>Ga0209742_10000342_pt1 | contig 25153 bp, 19 predicted proteins | sample DeeMarSeWOR38_10_FD_187462 | JGI IMG/M metagenome (GOLD analysis project Ga0209742, IMG submission 187462) | Marine sediment microbial communities from White Oak River estuary, North Carolina - WOR-3-8_10 (SPAdes) (version 2) | ecosystem: Environmental > Aquatic > Marine > Intertidal zone >... | reverse complement strand
GCATGCGCGCCAGTTTCTATAGACTATCATGTTGCAGGTCATCATTAATTTCTGACAATTCTACTGCGACTTTTATCTTCTCTATTTCCGACGTACTATTAGCCTCGCGGGAGGGATGCGTTAGAATGGCGGCAATTAAAATGCAAGTCGTCCTGTTTCACAGCACGTATTGCACGTTGACGACGAGACAATACTTTTTCAGCATGTGACTTTTCAACCAGTGATTATCCGGGAAATCCATTGACAGCAGTGCAGCGCGTTCGCGAAATACCTTATAACTATACTTCCCATACTGATCGGGAAATCGTACTGCGGTTTCTCGGTGAAGACAGTTGGCATATCGTCAATGAACTGCGCGAGTCGCGCGTTACCGGACGTTCCGCACGCATGATTTTTGAAGTACTGGGTGATATGTGGGTTATCATTCGCAACCCCTATATTCAGGATGACCTGCTCGCAAATCCCAAACGTCACGCGTCCCTGACCCATGCCCTGCATCATCGCCTCGACCAGGTCGTCGCCCGGGCAGACAACAATCAAAACGCGCTGAGCCTGGCCAATGCCTGCCGCCAGGCGGTCAGGGACTTTGAAGCCTGGTTCCCGCGGCAAAAACAGTTGCGCCAACAAGTCACCCGACGTCTGTCACGCGTCACTCACAAAGATAATATTCATTTTGATGGCCACGCGCGTGTCTCTCATGTCACGGACGCCTCCGACTGGCGTGTTGAATTCCCATTTGTGGTCATCACGCCCGATACGGAATTGGAAATGGCCGAGGTAGTGCAAGCCTGTATCGATCTAGACCTGACCATTATTCCCCGCGGCGGCGGCACCGGTTACACCGGCGGCGCGGTACCGTTACAAGACAATTGCGCCGTCATCAATACGGAAAAGCTGGATCATATCGGTGCACTTCAACTGACCCCGTTACCCGGCGTCGAGCAGCAAGTAGCCACGATCAAAGTCGGCGCGGGAGTAGTCACCCGACGTGTCGCGGAACAGGCGGAAGCCCATGGTTATATCTTCGCGGTGGATCCCACCTCCCAGGATGCTTCCTGCATTGGCGGTAACATCGCAATGAATGCCGGCGGTAAAAAAGCCGTGTTATGGGGAACCACACTGGATAACCTGGTCTCCTGGCGCATGGTGACACCGGATGGCAACTGGCTCGAAGTGGAACGCATCAATCACAACCTGGGTAAAATCCATGAACAGGAATTTGCCGAGTTTCGCATTGATTATTACCAGGCGGACGGCGCAACACCGCTAAAAGACCCGGTCACCCTGCGCATCCCGGGTAAAGAACTGCGCAAACTGGGCCTGGGCAAAGATGTCACCAACAAATTTCTCGGTGGTTTGCCCGGCATTCAGAAAGAGGGTTGTGACGGACTGATTACTTCAGGGGTGTTTGTGCTGCATCGCATGCCAAAATACATTCGCACCGTCTGTCTGGAATTTTTTGGCTCCGATATGCGCCTTGCCGTACCTGCCATTGTGGAAACCAAGAATTACCTGGACGCCCTGCCCGAGGTGCAACTGGCCGGGATGGAACATCTCGATGAACGTTATGTACGCGCCGTGGGCTACAGTTCCAAGGCTGCGCGGCGGGATTACCCCAAGATGGTGCTGTTACTGGACATCGCCAGTGAAGACGAGAATAAAGTTGCAGATGCTGCAACCGAGGTGGTACGCCTGGCTAACGCCAGGAATGCCGAGGGCTTCATCGCCATTAGCCCGGAGGCGCGCCATCAATTCTGGCTGGACCGGGCGCGCACCGCAGCCATTGCCGCGCATACCAACGCATTTAAAATCAATGAAGACGTGGTGATTCCACTGGACAAGCTGGCTGAATACAGCGAGTCCATTGAGCGCATCAACATCGAACTGTCCACACAAAACAAGCTGCGCATGATTGATGCGGTGATCGAGTTTCTTGGCAACGACATACTAAAAAACGTCAAGCTTACCGATTACGAAGCCAGCTCCGAAAGCGACGATATTGTGCTGGGTAAAGTGAACGCCGCACGTGAGTTGCTGGAAAAAGTCAAAACCCAATGGTCCTGCATATTACAACATCTGGACGATCCGGTTGCCAATCATCGCGAGTTGTTTGACACCGAACTGGTCAACGGCCAGAACCTTTCGCTGGATGAGGTACTGGAATCCGATGACACCCTGTTTCGCCTGTTACAGCGTCGCGACCTGCGCATCTCCTATCGCCGCAGCGTCGAACAACCACTCAAGGAAATTTTTGCCGGTAAAGAGTTCGAACCTTTACGCATCCGCTTCGATAAGATCCATGCGCGCATTCGCGGCAGTCGCCTGTTTGTCGCTACTCACATGCATGCCGGTGATGGTAACGTACATACCAACATTCCGGTGCATTCCAATGACTACTTCATGCTGCAGGAAGCCGAATCAGTAGTCGACCGCATTATGCAAATTGCCGAAGCTCTCGGTGGCGTCATCTCGGGCGAACATGGTATCGGTATTACCAAGATCCAGTATCTGGATCCCAACAGTATTTCCGCATTCAGTCAGTATAAAAATCGGGTGGATCCACAACACCGTTTCAATCCGCGTAAACTGCTTGAGCAAGACATGCTGGCTGCCGCTTATACGCCATCATTACGCTTGCTGGAACAGGAAGCGATTATTCTCGAGGCCAGCGAACTGGGGGAACTCAACAAGGAAGTAAAGGACTGTTTGCGTTGCGGCAAATGCAAATCTGTCTGCAATACCCATGTTCCGCGTGCCAACCTGTTATATTCGCCACGCGATAAAATTCTTTCCAGCGGACTCATTGTCGAGGCTTTCCTGTACGAAGAGCAAACCCGGCGCGGCATATCCGTTCGCCATTTTGATGAAATGAACGACGTGGCGGATCATTGCACCGTGTGTCACAAGTGCCTGAGTCCCTGCCCTGTCAATATTGATTTCGGTAATGTGTCAATCCTCATGCGCAACCTGCTCAAAGCCAATGGCAAAAGGCGTTCCAGCCTCGGTACTCAGGTGTCTATTGCTTACCTCAATATGACGGATCCGCGCATCGTCAGACTGATGCGCAAGTATCTCATTGGCTGGGGGTATAAGCTGCAACGCATCGGCCACCAGTGGTATCGGAAAATTATCCCGGCGAACAAGGAAAAGTTACCGCCCGCCACCACGGGCAAAATGACGCTTACTACGCAGGTAGTGCATTTTGTTAAAAAGCCGATGCCCGGCAATATTCCGCGCCAGACCATGCGTGAATTACTCAGTCTGGAAGACAGCAAAACGGTACCGGTGATTCGCGATGTGGAGAGAATGTCTGACGAGTCGGAGGCGGTATTTTATTTTCCCGGTTGCGGCTCTGAGCGGTTATTCAGCCAGATCGCGATGGCAACCCTCGCCATGCTATATGACCTCGGTGTACAAACCATCCTGCCTCCCGGCTACCTGTGTTGTGGATATCCGCAGACCGCCAGTGGCGATGACGCCAAAGGTAAACGAATTTCCGTCAACAACCAGGTACTGTTTCACCGTGTTGCCAATACGCTGAACTATATGGATATAAAAACCGTGCTGGTTTCCTGCGGAACCTGTACCGACCAGCTGGAAAAATACCGCTTCGAAAAAATATTTCCCGGTTGCCGCTTATTGGACATTCATGAATATCTCATGGAAAAAGGTGTCAGCGTGAAGCAGGCGGCCGATGTCAAATATATTTATCATGATCCCTGCCATACACCATTGAAGACCTACAGCCCCGGCAAAGTCACGAAGGCATTGTTAAAACAGGAAGTCCCGGTATCGGATCGTTGTTGCGGCGAAGCTGGCACCTTTGCCATTGCCCGGCCCGATATCGCCACCCAGGTCCGCTTTCGCAAACAGGAAGAACTACACAAAGGTATCCAGCAACTCACAGGCGAGCCGGTGACCGAAGGCGGCAAGGTAAAACTACTTACTTCCTGCCCGGCCTGTCAGCAAGGGCTGTCTCGCTATCAGCCGGAAACCGGTCTGTCTACTGATTACATTGTGGTGGAACTGGCAAACCAATTACTCGGGGAAAACTGGCAAACGAAATTTATCGAGCGGGTAAGAAAAGGCGGGATCGAGCGCGTATTATTATAGGCGTGTCAGCCAGGCTGGCATGTATCTCAAGCAGAAATCAACTTCACGCGAAACTCGCCTGAGAAGTTGCCAGTCCATTTATATATGATTCAATTTCCCTTTGCGTATCCTGAAACACGCTTTCCAGTTGCTGGTATTGTGCGATCAACTCTTCGTGAGAGCCTCCCTTCGCGCTCAATGCTTCCAGCTCCACGCATTGCCAGGCCAGTTTTAAGGCGCCGATATTACCACTGCTTCCCTTCAAATTATGCGCCAGATGCCGAATCTGCTGACCATCTTTTGCTGCAATCGTCATCCCGATGCGCTGGATATTGTGTGCGGTATTTTCCACGAAGCCAGACAAATAGTGTCGTAGTGGATCACTGCCGATAAAATCTCGTAACGCATCGAGAACGTCAAGCTCGAGCACCTGATCTTTTATGTCAGAAGATACCTCACCTAAGTTAACATGACTCATTTTGCTTTCCCTTACGATCCGTTATTATCATTACCGACTACACGCAATGTCAGCACGATCACTTTGTTAACGTCTGCCGCATCCGAAAACTTAAGTGATGAGCAAGACTTGAAGCCGGAGCAGCGTCATAAAATCGCATACTCTGTATACTGCAATTTATTGTTTTTAATGAGATTACTGGACCATAGCATGAACGACGACACCACCCGGGATAACCACGAACACGAAGAAATTGAATACGTGAGTAAATCGCAAATGAAACGTGAGATGCTGGCGTTGCAGTCGCTGGGGGAGAAATTGCTCGAATTGTCCGCGGATCAGCTTGCCCAACTCAACCTGCCGGAAGATTTGATTAACGCCCTGTTGCAGGGCAAACAGATAAAAAAACACGGCGCTAAACGCCGCCAGTTGCAATATATTGGTCGCCTGATGCGCGGCGTCGACGCGGATGAAATTCAGGCGCAATATGAAAATGTTACCCAGCATTCGGCCCAGGCCGTCCAGCAACTGCACAAGATTGAAAAGTGGCGTGAGCGCCTGTTGCACGAAGGTGATGAAGCAATCCAGGCTCTGGTTGAGGAATTTCCAAATATCGATCGCAACCATTTACGGCAACTGATCCGAACTGCAAAACAGGAGCACTCACAGAACAAACCACCACGAGCATACCGAAAAATTTTTCAGCTCATCAAGGATGAATATGAATAATTCGCGCAGCTGGTATCGATTTCAGTCCTTCCCAAGAAAAAAGGCGCCAGGTCAAACCAAAGCGCCTTTTAAAAAATGTGCTAAATTGCAAAAAGTCGATGCTTAATAGCCGTCATCCTTATCGCCATAGCGTCCGAGCATGGCATTGTCCTGCATACTGAAAGATCCTAGACGGTTGTCTTTCTTCGGCATTTTTTTCTTGGCCTCAGGAGACATCTTTGCTTTGCTAACTTCGACGGTAGATGTGGCGACCCACTCGTCATTCATGTCCCCATAACGGCCCAGCATACTCTGGTCTTCCAGCGTATAGCCCCCGAGGCGGCTTTCTTCTGCCGCAGCCGGCTGGCCGGCGAAGGCGACGATACCTAACGATACTACCAAGCAAGTTGTTGCTAAACGTTTCGTCATATTGTCTGACTTTTCTGCAACGACAGCTTGACCTGGCTTGAATTGATCAACACGACCGATGTACTTCATGCTACCACTACCTCTTGGTTTGAATTAAACGAACCCCAATATGTCACCTTCAGTCACATATCAATGAATTACAACAACCTGTAAAGCTCGACCAAACGGCAAAATTATTGACTTAAGCATTGTTGTTGATTGTTGTGAACTGGTTATCGTCCGGAGTGTGAATTCTTTTAAAAAAATTGCAGCTCAATATTGACCAGGATCAGTTGGCAACCTTCTGATTCCAGTTGTTAGCACCAAAACTCAGTAATTTTACAAATTTCAGATATAAAAAAACCCGCGACTATGACGCCGCAGGCCATTTTATGAAATAAATTATTAGCTTTCTGTTATTGCGAGACGACAGTACAACTGATTTTGCGGTGGTCCAGTACCGGGAAACTACGACGAACCTTGGCGATTTGCTGGCGGTCATAATCAGCGATGACAAAACCGGAGCCGCTGGTTAATCGATCCAGGATTTGCCCCCAGGGATCGACGATCATGCTGTCGCCATAGGACTCACGACCATTAATATGATAACCCCCCTGTCCCGCCGCAACGACATAACAGAGATTTTCAATGGCCCGCGCCCGCACCAGAACCTCCCAATGGGCCTTGCCGGTTTTTGCGGTAAATGCGGAGGGAATTGCAATCAATTCAGCTCCATGATTTACCATATTGCGAAACAGCTCCGGGAAGCGCAAATCGTAGCATACCGCGAGTCCCAGTTTGCCAAAGGGAGTATCAACCACCACCACCTCATCACCGGCTTCGATGGTTTCTGATTCCCGGTATCTTTCTTCGCTCTGATAAATCTGTACGTCGAATAAATGGGCCTTGTCGTAACGCGCGACCTGTTGACCCTGGTCATTCACCAGCAGGCAGGCGGCACGCACTTTATGTGGATCGCCGGCTTCCATGGGAACAGTGCCTCCTACCAGCCAAACCTTGTTTTTACTTGCCTGTTCGGAGAGAAAATGTTGAATGGGACCTGAGCCGGGCTTCTCGCGAATCGCCACCTTGTCCTGTTCTTTCATCCCCATGATGGCGAAATTCTCCGGCAACACAATGAGCCTGGCACCCGCCTCCGCGGCCAGGCTGATCAGACGCGCGGTCTCAATCATATTGGCACTGACGTTGGGTCCTGAAGCCATCTGGATCCCGGCAATTTTTATTTTTATATTTTTCTCACTCATAAACCACCTGCACTGATATGAATATTTAATTCCCTGACAAGTATCGCAAACAATCTGCGCTTATCAAACGACAATTTACCGCAATTGATAACAAAATTTTTATGATTTGGATTTCACAATTCTAGAAATCTTCCGGCTCCTCCCAAATCGGCTGGGGTTTTAAGATCGGCGTTATTGTATAGTTATCCCAGGAACCGGTCAGCGTATATTCCACAGCAGCGGCACCCTCTATGTCCTGCTTTAATATTTGTTGCAGCAAGAGCAACAGCGGCTGGGCAGTAACAATGCTGAGTAATACCGCAACATCGGTAATATGCGGTGTTACCCGGATTTTTTGATCATAATCCTGCGCGCCCAGGCCTATCCTTCCCTTTAAGGCGACGTCCGCGCTGGTTCCGGTTAATTGAAAGTTGTTGGTATAGGCATCGCCTTCTTCCACGTTAAAATTTCCATGGATGGTATCGAAGCCAAGCCCTTTGGAAAACAAATCACTAAAATCCAGCACCAGGCGTTTGGGTAGTGTCTGCAGGCTGAACAGGCCAAACAAACGCGCCGCCCCGCCTGGCTCAATATCAAGGATTCGGCCGTTTTTAAAATCCAGTTCAACTTCGCCACTGATATTTGCAAGATCAGGATCAAATAACGGTGCTGGCCAACGCAGCTTTGCCACCACTTTACCTTTACCTTCTTCGATTGTTTCCACGTATCCCAGATCTTTCATGGTGGCGCCCAGATCATCACTCTCCAGTACGAATTCCAGAGATGACTTATCCTGCCCCTGTTCAATTATCCATTCACCGAAACCCTTAATCATGGTTTCCCGGGGACTCATCACCAGTTGCTGCAGCATCAAACCGTTATTCGTTCTGGCAGTTTCAAAGGCAACACGGCCCAGTTGTTTCTCATCGTAACTGACATTACGGCCGTTGAACTTGATGGCTGGCAATTCCCTGGGATCAACTTTACGGCGCGCTCCATCATCCCCGGTTTTGATATGTAACTCCTGCATATCCAGGGTAACGTAATTTTTATCAAATGCTTCAGGGATTCTGATTACTCCGTTGATTTCCTTGCTGTCCAGCGAAATATCCAGCCAATCCTCGTGCCTGTTTACGGACAAGTTTAAGTTTGCCGCCCGCTGTCCCAGGAACTCGAATTTATCAACTCGCAGACTAACCGTATTAATCATTGCCCTGTAGGCGCTCAGCGATGATTCCTGTGACGCCGTCGCAGCAACCGCCGGTTTTTCAGGGGCTATTGATTCACCAATTTGCTTGATCAGATTACTCCAGATATCCAGCGACAATTCCCGCACCTGGCCGACAATTCGCAACCCATCAGAACGTGGCAATACCGCCGGACCACCACCAAGTCTTACTTCGCCACGAGTGATCAACACTGGATTTTGACGGTCGTATTCAAATATCCCCTCATATTCACCACCATATGTGGTTTTTAACAGAGCTTTGTCGGCATTCCTGATATTCATCACCACGTAGAGTTGACGAAAATCTTTCTTGTTTTTGCTAAATGGTGGCGGCAAATTTAATTGCACACCTTCAAGATTGCTGGATACCTTCAACTGTACATTACGCTTTCGTTTTGCATCGCGATCAGCAGGTAAAGCTAATTCAACCACCCAGTCGGATTTGCCGTCAACCATATCCGTCAGTACCGGAAAATAGTTGCGCGCCAGTTGTTTCGCACCGAATTTTCCATCGGCTCTTAATACAATATCTTTTATTTCGGGCTTGTTTTTATCGGCAATGGTTTGCACATACAGCTTACCCGGCTGGTCCAGTAACCTGGCATTGATGGATCTGGCTTTAATGCCATCATTGGTAATAGCCAGTTCACCATTAATACCGGTTAACAACCCGGAAAATCCGCTCATTTCCAGTTTATTGTCTAACATTTTCAATTTGCCGCTGACCCGGGATTCTATCTGCGGTTTGACTTTCAAGTCGATTTTTAAATCCAGCTCGCTGTGCCCGCTGGCTTTAAGGTCCGCCAGGTACTGGCCATATTGCTGGTTCAAGGGAGGCGCAATCATCATGTAGTTGAGTTTTTCCTGAGTCTCTCCGCTGACCTTTCCCCTGATGTCGATTGCCAGCGGCTTTGCACGCAAATCAGGAATATTGACCCATATATCACTGACGGTTGAATCAAGAACTTTCGCATGATCAGAGGTAATTAAAAGACTGTCGCCACGAAACCGGACATTCGCCTCGACATCATGCAGTTCCGGCCATTCGTCTGCATAATCCAGGATACCATTCTTTACTGTAAAACGTGTTTCAAATACACCCTGTCCTTCAGTGAAGGGAAACTGGTTCAGGGGTCCGTAGACAATAGCGCCGCCGGATATAACATCGCCCTGGATAATGGCACTATCCAGCCATTTCACGGTATTGGGTTTGAGAATTGAAACCGGCAGATAGCTGGAAGTCTTGCTGCCTTGCCCTTTTTTAAAATTCATAATCAGTGACAAAAACGGTGACCCTTCTGTACGAGGCACTTCAAGCTCTATAACCGCTTCAGATTCAGCATGTGGTGTCGCCAGCTCAATATTACGCGACGATAATGTAATGCGCTCAGGATCAAGCCGCCAATCAAGCTGTCCTTTAAGGTGTGTGATCGGGATATCCCAGCGAAACATTTCAGGTGCGGAGAACTCTGCGCGTGAGGTTTTTAACAGCAGTGAACCGCCTTGGTTGCTAATACGCAGATCACCACTCAATCCTCTTATCCCGGGAACCTTGCCCAGCGGAGAGTAACCTACATTCTCCAGCCTTGCCGACAGCCTAAAGTTCTGTTCCGCTTCCATCCAACGAAAATTCGCGTTTTGTATGTCGCCTTCCGGCGCCAACTTTTCGGTATATGCTGCGTAATTCTGGTAATCACCCATCAACACGGGAACCAGCGGTGCCAGGTCTTCCATCCTTATCAGGTTTGCCCTGACATCCAGTCGGCGTGAGCCCGGTTCTTCCTTATTACCGGTATCCCTGACATAGTGCACGGCAAATTGCGTCGTAGGCCAGATTCGTGAATTACGCTTGAGGACAAATTTGTCCCCTATTAATTGCCAACCTTCATCGTACCGGTCCCACATGAAGCGGCCAACAATATTGTCATACTGGATGGAAATTGCGCTGTCACGTTCTACAATACCGGCACCATTGCCCGCATTCGGCTTTGTTTCAAGCAAGGCCTGTAACACTGGAGTAAATCGCTTTGCAGTATTCCAGTGAATATCTTCCAGAGAAATATCGCCCTGCAATCCTACCAATTCCGCGTCGCGCCAATCAGACCACAATTCAAAATTTGACTTACCTACATTTATACCGTGCCCGTGGGAAGCTAATGCACCAAATATTCGGGAAATATCGAGATTAGCCCCGCTAACATACATTTGTCCTGACCAATTACCACCGGACACGAGATCACCCTGAATATCGAGGGCAAAGGTAAATTCCTGATCGCTGTGTTGCGGAAAACTAATGGCGCCATCAATGATATGGCGCTGCGCCTGATTTTTCAGAACAAAACTGACATTGGAAAACTGATAGCGTCTGGCATTGGTTTTCATGTCCTGGTAAACCAGGTTGTTGGCATGCAGGCTGATTTCACCCTGTGCAAAAATCCATTGCAGCAGCGCTGCTGTATCGTCGTCACCGGGCTGTGCCGGCTGACCGCCTTCAAAACCGGCAAGATTAATATTGCCGGTCTTCTCCCTCACCAACGACACGTCCGCACCGGATAGCGCAAACCTTTTGAACTGCACCTGATTTGACAACGCCATGCCAATCAGATCAAAGTCAAGACGCGCACGTGACAACTGTAGAATTGTGCTACTGCCATCTCGGCTAAGCACCCGGACATTATTGAGCACCAGGGACGGACTGAATCCATGCCACTCAGCATCCAGTGACATGATTTTTATGGGGCGACCGGCCTGCTGCGTGACATAGTTCTCCACATCCCGGTTATAGTCACCCGCGAGCGGCAGCAACAGCCTGGCGATACCAAAAATCGCCGCCATGAACACTACCATGGCCGCAAACAGATACCATATCAGGTACCAAATGCCACGAAACAATTTAATTAAAACACTCATAGAACGGGATGGGTGAACTCGCTAATCGAAAGATGGTTTTAAAGTATCTGGAAGTAAGATCGCCACGCGAAGCGCTGCCAAATTTTCATGTTATACCAGGTTGCGTTAATTACCTGCAATTCGTGGTATGCATTCACTACATTAACACGACATCAAACTGTTCCTGGGTATACATGGTTTCGACCTGAAAATTGATAGGCCGGCCGATAAACTCTTCCAGCTCCGCAACGCTGGTAGATTCCTCGTCCAGCAATAAATCCACAACTTCCTGCGAAGCCAGCACCAGATACTTTTGCACGTTAAACTGACGTGCTTCACGAATAATTTCGCGAAAAATTTCATAACACACCGTTTCGGCCGTTTTTACCAGACCGCGACCATCACAGGTGGGGCAAGGTTCACACATCACATGGCCGATACTCTCGCGCGTGCGTTTGCGCGTCATTTCTACCAGACCGAGGTCTGAGACTTCGCAGATGTGGCTTTTGGCTCGATCCAGGATAAGGTTTTTTTCCAGGGCAGCCATCACCTGGTTGCGATGCTCGGGGTCCAGCATGTCGATAAAATCAATGATAATAATCCCACCCAGATTTCGTAACCGCAATTGACGCACAATAGCCTGGGTGGCCTCAAGGTTGGTTTTAAAAATGGTTTCTTCCAGATTACGATGGCCAACAAAGGCGCCAGTGTTAACATCAATAGTCGTCATCGCTTCCGTCTGGTCGATGATCAAATAACCGCCTGACTTTAACTCGACTTTACGATTCAGAGCTTTCTGAATTTCATCTTCGATATTGTATAAATCAAAAATCGGTCGTTCGCCGGGATAGTATTCGATTTTTGTGGCCAGCTCGGGAATAAATTTACTGGCGAACTTCACAACTTTCTCGTAGTTTTCCTTGGAATCAATACGGATCTTTTCAATGTCGGTGCCGCTGCCAACCTGATCGCGCATGGTGCGCATCACCAGCCGCAAATCTTCATAGATTAACGTGCCTGCCGGTTCATTCTTGATTCGTTCCTGAATTTCAGTCCATAACTTATGAAGAAAGCGCATATCAGCTATGAGTTCGGCATCACTGGCTGCTTCAGCAACGGTTCGCACGATATAGCCGCTGGGCTGAAATTCGGCGGCCAACTTGCTGATCAAATCCTTTAAGCGCTGGCGCTCTTCTTCAGTTTCGATTTTCTGCGAGATACCAATGTGATCCACTTCCGGCATAAGTACCAGGTAACGGGCCGCGATGGACAATTGCGTGGTCAGCCGAGCACCTTTACTACCCAGGGGATCTTTAACCACCTGCACAGCGAGCGTCTGCCCCTGGTATAAAAGTTTGGAAATATCTTCGACAGGTTTGCCGTTTGAACTGCTACTATCAGTACCTTGGGCATTGCTTTGCGCGCGCAAAATATCCGAAGCATGGAGAAAAGCGGTCCGCTCCAGCCCGATATCAACAAATGCCGCCTGCATGCCGGGTAATACGCGGGAAACTTTGCCTTTATAAATATTCCCAACCAGTCCCAGGCGGCTGGCGCGCTCGATGAACACTTCCGACAACGCGCCGTTTTCCACCATTGCCACGCGCGTTTCTCGGGGCGTCACATTTATCAGTATTTCTTCACTCATTTATCATGTCTCTGCGCGATGCGGCTGGCTCTGGTTTTTGTCAAAGATTTTGATGCCAAACATCGAAATCAGTTCGGCAAATTCAAACAACGGTAAACCCATGACGCCCGAATAACTGCCTTCCAGTTTTTCGATAAATACTGCTGCTTTGCCCTGAATGGCGTAGCCACCGGCTTTCCCCATCGGCTCGCCGGTTTGCCAGTATTGCTCACATTCATCATCCGTGATGGTGCGAAATGTTACTGTACTGGTATTAACGCGGACATGCTGCACCACGTCTGGGTCGTGTTTTCCAGCCTCCAGGCCAACCATGGCGACACCGGTGATCACCTGGTGCGCACACCCGGAATAGCGGCTCAATAACTCGATGCCCTGCTCTCGGTTTTTCGGCTTGCCGATAATCTGTTGATCCATGACGATGCAAGTATCGGCACCAACGACCGGTATTAATTGCTCCGCTACCATTTGCCATCCCGCCCAGGCTTTTTCTTTGGCCAGTCGCATAACAAAATCCGCTGGTGCCTCCCCCGCTCGCGGGCTCTCATCAATCTCGACGTTCAGTGTCTGATAATGAATTCCTAATTGCTCAATGAGTGCTCGGCGTCGAGGCGACTGGGAGGCTAGATAAATCTGCGGGCCGATCATTGATTTATTATATATATTATGCACTTAAATGGCACAGGAATAACGTTAATCTGGCCGTAATTGTCACAGTCCTGCGCTTACCGATGATACGGATGTCCTTTCAGAATACTCCAGGCGCGATAAAGTTGTTCGGCAATGATAATTCTCACCAGCGGGTGGGGAAAGGTCATGCGCGACAGGGATAGACAGGTGTCAGCCCGCGCTTTACACTGTTCCGACAACCCATCAGGCCCACCCACCAGAAGCGCTACATCCCTGCCATCGCTCAACCATTTGTCAAGCTGGGTCGCCAGGCGCTCCGTAGTCCATTGCTGGCCCGTTGCATCCATGGCATAGACCTGCGTATTGCCAGGAATTGCCGCCAATATGCGCTCGCCTTCATCGCGAATCGCGCGTTGGATATCGGTGTTTTTTGTGCGTTTGTTGGCGGGTAGCTCGATCAGTTGCAAGCGGCATTCGGGAGGCAGGCGCTTGGCAAACTCCTGGTAACCCTGGTTTACCCAGTCATCCAGACGCTGACCAATCGCGATGAGATAAATTTGCATGCGGTAATATTACCGGGATACCGTTGGTTACCCGGTAGTGTCAGCTATTACTTTCACTGCTGGTGATTTCATCGGTAGCCCATAATTTTTCGAGATGATAAAAATCACGTATCTCGGGTTGCATCATATGCACTACCACATCGCCCAGGTCCACCAGCACCCATTGCGCTTCTTTTTCCCCTTCCACGCCTATTGGTTTAATGCCATGTTCCTTGGCTTTTTCGATCACGCGTTCAGATTGCGACTTGACCTGCCGGGTCGAGGTACCACTGGATATGACCATTACATCAGTCACACTGGTTTTTCCGCGCACATCAATCACGCGAATATCCTGGGCTTTCATATCTTCCAGCGCATCGATGACGACTTTCGTTAATTCTTCAGCGTTCATTCACTCCTCTCAAGTGTTTTGGTATAAACGATTACTTTCAATAATTTTTAATACCGCTGCCGGCACCATATCAGTAATGGATTTACCGTGCGCAATACAATCTCTGATATGCGACGAAGAAATATCAATATCCGTCACTTTTTGCATGAGCACATAGCCAGCAGGTTGTTCGTGTAACCTGCCGCCATCGATGACCTGATGCTCGTGAATCATGGTCTTTAGTTCAGCGGAAACGCGATGTTCCAGAGATTCAACGGGCCAACCCGGGCGATGGGCAACGATGATATGCGCAAGATCAATCAGATGCTGCCATTGATGCCAGGTATCCAAAGCAATAAACGCATCAACCCCAACACACAGACCTATAGGGATTTCGCCCTTTTCTTCGCGCAGCGATTGCAAGGTATCAATGGTATAGGAAGGACCTTCACGTCTAAGTTCACGATCATCAGCCTGTAATTGATCGTAATCCGCAATAACAGCATTTAACATGGCCAGGCGAATTTCCGGACTGGTATCCGGTTCGTCACGATGCGGTGGTATACCACAGGGCACCATCAACATTTGATCCATCGCCAGAGCGTTTTTAAGTTCCAGAGCAGTACGAATATGCCCCCAATGAACCGGATTGAATGTGCCGCCGAATACGCCAATCATCAACAGGAGTTACTCGTGAGAGTCACTGTGCGCGATGTCGGGCAATGGCAAGCTTGTGTGTGGTTACTGGCGAATATGACCGTCACCAATAACGATATATTTCTGCGAGGTAAGACCTTCCAGGCCAACCGGGCCCCGAACATGAATCTTGTCAGTGCTGATTCCAATTTCCGCACCTAAACCATACTCAAAACCATCAGCAAACCGCGTGGACGCATTTACCATGACCGAACTGGAGTCCACTTCAGACAGAAAGCGCCGCGCTACTCCAAGGTCTTCTGTCACTATGGAATCGGTATGCCCGGAACTATGCTTATGTAAATGTTCCAGCGCTTCATCCAGGCCATTCACGATGCGGATCGATAAAATTGGCGCCAGGTATTCGGTATCCCAGTCTTCTTCGGTCGCTACCCCGGCATCGCCGATAAGGGCGCGGGTTTTGTCGCAGCCACGCAGTTCCACACCTTCTGCACCATATTGTTCCGCCAGTAGCGGCAACACCTTACCTGCAACGATCTCATCGACCAGCAAGGTTTCCATGGCATTACATACACCATAACGATGGGTCTTGGCATTGAACGCAATATTGATCGCCTTCTCAAGATCAGCGTTCTCATGAATATACACGTGACAGATGCCATGCAAATGCTTGATGACCGGCACAGTGGCTTCGGCGCTGATACGCTCAATCAATCCTTTACCTCCACGCGGCACAATTACGTCCACATACTGCGGCATGGTAATCAGCTCACCCACTGCGGCACGATCGGTGACTTCAATAACCTGCACCGCCGCAGATGGCAGACCGGCCTTTGACAAACCGGATTTGATACAGGTGGCGATCGCGTTATTGGAATGCGCCGCCTCCGATCCACCGCGCAGGATCGCGGCATTACCGGCTTTCAGACACAGACCCGCCGCGTCGGCTGTTACGTTGGGACGTGATTCGTAAATAATACCGATTACGCCGAGCGGCACGCGCATTTTGCCCACCTGGATGCCGGAGGGGCGATAATTCAGATCTGTGATTTCTCCCACCGGATCAGGGAGGGCGGCAATTTGCTGCAAACCTTCCGCCATACCCATAATGCGTTCTTCATTGAGCGCCAGACGATCCAGCAACGCGTCATCCAGACCGTTAGCTTTTCCCGCTTCCAAATCCTTGTTGTTTTCTTCAATCAGTCGCGCCTGCGAAGCCACAATGCTATCCGCCATGGCCAGCAAAGCAGTGTTCTTTTCCCCGGTGTTTGCCCTGGCAAGTTCACGCGACGCAGCGCGTGCATCTTTACCAAGCCCTGTCATATAACGTTGAATATCCATCCTGGTTTTCTCTAATCTGTAATGTGTCTGATAGTAATGACCAGCTTATTGATGGCCGGTTTCAATAATCATTACTCGGCTGAATACTTTTCTGCCTAATACTGTTTCAATACCTGACTACTTTAACGATAGTGGGCTTTTTGAAAACAGATGAACCCCGGCAATGCCAAGTGCTAATTGTAACAATTCATCCCACGCATTACCCGCTGCCAGGCCCTTGATTATACGGTCAATTTTATTTGATTGTTGCAACATCTCGCGCCACGAGCCTATCACGTGGCGTTTCAAGCCCGCCGTGACCACCGGTTTACGCTTCGGCCATACTCCGGCCTGAGCGACCACCTGATCCGCGCGCAGCCCCCGACTTATCGACAAGGACAGTGACAGCATGCTACGTAATTCACGCGCCAGAGCCCAGTTGAGTAACACCGGCTCCACACCTTCCCCGCGTAAACCGTCCAGCATGCGAGGAATGCGCTGAATGTCTCCCGCCAAAGCGATATCAACCAGACTATAAATGTCGTAACGCGCGCTGTCCGACACCGCTTCCAGCACCGCTTGCTCGTCAACCTGACCAGCGCCAAACAACAATAACAGCTTATCCAGTTCCTGGGCGGCAGCCAGCATATTACCTTCCACCCGATCCACGATTAACTGCACCGCAGCGGGTGTCAGTTTTAATCCTTTACTGCGCATCCGCTGCTGTATCCAGGCAGGCAACTGCCGGGTTTCAACAGGCCACACGGCTATATACACACCGTTTTTTTCCAGCTGCGAAAACCATTTACTGCGTTGGCTGGATTTATCCAGTTTACCGGTTGTGATCAGTAGTATCGAGTCGGCCGGAGGATTCTGCGCATATTCAAGTAAAGCGCCGGCACCTTTATCACCCGGTTTACCATTAGGCATGCGTAATTCAATCAGCTGACGTTCGGCGAATAATGAAAGACTGTTGCTGATCGCAAGAAAGCTGTTCCAGTCAAAGCCTTTTTCCACATGCAGAACATGGCGCTCCGTAAAATTCTGCTGTTTCGCCACCGCGCGGATTGCGTCACAGGCTTCGCTTGACTGCAACGGCTCATCGCCGGCAACAATATAGATTGGTGCCAAACGTTGTGCCAGATGAGATTGCAGGTCGGAATAATTAACTTTCATGATTGCTAGCTAACCGCCTCTGGCTTAACCGTCGCAATGTTTTGCAGGCGTCGCAAAATTTGCTCCGCTGCTGAGTTCACCATCTCCCGTTTCAACCGGTCTTCTTCGGAAGTGACGCCCAATACCGCGGTTTCGTCAAAACGCAAATCGCGTTTCACTGTTAAGTTTTGACCCGATACCGACGCCTCCGGGTTTTGCTTATTGAGCAGGGAATAATTCACTGTGTAAATAAGCTCAAATTCCTGCACTCTGCCTTCCGGACTCACCGTCATCACTCGGCGCTGGTGTGCCTCCTTGTCAATCACGATAACCAGCTTGGCATCCTCGATCTTATTCTGCGGTGTAATGCTGTGGCGCCGCAATTGGGTTTTCAATACCTGCGCAAGGTCAGAGGTTGTCGACACGTCATCAATAGCGATATTTTCCAGACCGCTCGGCAATTCGAAACTGCCTCGCAGATGAAAGCCACATGCCATCACCATAAGAATTACTGCTGCGCTCAACACGATCCAGTGCAGGTTATAGTGTTTTAAAAATATCGTCGGCACTATCACAAGACTAAGCGACCACTATATTAATCAGGCGCCCTGGCACCACCACTACTTTTCTGACTGCCTTGCCTTCGATATGACGTTGCACATTGTCATCCTGCATGGCCAACGTTTCTATTTGCTGCTTATCAGCATTGGCTGGGACTGAAACCTTACCCCGTAATTTGCCGTTTACTTGCACCACCAGTTCAATGGATTCTTTGACCAGTGCGTCTGCATCTGGCATGGGCCACTCAGCATCAAGGATATCAGTGGCAATTCCCACTGCCTGCCATAAAGTATGAGTGATATGCGGCACAATGGGGGATAACAAACGCAATAAAATGTCAATCGCCTCGGCATATACTGCCTGACTGCCTTCGTCGGCATTTTCGCGGAGTTTTTCCGTCAAGGGCTGCAACGAGTTAACCATCTTCATGGCAGCTGCGATAACGGTGTTAAACTGATACTTCAATACGTCACGATTAGCCTGCTCCAGCAAGCTATGCAACTCTGCGCGTAGATCTTTCAAATCACCAGGCAGTTTATCCCAGGCAACATGTTGCAATTTGCGATGACCCAGCCACTCGTTCAATACGGCCTGCTTATCAGCGTCAGCCACCATACGCCACAGGCGTTTCAGAAACCGGAATGCACCTTCCACAGCATCATCATTCCATTCCAGTGATTGCTCCGGCGGTGATGCAAACATGGTGAACAAGCGCACGGTATCGGCACCGTACTGATCGATCAAGGCCTGTGGATCCACCGTGTTACCCTTGGACTTGGACATCTTGGCGCCGTCTTTCAACACCATGCCCTGGGTTAACAGATTACTAAAGGGCTCGTTGGTGTTAAGCAGGCCTGCATCACGCATTAGCCTGGTATAAAACCGTGCATACAATAAATGTAATATGGCGTGCTCGATGCCGCCGATATATTGGTCTACCGGCAGCCAGTAGTCGGCGCGGTCATCCAGCATGGCATCATTGTTATCCTTGCAAGCGTAACGCGCAAAATACCAGGACGATTCCATAAAGGTGTCAAAGGTATCAGTTTCCCGCTGCGCCTCGCCGCCGCAGCTGGGGCAGGTGGCCTCATAAAACTCCGGCATTTTCTTGATGGGCGAGCCTACCCCTTCCATACTCACATCTTCCGGCAATACCACCGGTAAATCCTGCTCGGGCACCGGCACTGCACCACAGGTATCACAATTGATAATCGGGATTGGCGCGCCCCAGTAACGTTGCCGTGATACTCCCCAGTCTCGCAACCGATAGTTAATTTTGACTGTGCCTTTTTTCTCTACCTGCAGTTTTTCGGCGATGGCATCAAACGATTGCGCGAAGTCCATGCCATCAAACTCGCCACTATCAAACAAGATTCCCTTTTCGGTATGTGCGCCGTTAGACAAATCAACGCTGCTGCCGTCGGCCGGTTTGATAACCTGCTTGATTGGCAGGTCATATTTGCGCGCAAATTCCCAGTCCCGCTGATCATGTGCAGGCACCGCCATCACGGCGCCTTCACCATAAGCCATCAATACAAAGTTAGCGACGTAGACAGGGACTGATTGCTGCGTTAAAGGATGAATGGCTTGAATGCCGGTATCCATGCCTTTCTTTTCCATGGTCTCTATATCGGCTTCTGAAGTACCGCCATGACGACATTCATCAATGAATGCCTGTAACTTACTATTGTTAGTTGCCGCATGTGCCGCCAATGGATGCTCCGGCGCAACGGCAACGTAGCTTACCCCCAGCAAAGTATCCGGCCGGGTGGTAAATACTTTTAAGCCATTCTCCAGACCGGGTACGTTATTACCGGCGATACCAAAAACAACTTCCACACCCCGCGACTTGCCAATCCAGTTACGCTGCATGGTTTTTACTTGCTCGGGCCAGCCGGGCAAGTTATCGAGTTCCGCTAACAACTCGTCCGCATACTGGGTGATTTTCATAAACCACTGTGGTATCTCTTTTCTTTCCACCTCAGTGTCACATCGCCAGCATTTGCCTTCGATAACCTGCTCGTTAGCGAGCACGGTCATATCATTGGGACACCAGTTCACCGGCGCGGTTTTCTTGTAAACCAGGCCTTTTTCAAACAGGCGGGTGAACAACCATTGCTCCCAGCGGTAATATTTCGGATGGCAGGTGGCAAGCTCGCGCTCCCAGTCATAACCGAAGCCAAGCCGTTTCAATTGCCCGCGCATATAGTCAATGTTTTCATAAGTCCATTTAGCAGGCGCCACGTTATTTTTGATGGCGGCGTTTTCCGCCGGCATACCAAATGCATCCCAGCCCATAGGCTGCAGGACATTTTTACCTTTCATGCGTTGATAACGGGAAATCACATCACCGATGGTATAGTTACGCACATGACCCATGTGCAGTCGGCCGCTGGGATAGGGAAACATCGACAGGCAATAGAATTTTTCTTTATCGGCGTCATGATCGTTTGCCGTAAACGAGCCATTCTTCTCCCAATAGGCTTGCGCTTGTTCTTCAATTTCGCCGGGATAATATTGTTGCTTTAGCGCCATAAATAATCGCTCAAAACCTTTTTAATTAATTTCTATCGTCAGAGACAGAATCTCTTGCCCACTAGAGATTTGATCGCCGCGGCGATCAAAAGAGCAAGAATACCGCAGTCCAACACTCCCTCACAACAACTCGCCGCTTGCAGCAAAGTGATTTTCAACACCACGAACCGGCTAAGACATAATTGTACAAAATATCAGTGAGTTATTGAAAACCAGGCTCTGTCATGCGAGGTACGCCATAAAAAACCAAAAGCAATTTTTACATATGGCAACATGAGCGGTGTCCGGCAAAATACTGATGGAAACCACGCCTTCAACAATCTATCGCAATGTTGATTACCTCACTCCTCATCGATGCGCATAATTTCATCAACATTGCATGGTAGCGCAACCCGCATAGATCGATACCTGAAGTTATTCTGTTGAAACAACGCGCCCTACTCGCCAGGCCAGTAGTAACATCAGTCCACTTATTAGTATTATCGGGTAATTGCCCAGCAACACATATAAAGTGCTGCCTTGCATGGGCTGGAACTCCGCGGTTAATACGTCTTCTTTGAATTGCGGAGACGTTTTCATAATGTTGCCATCATGATCTATCACTGCGGATATGCCATTGTTGGTAGCACGCAACATGGGACGCGCAGTCTCCAGGGCACGCACCTGGGCTTTTTGCAGGTGTTGATGTGGCGCCAGGGAATCACCAAACCAGGCATCATTGCTAATATTGATGAGAAAATTCGCCACTGGCAGACCGTTTATAACTTCTTCGCCAAAGACGTCTTCGTAGCATATCGATACTGCGCCATTTAAGCCAGACATGGTCACCACTGGCTCATGTTTTTCACTGCGACTGAAGTTTGCCATGGGAATGCGCAGAAAACCCAGGAAATCACCGAGCAGCCATTTCAGTGGCACGTATTCACCGAAAGGCACCAGGTGATATTTATGATAGAACTGGATTTCACTGTTATTGAGCACTACCGCACTGTTAAAATAACGCCTCTCATCGTTACTAAAATCCATGTATGGCAGTCCGATCAACATGCTGGTGCTATTTGCATGGGCTTCTCGCGCAAGCTGACGGAGAAAATCCTCAGCTTGATGAAAATACGCTGGCAGCGCCGTTTCGGGCCAGATAATGATATCGCTATCCCAATGTTGCCGGGTCAATCCAGTGTATAAATCAATGGTGGGTTGCCGTTGTGATGGAATCCATTTCATTTCCTGGGGGATATTACCCTGGATCATACTCACTTTAATCGGTTGCCCGAAGGGCGTTGCCCACGGCACCAATATTAACAAGCCACTGGTTACCAGCACACATACCAGCAACAACCCGACCTTGGCCAGCATCTTCCCCTGTTCATAGAGCAGCAATACCAGACAAGCGGCACACATGACCACGGCAAATGTCACACCATAAACACCCAGCAATGGAAACAGGCCGGCAAGTGGTGACAGCACCTGACTATACCCGATATCTATCCAGGGAAATCCGGTAAACAACCAGCCGCGCACCCATTCCAGCAGCACCCACAGTGACGGATAAACCAACAACAACCTGAGCCGGGCAGAAAGCTGAGAAAAAAACTTCCGGCCTAAATAACCGACACCTGCAATATAAAGCGACAGAAACAACACCAGTAACGCAGTCAATGCAATGGAGAGCGGCAAGCTCATACCACCAAAGCGCACCATACTGATAGATACCCAGGACACCCCGAGACCAAAATAACCCAACCCGAACAGATAGCCACGCAATAATACCCGGCGCAAATCGGACGTGTTGTCAACAATATAAAACAGCGCGGCGATGGAAATAAAAACGACGGGAAACAGGTTGAAGGGCGCAAATGCAATAGGCACCATCCCCCCAAGAATTAGCGCTGCAACTTCACCACGCCAGTCCTGTATCAAGAGGAATAATTTTTTTTTCACATTGTTATTTTAGCTGGGAGTTTTGGCAAAAACTTTACAATATCGGACACCTTAGCTTCTATGTGTAATTTAATTACGGGAATCACGACAGGTTTTTTTCCGCGACATTGGATGGCGCCTGTTCTTCAGTTTTATCTTCCGTCAACGTAACTTGCAGCAAATAGATACGCCGACTGTCCGCCCGCAATACCTTGAAGCGAAACTTGTCGATGGTTGTGACCTCGCCGCGTTTCGGCATGCGGCCAAATTTCTGGATTAACAGACCTCCAATGGTATCAAATTCATCTTCCGGAAAATTCATCGCAAATTGTTCGTTGAATTCCTCAATGGGCGTCAGTGCCTTAATCGTATAACGGTTATCGGAATGCTTGATGATAAAGGTGTCTTCTTCAATATCGTGTTCGTCCTCGATATCGCCGACTATTTGCTCCAGCACATCCTCGATGGTCACCAGTCCCGCGATACCACCATACTCATCAACCACAATCGCCATATGATTGCGATTGGCACGAAAGTCACGCAACAGTACGTTGAGGCGCTTGCTCTCCGGGATAAACACCGCTGGCCGCAACTGGTCCCGCACACTAAAATCCTGCTGGTCTGGTTGTGCGAAATAAGGCAATAAATCCTTGGCTAGCAGAATACCCAGCACTTCATCGCGATTGTCGCCAATTACCGGAAACCGCGAGTGGGCAGATTCTATAATCAGCGGCAGGAATTGTTCCGGTCGGTCATTGATGTTGATTACCACCATCTGCGTGCGCGGTATCATCACATCGCGCACCTGCATTTCGGACACTTCCAGCACGCCTTCAATCATGGACAGTGCATCATAGTCCAGCAGGTTGCGTTGTTGCGCATCACGCAGCAGGCGCGTCAGTTCACTGCGGTCTTTGGGTTCACGTAATAATGCCTGGCTCAAAACTTCAAACCAGTTTCGTTGCTGCTCTCCATCCCTGGAGGCAGCGCTTCTAGATCGGCCTTCGTTCATAGTGTGTTTAGTTCTCCATAAGGATTGGAAAAACCCAGTTGTGAAAGTATCCGAATTTCCATGGCTTCCATATGCTGGGCATCCTTATCGTTAATATGATCATAACCCAGTAAATGCAAGGCACCGTGCACAATCATATGCGCCCAATGCTGTTCAGTATTTTTTCCCTGTTCACGCGCTTCGTCATTGACTACTTCAGCGCAAATAACCACATCTCCCAATAATGGAATATCAACGCCGGGCAATGGCTCGTAAGGAAACGACAACACATTGGTTGCCTTGTTTTTCTTCCGGTATTGACTGTTTAAAGCCGTAATTTCCTGCCGGCCCACAATACAGACACTCAGCTGTGCCGGTTTTTCATAGCCGACTGACTCCAGCACGCAACGCAGCCATGAGTTGACCTGTTGTTCGTCGGGCATATAGGCCGCCTGGGAACATGTCGACTCAACTTGATAATCAATTTCAACAGCGGTGTTCAATTGCTATCTTTGTCCTTTTTGATGCGTTCATTAATATGCATTTCGTGGGCATCATAAGCAGACACGATTTTCTGCACCAACGGATGACGCACCACATCTTTGGCCTGAAAAAATGTGAAGCTGATTCCTTCTACGCTATTCAACACATCAATAACATGACGCAAACCCGATGGCGTTCCACGCGGTAAATCAACCTGGGTAACGTCACCGGTGATAACCGCAGTAGACCCAAAACCAATACGGGTCAGAAACATCTTCATCTGCTCCTTGGTAGTATTCTGAGCTTCATCCAGAATAATGAATGATTCATTCAGGGTACGGCCACGCATATAGGCCAGCGGCGCGATTTCGATGACATCCCGCTCGATCAGCTTGGCCACCCGCTCAAAACCCAGCATTTCATACAAGGCATCATAGAGCGGCCGTAAATAGGGATCGACCTTTTGCGCCAGGTCACCCGGCAGGAAACCCAGACGTTCCCCGGCTTCCACCGCCGGTCGTACCAGGATCAAACGGCGTACGCGTTCCTTTTCCAGCGCCTCCACTGCACATGCCACTGCAAGGTAGGTTTTTCCGGTACCGGCGGGACCCACACCAAAATTGATATCATGGGTCAATATATTTTCCATATAACGTTGCTGGTTACGCCCACGACCCTTGACTTTGCCTTTACGGGTGGTGATAACAACTTCCTGCACCGGCTCCTGCTGTTGTGACTGCTCGAGCCTGGCATCTACTCCGGCTTCCTGCAGAAACAAATGCACGCGGCTGGCCGTTAACTGGGACATTTCGGTTTCCGCATAAAGCTCCCTGAGCACCTCACCCGCCGCCTTCACCGATGGTTGGTCGCCGATAACGTTAAATGTGTTGCCGCGATTGTTAATTTCAACCCCCAGGCGACGCTCGATCTGGCGCAAATGACCATCAAACTGGCCGCACAAATTCGCCAATCGTTCATTATCGGTTGGTTCGAGGATAAAACTGTGGGCTTGTGCTTGGTTACTCAAAACGTTTCATTACTCACGCGTATTGAACAACGTCACTGGATTGCGCAACCGGCTTATCAAGCAGAACCACTTCGCCGCGCAACGAGTTAGGTAATGCTTCAGTGATGCGCACATTAATAAACTCACCGATCAGGCGTGGATGGCCTTTAAAATTGACGACGCGATTATTCTCGGTACGTCCGGCAAGTTCGCTGGCATCTTTTTTTGAGGGGCGCTCTACGAGTATTCTTTCGATGTTTCCCACCATGGATTGACTGATCGCATTTGCCA
>Ga0209742_10000341_pt1 | contig 25273 bp, 18 predicted proteins | sample DeeMarSeWOR38_10_FD_187462 | JGI IMG/M metagenome (GOLD analysis project Ga0209742, IMG submission 187462) | Marine sediment microbial communities from White Oak River estuary, North Carolina - WOR-3-8_10 (SPAdes) (version 2) | ecosystem: Environmental > Aquatic > Marine > Intertidal zone >... | reverse complement strand
CTTTTAAGAAGGATTATGCAAAGTTCCAATTTTGAAGTGAGTTCTTCATGATTGATAAAATGATGAGCTCGAATTGTCACTTTCTGGGCATTGTAGAGTAGATTCGCCCCACAAGTCCACGCTGTTGGGTTCTCGATCACTCGTCCAAACTGATCCATATTAAGGGACCAGAATTCGAGGGCAGTTCTGTTCGCTGGAGCTGCCATTGCCCTACCTCCATAACTAGGACCGAAAAATCCAGTATATTACCAAAAACGATATGGCGACTGTCTGGACTCCAGGTAGGCCCAGCACCATACTCAAATAGTTGCTGGTCGGTCCCGTCTGGACGCATGGCCAAAAAACTAGGCGCCTCGCCATCAGGCGCAATTTGCCAGGTCAGCCACTGGCCATCTGGGCTCCAGACCGGGGTTGACGGACACCAGGCAAATAAACAACTCGCCGGTACATGCGGGTTGAGTATATCAACGCTTTTCCCCTCCAGGTCGAATATGGCGATCCCGTTTTTCCATTCGCCGTCCCCGGTGAGCTCGCCGCCAATCACCCAGGCCAAGTATCTCCCATCTGGCGACCAGGCGGGGTTGCCGAAGGAGAGGTTTGGAAGATCATCGAGACCAAACTCAGTATAGTTAAAGGGTGCTGGACCTGTTTCCAATTGATAGAGCCAGGGGGTGAGGATTCCATCTTCCTCCGCGTTTTCATCCCCATGGGTATAGGCGATCGTCTTACCATCTGGTGAGAGGCTAAAAGAAGTACCCACGACATGCTCTGAGTCGAGCACCTGATATCCTGTCCCAGAGGTGCTCACCACCGTTATATTGCCCGGGCCAGGCCTGGGCTGGTCATTTGGATTGAACACATTTGACACAAAAACAATCGTTTCCGGATTCGCCTGCCACCACTGCGGGTTGTGGTTGTAGCGGTCTGGTGTGTCGGTGAGCTGGAGGCTATCACCTGTCTCCGGGTCAATCAGATAAAGATTTGTCTCACCCCGGGGATAGCAACAACCGATCATCTGCTTGCCATCCGATGAAAGGCTAGCAAATAAGTTGCTGTTTTCCATGAACAGGGCGGGGGTTTGATCAGCTCCAACGAGCCACATGGGCCTTTCAGGTTGCTGGTCATTTTCGATGTAGATCAAACCGGCGAGCGAAACCTCGGTGAGGTTTACCGGCTCGCTCAATGCCGGGTCAGCGGAAATCCAGCAGGTTCCACTGACTTCTTCTGGGCAAAGGACCTGCCACCAGCCGCTATCCGGACTCTGACCAATCACATCGACCAGATCGTTGCGGGGTAAGTACCCGATCACCTCAGATGATAAATCCGGCTCACTACGGAGATTAAGCCCGGCCTCGGCCAATATAGCCACAACCGAAACCTCGGGCTCCTCTTCAGGGAGTTCTGCGCCCTGCGCTGGAGGTACTTCGACCAGAAACCCGTAGCTCGCATCGCCAAATTCCTGCCACTGGACGAAGACGTTGAGCAGGTATAGCCCGGGTTCAAGCGATAATTCTTTTTCATAGGGCGGTGCCAGTTGAGAAGTGGACTGGTCTGCAAGATTCGGTGGCCACCAGTACTTATCATCAATCTCTGCAGACATCCTATCTTGCAGCTCTACAGGAGTGACAGAAAGTGTCGAGGAATCTGGCGGTGTGCTGAGCGGGTTGATGAAGCGAGCGATGATTGGACTTTCAACCACAATGGGATCGGGCGAGGTGGGAATCCCAATCTTGTCATTGCAGATGCCAACCCCGGCTACTGGATCGTTCCAGCAGTAGCTGCCAATACCAGAGACTTGTTCATGCTCACCGATCTGCAGGATCGCAACAGGTGGTTCGGTGGATAAACTAGGCTCCTGGAAGATCTCAGCCCCGGCAAACTGAGGACCAAGGACGGTATCGAGCAGCTCAATCACGGATTGATCTTCACCTACGTAAAGGACGATCAATCGTCCCGAATGATAAAAGTGGGGCGGCCCGATCCAGCTGGCCATTGTCGTGCCTATGGAACCCCCGTCGGGGGCGACAAGCGCTGCTTCTGCACCAGCCTGGGCGGAATCAGAATATTCAAAGACCTGGACTGGCTCACCATTGACGGTAATGACCTGACCGGGAACCGCGAAGAACGGCTGCTCGATTTCACCGTCCCCTCCAACCGTTGCCCCGGCTGAAACAAGTGCATCCGTGAAGCCCTGGGCATCCAGGGGTTCGTCACCATCTGGCGCGGAGGTTGTCACCGGTTCTTGATCGCTCTCAGATGTGGATAGGTTTGCAGGTTGGCAGGCCGAGAGGAAGAAAAAGGCTAGGAGGGCAGTATATAGCATGTATTTCATGGCATCCATCCTTGAGATAGGATTTTGACTATTCGATAATGTGATAGCAATAAAATCATATCCCTGAAATTTTCGTACTTAAAATTTATAATGCTGAAATGACGTAAAGGTTGACAGAAAGGTTCCGAAGGGCTGCTCACCTGACTTTGGTCCAATCTTTTTTCAGTCTAAATCGCTTGAATTATTGAAGACTGATCTGCCTTTTGTACCAACCCATATGTGAATATAATCGATTAATAATAACTGCTCTGAACGACGAAATCAGCTGGGATTGGTGGCTGCTCCCAGCTTCGATTCAACTTCTCTACCAGGTGAGGATAGGGTACGAGTTTTTCAGTTCCGGGTGGATGGCAGGATGTGCTTTCAAAGGGGAAGCGTGTACTCCATGTCTAGCCGTTTTATCTCCAGGCTGGATCATACTGTTTTGAGCTTCTGTTCCGTTAGTTTGACCCAACTAAAGGATTAGAACTCCGCGATGGGGAAGAAGTCTATTTAGTGTTACTTTTTCCTATCGAAAAAAATCGGCTTAACAAATCTTTTTTCAACTAATTATTAGATCCGGCCTGTTGCTTTTATACCAGCCCAGCCATTGTCATCGGAGCATATTTGCTACGAGACGCGAGATAGGGTCACGACGGGGATGACGCGCCCGGCCTTCTCTTTGTATTCAGTGAAAGAGGCCATTTTACCTTCCATCTGCTCGTATAGTCGCGTGCGCTCCGGCTCTGAAGTTACACTGGCCCGAGCCTGAAATTTATCTGTACCGTATTCCACGCTCACAATTGGGTCAGCGACGATATTGTAGTACCAGTCTGGGTGAGAAGGTGCGCCACCCTTGGAAGCAACTATCACGAGGCGATCGCCATCTTCAAAGGTTACCAGTGGATTGACACGTTCTTTTCCGCTCTTGGCTCCGGTTGTGTGGAGGAGCAGGAGGGTATTTTTGGCAAAGAAGCCACCAACTTTACCATTATTCGCTCGAAACTCTTCAATTATCTTCTGATTAAATTCAGACATCCGTAAATACTCCGTAAATGTGATCTTTGTTAAACCACAACAATCTTTCTATTCCAAATTATGGTTCACCAGGGAAGTCAGATATATTCTTCTCTTCTGACTAAGAAGCGATCTTTGAGATTGGTTAATTGCCGGTTATTATGAATTTAAGTGTAACCACAAAAATATCAGTAGTAAATGGGTGAATAAAGGCTCTTATATAATTTTTACAAAGCGACCTCAATGGGTGATCATACTATCGACAGATTATGCATCACTCCTTTGAAACTATAAAGATACGAATACCAAAATGCAGTAAGGATCATAATTCCAGCCCCAATCCCCCCTTTTCCCCCGATTTTATAGGCAAATTCTGTGTATGGCGATGATGAAAAAACCTATCAATTACAGAAACCGCCCTGCCTCATCCGCAGAATGGCTTTCTTGAGCTTGTGCCCCTATGGAGACATGACTCGAACACCGCGTTCTCGAATCTAGGATGTATAAGTCTTCTACAAGTTTCCGAAATAATTTATCCAGAATAGATTTTTGTTCTCACTCCACCAGTTCAATCTCACCCGGTCGCCAGCTTTTATCGATCCAGGCTTACCTATGCCGTTGTAGCAGTTTGGAGCGATGGGACCACGAGCTCGAGCGAGATCGACGAAATAAGCTCACCAAAGCCAAAAGCCAAAATGAGACCGATCATCCGGTTGCTGAGATCAAAGGCGAAGGCGACCTCTGCCCCAACTACCAGCGCCGACGCACCAACTAGACCTCAGAATGCCGCTTCAACAATCATTGTCCTCTACTAAAGAGCAAAGAAGCACTAAATTCCCTAACTTATGAATCTGAAAACTAGATTTATTCCGCAGGTTAATATGTGGAATTACAATGGGTTTTCACTTAAAGTCTCCCACTGTGAGAACTTTACAATTCAAGCTAGACAGGTGGAGTTTTCAAAAAAACTCAGGGGGGTGAGGTATTTCCGGGGTTTAAGTCAATGCACGGAACAAGAGATGCATGGATCGTAGGCTCGGACAAGCATTTGAGCGCGTTTGTTGATCTCTTCTTCACTTACACCTTGCGAGGCTAATTCTGGGACGAGTTTTTGTAGATCAAAGTGGATATTGGCGTTATTCTGACCGGTGGGTATCACACAATCCGCCCGTTCGATTTTCCCTGACCCATCGATCTGGAGGTAGTGGTACAGAATCCCGCGGGGTGCCTCAATCGCGCCGACACCCTCGCCTCCTTTCACCTCGTAAGAAGTCGTATATTCGGAGTTGTCCGAATCGATGAGTTCCGCGAGCATGTCTTTTGATTCGTACATGACATGAAAGCACTCTATTAATTGTGCCAAGTTATGGAAGTAGGGATTATAGGTCTCGGGTTTCAGATTGAGCTCTTCAGCCACTTCTTTCGCCTTGGGGTGTAACCCTTCATAGTTGTTGTTAAATCGCGCCAAAGCGCCCACGGCAAACGATTCCCGGCTCAGTTTGCATAACTTCGAGGTAGAGAAATCAACCATGTATTCATTGGTCATGGACAGATATTCATCCTCACTCTTGTGAACGCCATCGCTGGATAGCAAATCCCCGCCAATGAATGGGTAATCACCTTCACCGCGGAGTGAGACGAATTCAGTCTCCCGGACAAAATCGGGCATGGTCAAGTCATTGAAGAAATCCAGTGTTTTCCATAGGTATGGCAGGGTTGATTCAAGATCATCCTGCAAATATCGCAACTGTCTTTTGCGCGGCACCTGGGTCATCCCACCGACTTTGATGGCGATCGGATGGGAGGTCCTTCCTGCTAAAAGGTCCGAAGCCTTATTGGCATAACCCTTTAGATTAGTAGCTATCTCTATGACTTGCGGGTGAGTCTTCAACAACGGTATTACACTTCCCGTGTCCAGGAGATCTGGAGCAACCAAGAAAAAGAGATGGAGGGTATGGCTTTGCAACGTCTCGGCATGCTTTGCCAGGAGCCTGACTTTCTTTGCAGTTTCCGGTATTTCGATCTTCAAAGCTTTTTCCGCAGCCCGAGCGCTTACCAATGCATGCGAGATTGAGCAGATGCCGCAGATACGCGCTGCGAGCAGCGGTGCCATTTCTATCGAAAGACCTTTCATCATCACCTCGAAGAAGCGCGGCGTCTCTACCACTTCCCAGGTACATTCGGCCAGTTTACCATCCTCAATCCGAATTCGAATATTTCCATGCCCTTCGACCCGGGCTATATGTTCAACTCCGATGTTGATCGGTGTGTCAACGTTTATCTTCATCTGAAAACCTTTAACCTCATTGCTTGCTAAAAGGGAATGAACTTAATTCCCAAACTTCTCCAACACAGGGATGGCATCTATACCGTTAAATGCATTGAAAAAATGCGCCCGCTCAGCGATTTCCTGCTCTGAAAAACCTCTTTCTCCAAGTATTTCAACGAGCGACTCATAATTAGTCTCGTCGGCAGGTCCCCTGCATCCCCAACATCCCAAATGATTGCGCGGGCAAATCGCTTTGCACCCCGCGCGAGTGACAGGACCCAAACAAATCATGCCCATATCGAAAACACAGGCGTTAAGTCGCTGCTTACATTCAACACAAACCGGATACTGAGGGAATTTTGGTTCCAAACCAAGGATTATGTGGCGTACCAACCACTCAAACTCAGACTTCGAGATAGGACATCCGGGTAGTTTGATATCGACGCTGACCACATCCGATATTTTTCTCACCGGCCCGGTATTAACAGGTTGTGTGCCGTAGACCTCTTTAACCGTGTCTGCTAGGGTAAATCGCTCCCTCAAATTATGTACTCCACCGAAGCCTGCACAGGCTCCGATGGCAATTAGTATTTTTGCCTGCTGGCGAATCCTCCTGAGCCGGGCAGCATCTTCGTCGGTGGTTATAGACCCCTCCACAAAGGCGATGTCATACCCATCCTCCTTGTCTGAGGATATCAACCGAAAATTGATCACTTCGATCGATTCCAGGAGGTCCGCAAGAGTTTCTTCTTTATTGGCGATCTGCAGCTGGCATCCTTCACAGCCGGTGAAACCAAAGACGCCAACTTTGGGCTTTTCGAGGGGAATCCCTAGGTAATTCATAGTCTTTCCTTCGTGATAAAACTTCTCCACTAAATTGCTTCTTTCAGATTCATCACCGTCCAGTAATCAAACACGGGACCATCCAGACAAGTAAACGTGGAACCAACATTGCAGCGGCAGCACTTTCCCATGCCGCAGTGCATTCGTCGCTCCAAGGAGACGAACATCCTCTGCCGTGGAAGACCGAGGTCACTGAGGTAACTGCAAACAAATTTAAACATCACAGGTGGGCCGCATACGACTGCAAAAGTTTCGTCCGGATCGATGGGTACATCATCGAAAAGGTCGGTGATCATACCAACATGTCCATCCCAATGTTCGTCGGGATGTTCTACAATCGTCAAGATTTCTAGGCCATAGATCTTGCGCCATTCTTCAACCTGGTAGTCGAACAAGATTTGCGATGGATCCCTTGCGCCATAAAGAACTGTAATATCCTTATAATCCACGCGGTGATCATTTGTCCAAAATATCGGGGAACGGAGCGGGGCTATCCCTAGCCCTCCCGCGATCAGGAGGATGTTCGATCCGGTCATTTCTTGCATAGGAAAGTGAGTCCCAAAGGGGCCTCGAATCCCAACAAACGCACCCGGCTCTAAGCGGTGCAACATCCCAGTAACCCTGCCAACCTTGCGCACACAAAGTTCGAGGAACTCTCTGTTTGAGCTTGAACTTGAAATCGATATAGCGATCTCACCACATCCTGGTAGCTCAAGCATGACAAATTGACCGGGCAAAAAGGTAAAATTTTCACGTATGCTCGGGTCGCATATCCGGATATGAAATAGTTTTTCTTGATCCGTGAGCATAATTGCAGACAGTATCTGAGACTTGAAACTCCGTTCTGTTTGCATGCGCATAGATTTGCGGTTGAAATCGGGTTCTCTCGACATAAATGGCTCGAGATTGATGTCATGGTGCGGAATCTTCAAGCTCATGGTTTCTCCGTTTCGATCAAGTCGTTGATCACAGCTTTCGGGTGGATGCCCGCCAGGCAAGCCACGCCACAGCGGTTGCACCCCACGCAAAGTGATTGATCATAGGCTTCCACAAATCCCCTGAATTGGTGATAATAACGATACTTCAAGCGGATGTGGGGTTCTGGTCTGAAATTATGATCTCCAGCCACGGCGGCAAAATCGAGCAGGTTGCAGGAATACAAGAATCGTCTTTTGATAGCGCATGTAAACGTCAAATCCCCTTCCTCCTCGACACCGTAGCAGTAGCAAGTAGGACATACCATGGCGCAGCTACCGCAACTCAGGCATTTATCCCCCCACTTTTCCCAGACGTCAGACTCAAATTCCAGGTCCATTAGCTCGGGCACAATGGTCACATCAACCTGGGTCTTGAACTTCGACTTTATATCCTTTTTCACGCGCTTGAAGAGCTGCTGGTCCTCGTCGGTGACCTCTTGGCCCCCGGACCGGTTAACGATCATGTAACCGGTATCTGAATTGATGGCGATAAAGTATTTCTCGCCAATATCGGTCATGAAAATGTCAAAATCTTGAAAAGCCACATGAGCATTCATCGAGCGGCAAAAACAATCATCCAGCGGCTCATGATCCAGCCCGATGATGATCGTATTGCGTCGTCGGGCGACATAATATGGATTAGGATAGGCGCTGTTCACCATGACCTCATCCAATTTTCGTAAGGCATTAATGTCGCAAGCCCGCATCCCTATGATCACACGCGGGTGAACTCTGTACTGGATATTTTGGTCCCAATTCACGTCGTCCAATTGGTATGTGACCAAATCTTCTTTAAATGGTAGAAAAAAGTTCTTGGGAGAGCTGTAAGAGCGAGTGTAATCCATTTGCAGCTCCTCAAAGTTGTTGAGCTTCAGGAAGCGGTAAATCTTATTGCCCTGTGCGTCACGATCCCTCCATTTGGGGCCTATCACCTCGTTGTTCTCCATGAGGCCCTCAACCATCTTTTTGAAGTTATCTTTGGTTATTGTCATATACAACATGGATGTGCTCCGTACAAATTGCCCGGTGTAAAGAAATCTCTCTAAAAAAATTCACACGTGATCATGGCCAGCTTATGATTCATGAATTAAATTCGTCCGATTTATTTTATACATCCGCATAACTAAACCTTCTATTTGTGCAATTTTTCACATTATAGTTTTTATGATCAAAGGGGTCAAGTGACAAATATCCTCCACCAATCAATATTCGACATACTTTGTCATATTGGATAACATTGCCCGATATGCCAATCATCACCTGCTGGGATATTACCCCAAGGATTTGGGAAACGAAATCCGATCTTTGATTTGAATTAACTCCTGTTGGCACAAATGGGAAGATAAATTAGCAGTTGATGGCTCAGTAACTCATGCCACTGGTTGGACCAGACTTGAACACCAGAACATATTCTGTTAACAGCATCAATTACTCTCATTACCGGCGAAGGTATTGATTAGCTACGTATTTATAGTGGCAAACAAAGCAAAAAACCGCTTCACGGATAACGAAAACGGTTTTGTTTGTGCCCCACGGAGATTCGAACTCCTTATGTAACTGGAATCAAAGATCTAGTTCCAATTCACCCAATTTTTCCCGATTTTCGAACTGAATTAAGGATAAAAACCGTTCCACATTATTAGTAGAACGGTCTTCTAGAACTTATGCCCTAACGGAGACGGCCTCCCAATCGAGGAGGTGAGTGTATGTCTATCTCTGATTAATGGAGGTTGAGAAAAAACCAGAGCCAATTAGGGTAATTGTTTGGATACCCATTCGTAGGCAAAATTTGAAAGCCAGTCAGGGGTTTGTGATTGCCTCAAGATTGTTTTTCAAAAAACTGATTTATGTTCGATTAGATACAAATGAATTATGCTATTATATGTACACAACAATTTCTCCGGGGACATCGTTGTTTCATCATTCCTTGCTTTAGCCGGATATACCTTGGCAGCACATATATTTCATATCTGATCGCACGCCTTTAGCTGCTGTTTCATAAATAGTGATCCTCGCTATCTCATTTACCGTAAACATTATCGGTAGCTCCACGATTCTTGCTTTATATAGATCTTACTTCAGCCCATTGCGACGGTCTTCATTTGAGGTTTGACCGTTGCTTTCTCCAGCTGGAGCGCCTTGGAGAATAACCGCGTCCAGATTCTCTTAATTTGGGGATGAAGTGCCGCCGCTGATCTTGGAACCGTTAGAGAAGATTCAGTCAGATGAAAAGACGCATTAGTATTGCGGTTGTGACGATGGGCTTCAGCGGATTGGTTGCTGAGATACTCCTTTTAAGGGAGTTTCTAATCATTTTTTCCGGTAATGAATTTTCCATCGGGGTTATTCTGGCTAACTGGCTTATTCTCGAGGCTTTTGGATCTTATTATCTTGGTGGAATGATTGAGAAATCCAAAAATAAGCTGGAAACATTTACCCTTGTAACGCTTCTTTTCTCCATCTCTCTACTCATAACAATTTATCTGATACGCATCCTGAAAGGGATGATGGGCGTTTCCATTGGTGAAAACATGAGTTTCTTGCCCATGTTTTATGCCTCATTTTTACTGCTTTTACCGGTAAGTGTCCTTCACGGTGCTTTGTTTACTTTCAGCTGCCACATTTATGCCATGTTTTCCGACCAGGATGCATCTTCTGCCGGTAGGGTTTATGCGTATGAGACAGTGGGCATGGTTATCGGCGGAATTGCCTGCACCTATTTAATAATTCCATATCTTGATACATTTCAGGCCGCCTCAGGTTTGGCTGTATTAAATTCGAGTATATGCCTTGCCATCCTTGCCCCACAATGGAAGACTGGACGAGATCCAAAAATAACTCTGATGATCGCGAGCATCATAACCTTTCTACTTTTGGTTTTGACGAGTCAGGCGCACAAACTGCATATCTATTCGATCACAGCGCAATGGAAAAATCAGGATATTGTTCATTACCAAAACTCCCAGTATGGGAATATCTGTGTGATCGAAAATGAAGGCCAATACATTTTCTTCCAGGATGGTGTTCCAAATATCATAACACCCATTCCAGACATACCATTTGTAGAAGAATTTGTTCATCTTCCCCTTCTTGCTCATCCAGAACCCAAGAAACTGCTCATCTTGAGTGGCGGCGCAGGTGGCGTCATCAATGAGGCGTTAAAACATCCATCTATTGAAACGATAGAATATGCAGAACTAGACCCACTGATCATTGAACTAATTAAAAATTTCCCCACTCCGCTGACTGAATCCGAATTGAACGACAGAAGAGTAGAGATAAAGCATATGGATGGCCGTCTGTTGCTTAAGACGACCCGAAATAAGTATGATTTGATTTTAATTGGGGTAACGGAGCCATCTAATTTGCAGACAAACAGATTCTATACAAAAGAGTTCTTTTCCCTGGCCAGAGAAAGATTGAATGAAAGTGGCATACTGGTCCTTGGATTATCCGGATCTTTGTCTTATGCAACTGAAGAATTGCAAAACCTAAACAGTAGTATCTTCCATACGCTGAAAAGTGTCTTTCCCTATGTTAGACCAATTCCTGGCTATGGCACCAATCTTTTCCTCTTATCAGATGCTCGGGAAATTTTAACCCTTGAAAAGACAAAGCTTATAGAAAGATTGGACCAGCGGAACATCAAGACAAATGTGATTATTCCCTGGCATATTGAGCAAACGTTGCATCATGGATGGCAGGACTGGTTCTATAATTATATTGAAGGGAGCAGCCAGAAACTCAATTCTGATTTTTATCCCATAGGAGTGTTCCACAGCGTCTCTCATTGGAACGCGCTGTTTGCACCTTCCATGCGTTGGCTCTTTAAGCTATTTCAGAGGATAAGCTTAAGGACTATTGTTCTATTGTTTGTCATTTTTCTTCTTCTTTACTTCATAGTTCTATCGAAAAAGAAACGATCCTTCCGAGGAGGCATACCCCTAGCAATCTTTACCACAGGTTTTGCTGGAATGATATTTAGCCTGATGTTAATCTTCACATTTCAATCCATTTATGGACATGTGTTTTCATGGATTGGGCTTCTTGTGGCATCTTTTATGGCAGGGGCAGCTTGCGGAGCAATGCTGGTGGTAACCATTATGGATCGGATAAAAGATCCTTTTAAATTCTTTGCAGGAATCGAACTAGCAATCATCTGTTTTTCTATTGGGTGTCTTCTGATTGTTTTTATCCCAAATGCAGATCTAGGAGGTCCGGACGCATTCTTCTTGTTCCGACCTCTATTTTTAGTAATTTCATTCATCAGCGGATCCTTAATAGGTTCCCAGTTTCCGCTGGCAAACAAGCTATATCTAGGGGATGACAAAAGCTTAACCAAAACAGCCGGGACCATTTATTCTGCTGACCTGATGGGTGGTTGGTTGGGAGGAGTACTAGGGGCTGTTGTGCTTTTGCCTGTTCTTGGTCTTGTCGGTACTTGTATCACAGTGGGGTTGCTGAAATTGACAAGCTTAATCGTCATAAAAACCCAACCCAAGCCTTACCTTCAAGGAGGGTGAAATGAATACTCATCTTGATAATATAATTACCCGACGAGATTTTCTGAAAATCACAGCTGGAGTATGTATCCAAATTGGACTACCTTCCATCGTCCTTTGTTCCTGTAACCCAGAACCTTCTCTAACGAAAACAGCGACACCATTTCTCACTAAAACAGCGACCGCATCGCCCACGATAACCTCGACACCAGTTGAAACACCTGAGCAAATTGACTCAGGTTTTGAACCGGCTTATCTTAAACTTTACAAAACAGGTGAATTGGCAAATCGGGCTGAAAAACTCTGGACGATTATGGAGAGTTGCCAGCTCTGTCCGAGACAATGCGGTGTCAATCGTCTTAAAGGATCGGTCGGATTCTGTCATTCTCCTGGCTCGACCCTGGTTGTTTCAGCATTTAGTCCGCATTTTGGTGAAGAAAAGCCGCTGGTTGGGACTGGGGGCTCAGGGACAATCTTTATTACACACTGTAATTTACGGTGTGTATTTTGTCAAAACTGGGAAATTAGTCAACTTGGCATCGGTGCTGAAACAGCTGTTGATCAATTAGCCATGGTGATGCTTCGGCTTCAAGAAATCGGTTGTCACAATATAAATTTTGTGACCCCAACGCATTATTCTGGGCCTATCCTTAAAGCGCTTGTGATTGCTGCAGAGAAAGGACTGCGTTTACCTATTGTTTACAACACCAGTGGCTGGGAGCGTCTTGAGATACTCGAAGTTCTTGATGGAATCGTTGATATTTACCTGCCTGATTTCAAATACTGGGATAGTGATATGGCTGAGAAATATTCCTCTGGCGCGGAGAGTTATCCTGAAGTGACAAAAGCAGCCATCCTCGAGATGCACCGTCAAGTCGGTGTGGCAAAACCCCCAAAAGACGGCATTATGCAAAGAGGACTTATGATTCGGCATTTAGTCATGCCAAATGACGTAGCTGGTTCAGAAAGAATTATGGAATGGGTAGCAGAAAATTTGCCAAAAGATACCTATGTCAATATTATGGCACAGTATACCCCTCACTTTAAAGCCTATGATTATCCAGAGATATCAAGAAGAATAACGAAAGAAGAATATATCAAGGTTGTGAAAAGGGCGCAGGAAGTGGGGCTCACCAATCTTGATCTTCAGGGTTACTGGTGGCTGGAAGAATAGATGCCCTTATGACAGGAAATTATGCTTTTGTAACTGTCTAATCGTTTGACTATCGCTTAAAGGTGACCCAAACCAGACTCGAACCAGTTTTTGGATGTAACCTGCTAAAAGGATTCGACCGCTTTACGCTACCAGATTCTATAACCCAGCTTCAATTCGTTCATACTTACTCGATAATTAAAGCGCATTGCCCGATGCCTCCAGCGCACCCCTGGCAAGTCCCAGGTTATACTCCGAGCCCATCTCTTCGAAGAGCGCTGCTGCTTTTTCCAGGTGTTCTCGCTCGTCCAGGCGGCAACCCATTTCCAGGTGGATCATAGCTTCATCGAAGCCGATACCGTTTCGCACCGCAAAAGACAGGCCCTGATGCCACCAGCGCTCCGCCGCCCCCCGACGGCCGCGCAGCCACTCGCAAGTGCCCTGCAAGCGCATCGCTTCGGGCAGACCCATCCGGCATCCCCGGCCGACCTTCATGGCATCCCGGCAGGCGTCCCGGGCCAGCTTCAGCCACTCCGAACGGCTATGTCCCGGGGCGATCTCTGGATTTTCAGCCGCAAACAGATAGGTCTCAGCCAGGCTGTTGACAAATGGAAACCTCCACCTCCTGCGGGCGTTAAATTCCTGATAGGTTTTTTGAGTGGCGTGCAGCGTCTCCAATGCAGTCGTAAATTTTCCCTGATAAAGATAGCAACGCCCTAGAAGTCCGCCGTTGAAAATCATATTGGCCGGGCTTGGAATACTTTCTGCTAGCCGGAGGGACTCCTTCAAATAGGGCTCGACTTCCCCATATCTCCCCATGTGCATCAAGGTGTTCCCCATAGAAGCGCCGCTAAGACACTGGACAAGGCGAATATTGCCCTCCTCACCAATTGGAGCCAGCTCGTGAACAATGTCCAGGGCTTTGGAAAGCTTCCCTTGATAACACAAAACCATCGCCAGAGCATCCAGCGTCAATCCCAAATTGTGCAGGTCACCGATCTCTTTATATAGCCCGGAAGATCGCTGCAAATAATCGATCTCCTCTTCCGGCTTGCCCATTTGTAAATAGTGACCCGCTAGGGCATGATGCACTCTGGCCTGGATGTCAGGATGTCCAAAATCTTCCGCAAGCGCCCATGCCCGGCGGTAATATATATTTGCCAAGCTAAATAAATTTAAATAATCCAGGACAAAGCCAACAGTTGCATAACCGCCAATGCAACCGTATGGCAGGTTATGGCGCTCAGAGTGGTTCAGCGCTCTCAGCACCATTAGTATCAACAGCATCGAAGCCTTTGGTTGTTCGATCCAAAAGATCGGTTCATACAAGCGCAGTTCTTCCTCGGCGGCTGCCCGATCGGCATCAACACCTTTCCCAAGGAACACTCCCGGCAGCAGCTGGTGGCCAATTTGCAAGAGGGATTGGCCTAAAATCCCGAGCCGTATCCCCCAGGTAGAGCCCGGTATAGACCACCCACAGAGGATCTCCAGACCTCGCTGCGCATGTTCCATAGCCTGGGCATGGTCCCCCTGGCGGTAGAGCGCTTCGCTGATCTTGCGTTCCAACTCAGCGTGCTCCAAGGGCTCCCATGTTTCCCCAAAGGCGCGCTCGTAGGCTTCCATCGCCTGGCGGTAATGCGCCAAAGCCTCCCCATCCGCTGCGACCCGCCCGGCCTGGTCGCCGGCCTTCATCAAATAGGATTGCGCCTTGTCCCAAATCTCGGCGCGGGCGTAGTGGTAAGCCAGCAAGCCGTAGAATTCCTCCAGCCTCCCAGCGAAGAGCGTCTCAATGGTTGCAGCCACACGGGCGTGCAGTTCGCGCCGCCGCGCCATCAGGATGCTCTCATAGGTCGCCTCCTGCGCCAATGCATGTTTGAAGATATACTCCAGTTCCGGGGTGCGCTGTTTTTCACGGATCAGTTCCATTTCTAGCAGTTCCGCCAGGTGGTCATCAAGTCTATTTTCGACCTGCTGGAGGGCGTGCAATACTCGATAGATGAAGCTGCGTCCAACCACCGAGGCTTTCTGCAAGACCGCCTTAACCTCCTCATCCAGCCGGTCAATGCGCGCCATGATAACACCCTGGACGGTGTCCGGGATGGTCACCATTCTCGCCTGATCGGTTGCCCTCCAGCGCCTGGTAACCGGATCACGCACCACTGCACCGGAATCGATTAAAGAACGGATGATCTCCTCTAGGAAGAAGGGGTTACCCTCCGCTTTATCCACGATCATCACTCTAAGCGAATCCGGTAAGTCATCAATGGCCAATAAATTTGCCACCAGTTGGACGCTGTCCACATCGGATAATGGGTCAAGGACGATCTCATTATAGCGGCTAGCGTAATCTTGGTGTGCGACTGTTTGCAGGCGCACCGACGGCGAATCGCGCTTCGGGCGGCTTAAGCCACAGATCAGCAACGGCACTCGTTCAACTAACGGCAGCAGGTGTTCGACGAGGGCAGCTGAGGAGGCATCCATCCAGTGCAAGTCTTCGAAAACCAAGACGAGTGGTTTTACTCTCGCTAGGCGCTCGACGAAGCGGCGCATTACGATAAATACCTGGCGACCCATTGCTTCGCCGTCCAGAAATTTGACGCGTTCCGCATACTCGCCGCGCACCTCCAGAGAGAGTAGGCTCGCCAAGTAGGGCAGCACCTGGAGCGTGTCTTCATCGAAAAGATTGTTAAGACTCGCTTCCAGCTTGTCCCAAGCGCCGGCCTCGCTATCTTCATCGGTGATGTCGGCAAAAGCCCACAGGATCTCCTGGAAGGGCCAATAACTGATCGTTTGCCCGAAGGAAAGCGTACGCCCCTCCAACCACTGGCCCGTAAAATTATTTGCGCGTTGGCGCGCCTCAGCCATCAATCGCGACTTACCGGCGCCGGCCTCCCCGATGATCATCAGGATGCCGCCCTGCCCTTCCAGTAGACGCTGAATCCTTTCATTGATTGTTGCCAGTTGGGTGTCTCGCCCGACGAGGGGCGAATAGATGCCGCGCATCTCCAGGCCGCGCACCCGCCCCGGCTGCGCTTTGACCCTCATCAGGCGGTAGACCTGCACCGGCTCGGACTTGCCCTTTACCTGCATAGGTTCGAGTCGTTCAAACCTGAATAACGGTGCGACCAGACGATGTGTGTCCGGTCCGACATAGATTTCTCCTCGCTCTGAGGCGTCTCTCAGCCTTGCTGCCAGGTTGACCGCATCACCCGTTACCCCGTACTGCTGCTGTCCTTCTGATCCAATTCCGCCAGCAATGACCAGTCCGGTGTTGATCCCGATGTGTATCCCCATATCGATGTTGTAGTTAGCATTAAACGTCGCTAACTCATCCATCATCTCCAGAGCTGTTCGTAATGCTCGCTCAGGGTCGTTTTCGTGAACTACAGGTGCACCAAAGGTCGCCATAATCTCATCGCCAATAAATCTTACTACTTTACCATCGTACTTTTCGATTATCGGTACAAGGTGGTCAAAACAAGCATTCACTAAATCTCGTACAGCCTCGGGATCCAGTTTCTCCGTTAGGGCAGTATAGCCAGAGATGTCGGCGAACATCACGGTCACCAGTTTGCGTTCGACTTCGAACCCAGGGGCTGGCTTGTGTTCGGTGCGTTCTAGTTCAGCTAATTGGAGCCGCATTGGGCCAAGGGCAGCATCTACAACCGCGTCGCCCAGGCTATCTCTCTGGGCTTCGAGAGCAGCGATAGCCTGTTCAATCTGCTCGCGCTCAGTCATTGATCCTCCTCTGAAAGCATTCAGATTCTGGTTTCCGTCTTAATTACCCAAGGTACGCTCGATTAACTTGTGGTTATGCGGTTTGTGACATTTGGGCGAATCATATAAATTCCGAACTAATAAAAACTTGATACAGCCGTAGATTAATAACTGAGAAAATTTACACTATCTGTTGTTATGTGATATAGTTCACAATACCATTATAAGTGTAATTACACTTAAAGTCTGACTTGTCCACTGAAATATGTCCCAGGCCGCTAGATATTCGGTGGGGAAAGCGCGCCCTTCAACCCTTGGGCAAGCTAGTTGAGATCTACGAAGTTGTTGAAACTGGATAATTTGAAACACTCATCAAAGGAGGAAAGAGCAGTTCTCCCGATGACCCAAACAGGATTCGATCCAGTCTTTGGATGTAACCATCGAAAAGGTTTCGAACTCTTCAACGCAATCTGGATCCAGAATCCAAATCCAATTCTTTCAAATTTACTCGATTATCAAACCGAATTAATGACACCCCATTTCTCTTGAAATGGGATTGCGAAATGGATGAAAGGATGTAATCCTTTCGCGAAAAAACCTTTCCTCATCATCAGTGGAACGGTTTTTATGAGTGTGTGCCCCCAAGGGGACTTGAGTCGAACACCACTCAAGGGGTAATATGTCACTTCAGCGTTGTTATCAGTATGATAGTTCTGAGGCCAGAAACCGTTAAGTAATGCTGGCTTTCCCTAATCCAAAAGACATACGGTACCCGTCGTGCCATCGACTTCGACCAGTTGGCCGTCTTGAAGGGTTGTGGTGACGCCCTGAATACCGGCTACACAGGGCTTGCCATATTCGCGGGCGACCACGCCACCATGCTGCAACATACCGCCCACTTCCAGAATGATTGCCTCTGCATTGACAAACAGCGGTGTCCAACCAGGGTCCGTAGTATAGGCGACCAGCACATCCCCTTTCTCAACCGGTTTTTCACGCGGGGTGTGCAAAACTTTGATTCGCCCGGTGGCCACGCCCCGCGAGATTCCCAAACCGGTCAAGATATTGGGATCACCCTGGGTTTTTTCAACTTGCCCGATGCGACCGCGCGAATCTATTATGTGGGGGAATGCAAGCACCTGATCAAGCTGGCGATAAAAGGGTTGTTTCTCATCCTGCTTCTGGCGTAAATCGTAGGTCGGGTCAGCATTGGCAGCTTCGATTTCGTCGAGGTTTAACCAGAAGATGTCTTCTGGGGCGTCAAGCCGCCCGCTTTCGACAAACATTTGACCTTCTTGCAATGCACGCCGCCGCACGGCTCCATTGTCCAATACCCATAGGTATTTGGGGGTATCACGGGTGGGGCCAAGCAGGTCAAGGATTTTATAAACGTGCTCCAACTGGCGACGTTTGCGCCCGCTGACTTTTTGCATCAGTTGTTCGTATGCCTGCTGACGGGCAGCGACATGCTCCTTTTGTGTTTCTTCGGGATCGAAATCGCTTTCAACCATGTATGACATTTGTTCCAGGGCCAGTCTGGGATCGTCACCGTATCGTGCATTGGTCAGTTCTAATTCCCCAGGGCCGCGCAATCCATATGCGGTTACAAAATTGTCCCAGGCTGCCAGAAAATCGGCCGGGAGGTCGCGCCCTTCCACCCGCATTGCAAGCTGGTCGAGATCTGAGAAGTCGTCTGGGGGCAGCATCTTGGCCATGCGGTACAGCTGGATTCCAATGTCGACCGCCTCGTTGCCGGCAAAGCCCATCTTCAAGGCATCCAGGAGCTGAATATCTTCTTCATCACCATCGCCAAAAATTCTGTCGAGCCGACTCAGGTAGTAGATATATGGCAATAGGGCCGGAAATGAAGCTTTGCTGATGACCGGGGTTAGCTGGGTATCCAGTCTTTCGATCAGCTCCCGTATTGACATATCAGAATAGTCAGCCTGCTTTAAATCACGCTCGGACTGGTCGATTACCTGCTCATAATGGCGATAGAATTTTTCGGGATCCCAAAAAGCGGAAACTGTTTTAGTCACTACGTGGCGGGCAGCCCAAAGTGCACGGGGCAGACGACCTAGCAATGACATCCAGCTGAGGGCAGATACCTTTTCTTGGGCTTTGTAGCGTGCCTCATCGATATTTTCAAACAGCTCGCTGAGCAGGGCGTCGCTAACTTGGGCTTCTTTAGCGAGGCGTTTTGCACTGATCAAGGTCAATAACTGCGATACATTGGCATAGGCTCGCCCTCCGGCATTGAATATCAGGCTGCAGGCCGGCTCCCCGTCCCCCCGAAGCTCGATTGGACCGAGAAATGGCTCAGCCCACATTCCCAAAGAGCCGAACAACCAATCAAGCGTTAGGGGTGTCATCGGCTTGTTGATGGTAACGCTTTCCGTCAAGCTCAAATCTGCATACAAAATCCGATGCTCTCCGGGTTTGGTCATCATTTCCGGAGCCAGCGGAATATAAGCCGTGATGGGGCGGGCTTGCAGCAGGTGTAATTTTCCACCGGCATACGCCCACTCGATATCGATCGGTTTGTCGTAAAGGGTTTCAATCTGGATGAGCATCTCGGTGATGGCGATCACCTGTTCGTCGGTCAGGCAGAATTCATCGGGGTCGGGGCTGGCCTGTTCCTGGGTGCCGCCGGTGGGTGTGAGGGTAACGATGGTTTCCTTACTACCTAACTTCCGCTCCAGGATATTTTTGGATACTTTGTCCACCACAAAATGATCGGGAGTCACCATTCCCGCGACGACGGATTCCCCCAACCCCCAATTGGCGTCGATCACGGCTTCATCATAATCGTTGTTGAGCGGGTTCAGCGAAAAGCCCACCCCTGCCGTCTCAGAGATAACTTGTTGCTGCACCACAACGGCAATGCGCGGCTGCTCGACAGCAAAACCCTGTTGTCCTTTGTAGACAAACACGCGTTCATCAAAGGCAGATGCAAACGAGGCTTGCAAGGCAGCCAACATGGAATCTTTGGTCACGCCCAATGTTGTTTTGTAGCCACCTGCAAAGGAGGCGCCTTCCAAATCTTCTTCGGGTGAGGAAGAGCGCACGGCAAAGAAGCTGTCACCGGGGAGGGCTTGCAGCGCTGCCGTGAGTTGTTTTTCTTGCTCACTAGTGAAGGTCAGGTTCGCACAGGCAGTTTTGAGGGCGGAGGTGCTAGAGTGGAGGTTTTCATTGTTTTTGATGGCTTTTTGAACGGCTGTCCACTCTGGGGTGGCTTGCAAGGTCGTCAGCCAGGGCTCGAAAAATGTCACGGAGCAGACAAATCCTGGTGGCACGGGCAAATCAGCCTGTGTCATTTTAATCAAGGATAAGCCTTTGCCGCCCACTTCGGCGAGAGTGGGTATTGGGGTTGTGGTAAACGGATAAATCACGTTGTTTCCTTCCAATCTTCCCCTAAGCGGCAAACGTCTGTGCGTCGATGATCAGCAGTAAGCCAGATGGAGCGCCTTAAATACTTTCGTTGGCTGTTTCTACACCTTCAATTTTACGACGAGTGAGGGCAACTGGGGTGGTAATCTCAGGGATATGTTTGAAAATTCGATGTGAAAGTGTGTTATCTCAGATGTGTCTGAATTTTATCAGACATCCAGAAGCTCTGCTCGAACCCTAAGACCCTAATCATTGAGTTTTATTCGAATACAGTCCCTAAGTTCATCAATTTTTCCCTATTTTCAAAGCGAATTAAGGACACCGCATTTCTCTTGAAATGGGATTGCGAAATGGATGAAAGGATGTAATCCTTTCGCAAAAAAACCGTTCCACATCGTCAAAGGAATAGTTTTTATGAGGGTGTGCCCCCACGGAGATGGCATCCCCGTATGGGGACGAACTCTGGTCTTCAAATTGCGTTACACCTGAAGGAGATCAATCATAAGAAAAAGCTCCCGATTAATCAGGAGCTTACTTGTGGTGCCCCCACGGAGATTCGAACTCCGGTCTTAGCCTTGAAAGGGCTACGTCCTAGTCCCCTAGACGATGGGGGCAAGCCTCGGGATTTTACCACTCTGAATAACCTGGGTCAAGTAGAATGAGTTTTCGGCGACACTGCACCGACTGCACTGAATCTCTCGCACTTTCTCCCAACACATGGTATAATCTTTCCCCGCGCCGCCAAAGGCGGTTTTATATTGTCTGAAATTATTGAGTAAGGAAAGTAAGATGAGCGACGATATCATTCGAGCCGTTGAGGCTTCTGCAAACCCCGATCTACCCCAAATTAAACCTGGCGACATGGTCAGCGTGTTTTTGCGCATCCGTGAGGGGAACACCGAACGCACCCAGGAATTCCGCGGCACTGTGCTGCGCGCTCGTAAGGGCGGTAACAATGCCAATTTCACCGTGCGCCGCATTGCGAGCGGCGGCATCGGTGTCGAGCGCACCTTTTTGCTCAACTCGCCGCGCATTGAAAAAGTCGTTGTGCATCGGAGATCGCATGTCCGCCGCGCTAACCTGAAATTCCTGCGTGAGCGCAAGGGTAAGCAAGCCCGCCTCAAGCAAAAATTCACCCAGTAGATCATATATCTCGATTCCTATTGAAGGTCCAGATCTGGCCAGGTCTGGCCTTTTTTGTTGTGGATCGCGGTTAGAATTGGGAGAGCTGGATTCGTCAATTTTTGGAGATATTATGAATCATCCTATCATCGGAATAACCACCATGCGCCGGGTCAACCAGAACGGTATGCCCCTGGTCTCGCTGGCTGAAGCCTATGTGGATGCGCTGTACCAGGCCGGCGCCTGCCCGGTATTGATCCCCAATAACATTACGGAGTCCGCACTCGATGAGCTCGTCTCTCGCCTGGACGGCGTCGTGTTCAGCGGGGGTGGCGATATTGATCCAGGCTACTACCATGCCGAAGACTATTCCAAAGTGGGTGGTGTTGAAAAGCAGCGTGACCAGATCGAGTTGTCCCTCTTAGAGATGGTCATTGATGAGAATAAACCTTTCCTGGGCATTTGTCGCGGAATCCAGCTGATCAATGTCGGACTGGGAGGGTCGCTGTACGCGGATATCTCTGACCAGGTTCTGGGTGCCGACAAACACGATTATTACCCGAACTGGGATCGCGATCACCTGGCCCACACAGTTCGGGTGGAACAAGAGTCGAAGTTAGCTGAAATCTTGGGAGAGGTTGAGGTGGAGGTAAACAGCCTGCACCACCAGGCTGTTGAGCGGCTGGCAGCGGACCTCATTCCGACTGCACATTCACCGGACGGTTTGGTGGAAGGTTTCGAATTACCAGGACATCCCTTTGGGTTGGCTGTGCAGTGGCACCCGGAGTGGCTCACCGCGCATAAGCCAATGCGAGACTTGTTTAATGCTTTTGTAGAAGCAGCCGATTCACGGAAATCCTAAATCAGAACTCGATCATCTTATGGAAACAGCGGGTGGCGAACTTCCCATACTCAATAAGGCAGCTGGACCGATTGGTGTCTTCGATTCGGGTGTGGGGGGATTTTCGATACTGCGCGCTATTCGCTGGGAACTGCCGGGAGAATCATTGATTTATCTCGCCGACCAGGCGCATGTACCCTATGGTCCGCGCTCCTTGGAGCAGGTGCGCGCCTTCTCTGAAGGCATCACGCGCTTTCTTTTAAGTAGGGGTGCAAAAATAATCGTTGTCGCCTGCAACACTGCCTCCGCTGCAGCGCTGCACTACCTCAGGGAGCAATTCCCGCTAGTGCCATTTGTCGGTATGGAACCGGCGGTAAAGCCAGCTGCCGAGCACACCCAGAGCGGAGTGGTCGGCGTGTTAGCCACCCCGGCAACCTTTCAGGGCGCCTTATACGCCTCAGTGATCGAGCGCTTCGCAAATGGTGTCACCGTGCTGCAGAGCAATTGCCCGGGGTTGGTTATGGAGATCGATGCTGGAAACCTCGACAACCCACACGTGCGTGAAATCTTGGAGGATGCATTGCAGCCGATGCTGGCGCAGGGAATCGATACGGTGGTCTTGGGCTGCACTCACTTCCCCTTCGTAATTCCCGTCATCGAGGAAATCGTTGGTCCAGAAGTGCGGGTGATCGATCCCTCACCGGCCATCGCCCGCCAGGCGGTGCGTTTGTTGGACGCCAACGATCTGCGAAGTCCAGGGTCAACATCCCCTGAAGTACGGTACCTGACCACCGGAGATCCGGCACGGTTGGCGGAACTGATGCCAGGCTTGATTGGGGTTGGGGGAGAAGTTCATCAATTGAATTGGGATGGATCAGATCTTAGAGTTTAATGTAAGGAGCGACGCACTTATGGAATACGTCGCACCAAAATAACACTTGATTGGTTTTATTAGGTTACTCAAACCACTCCTCCCCCAAAGGAACCCACTGATCACTTTGCTCTGCGCGGTCTTTCCAATTGCGCTTACCGCTCCAGCTCTCGATGGATATGGCATAGACAGACGTGCGAGTGAGCTCATTTTCGGTAATTGGACGATAATGTTCACCGGGTTTCATCTCGGGGAAGTATTTTTCGATCAACCCGTACAAGGCTTTATGCCTCTCATCTTCCCCCTCCAGAACGCGAATCTTTCCAAAGGCGATGACGCTTTCATATTGGATGCTGAACTCAAGAGCTATATTTGAAGGCAGTAGCTTACCCGCCTGACTGGCCTCGAAACAGACCTCGGGGTGGCGCTCTGCATTGGCGCGCACCCGACCGCTGATATTGGAGTGGAAATACAATTCGTGCTGCTCTGGGTTGTACCAGAAGAGTGTTGGTGTGATGAAGGGTTGCTCGTCCCAGCGCGTGGCGATGTGACCTACCTGGGCTTGAGCCAGGAACTTTTTAATCCATTCATCATCTCGGGCGTATTCCTTCAGGCGTTGTTGATTCATTGGTGTCTTATCGAGGTTATAATCTTTGGCCATTTCGCTCTCATCCATCTGCTGGTCTGACTCCTAATGCCGCGGGAGGTACATCCATGCCAGCGAAGTTTTCGAAAGAGAGATCGCGGAAGGAAAAACCCAGCTCGCCCCTCAATCGATCGAATAAAGATGTGTAGCTATCCATGATGCGCGCCTCCCAATCGATGCCCAATTTCCCAGCCACAGAGCGAATGCGATCTGCATCAGGCCCTTCGATCTCGGTGAAATTCCCGTACGGCATTTCATCCAATGTGACATGGACGCCATCCAGATCATAGGTAGTGCGGTATTTCTCGTACATCAGACTAACCTGGTAGCCCAGGACTTCAAACAAAGCTCTGGCGGATTGGTAATCGCTCACCGTGAATTCGATCTCGCGCCGCGCATACACACCATCGATGGTCTCACCAGGACCCTTGTAGGTCAGGCGCGCAGCCGTGTCCTGACGCAACCGCAGTACCTGCAGGGAGCGGGTTAGACTCTGATCTGCTGTGTCAAAACGCAGGTTGACTTCGTGCAGACGCGCTTCGATTAATTTTGCTCCCTGGGCTTCTACGCGCTTCTGGAATGCTTCCAGATCGGCGAGAAAAAGTTTTATTTCTAATTCCTGATGATCATCAGTCTTCATACTTGTATTCTTATCCACTAGCCTAAACCACGCTCAGCAGCGTGTCTCTTTGTTCCACGCTGTCTCCCGGTTTTACGCGCACACGGCTAATCTTCCCCGAGCGGGGAGACTTCAATTCGTTCTGCATTTTCATCGACTCGAGGATCACCAGCACATCACCCTTATCCACTTCTTGTCCATCACTCACTGGCAGGTCAACGATCAGACCGGGCATAGGAGCCTTTAAGTGGAAATCCACGTTTTCTGGTATTCCGCCTCCCAATGATGCCCTCAGGCGTCTCTCGCGCTCGTCTTCCACCTGGAAAATGTATTGAGAACCAAGCAATAACACCTGCCAACCGTCATCGCCTTCATATACCAGGGCGTCATAAGATTTATTATTCGCCAGCAGAGAATAAACTGTGTTCTCGCTGACTGATTCAAAATCTATGTCATAAAGGACACCATCCACCTCAACCTGCTGTTCGTTGATGATCTCAACCAGGATCTCTCGATCGCCAGTTGTCGCCACGTACTTCATCGCTGCATCCTTTCCCAGCGGCCAACCCATTTCCAGTTGCTGGTGTCACGCTCATTGCGTTGGATGATGTGAGCGGCGCGTTGTGTACGTCGGTGAGCGACCAGGGTCGCCAGAATAGCAGCAATCTCTGATAGGTCTTCCCTGGTTTCATCAGCCAGTTCTAATGAAAAACGCTCCTCGACATAACGTGTGTCGTAACGACCGGCCATGAAACTGGTCGATTCCATCATTCGCTGGTGAAATGGAATATTGGTGCGGATGCCAATGATCTTGTATTCATCCAAGGCGCGGCGCATGCGCAGTATCGCCTCACCACGCGTCTCACCGCTGACCACGAGTTTTGAGATCAAGGAGTCATAATAAGGTGAGACCTCAAAACCTGGATACACGCCAGAATCGACCCGCACGCCTGGTCCGGTGGGCAAGATCATATGGGTAAGCCGTCCAGTTGAAG
>Ga0209742_10000340_pt1 | contig 25280 bp, 32 predicted proteins | sample DeeMarSeWOR38_10_FD_187462 | JGI IMG/M metagenome (GOLD analysis project Ga0209742, IMG submission 187462) | Marine sediment microbial communities from White Oak River estuary, North Carolina - WOR-3-8_10 (SPAdes) (version 2) | ecosystem: Environmental > Aquatic > Marine > Intertidal zone >... | reverse complement strand
GGCCGATACGAATTTTATATCAGTGACAGCCCTTCCCAATGGGGTAGTCCGGTTATATCAGGTTCTTTTCCTAACACGAGCACCGAGCAAGAGATTATATTTCCAAGACAGAGTGGTCGTTTTATCAGGCTGCGAGCAATAGAAGAGGTTAACGGCAATCCGTGGACCTCAATAGCTGAGATCAATGTTATTGGTAGTATCTCTTCCGGCAACCAAACACCCACAGGGGTTATAAATGCACCTGCAGACAATGTAGTCATCATGGAGGGTAATACCTTAGATTCAGATGGTGACGGTATTGCTGACGACGATGATAACTGTCCATCAATTACCAACACAGATCAATTAGACACTGATGGAGATGGCATTGGTGATGCCTGTGATGCTGATGCAGATGGCGATGGGTTTACCGTTGCTGATGACTGCGATGACTTGGATCCCGCCATTAATCCCAATGCATACGATATTAAAAATGACGGAATTGACCAAGACTGTGATGGTTCTGATAGAACCGGCCGCAGGTCTTCTAGGAGTAGTAACAAGCGCAGAAGATAACACTGCAGATAATCTTTAATATAGATATTATTTATAAAGGAAGGCAGGGCCAGAAACGGCTCTGCCTTTTTTATTATAGAGGATGAATGTCCCTGCTTTAAACCAAAACAGAATGAATTGATAGAGAAGTCAAGATAGTGATTAAACATGACGACTTTTAAAAAAGCTGGGAAAAATTTCGATTGTGACAAGTAATATGTGCATTACTGCATAGCCCTTTCCTAATATAGTTGCTACTTGATAATATTATCCAGAATAAAGTATATAAGTTATTAATCTGTGCATCATTTATAACCCTTTAATTGGGGGAAACTCCAATGGGAGAGGTTGGGGGCTATCTATATAAAAAACTTTCACGGGTAAGATTACCTATGAAGTTTTGAATTTTGGGTATCACTAAATTATCAAAAAAGAGTGATGAATATTTCTTGTGGAACATCGCACCTGTTCAGCGTTAGCTGTTTTAATGCGCGGTTTTTTACAGATTGAGAATAATAAGGGCTTTTTGTATAAGTGATTGATATAAATGTCACAGGTTTCAATGGAGAATTGACATAGCAACTCCCCGAATGGTTCCATAGACTTTCCATCTGGCAAGATATGAATTCAATGAAAATCTACCATAAAAAGAGGGTAATATGCCTGCATTAATAGCATGCCCTTTTTGTCAAAATCAAATCTCTGAGAGGGCAAATAAATGCCCTAAATGCGGCAGAGGACAACAGAAGCGATGTTTGGTATGCAAGAAAATTATTATGCTGGATGGTATTAGTTGTCCTGAGTGTGGTGACCCTGATCCTTTCAATGAACAATTTGTCAGCAATGAAGGGACAAAAAAGATTGAAACAAAAATTACTGCTATAACAATACCAGACCAAGATAATGAAAAGGAGTTTGAAAAGCATATAAAAACTTCACAGCCTGTTAATGGGAGAAGAGATTCAGGATCCAAACAATGGAGTATCTATACCAAGGGCGGTAGAATAGTAGCGGTAAAACATGGCTTTTGTTGGCCAGCTTTTTTCTTTACTTTTGGGTGGGCAATTTTTAATAGACTTTGGGGAATAGCTATATCTTACTTTGTTTTCATAAACTTTACCGAGTTTATGATATACGATACATTAGGATCAATGAATTTCGAATTTTACTCGGTTCAGTTTAATGCTTCATATATCGGTATAATAATTTTAGAATTCATTTTCAGATTTTCTTTTGGTAATAGTGGTAATAAGTTACTAGCAGCAAGGTTAGAGAAAAATGGATTCTGGAAAGGTACATCTGTAAAGGCGAAAAATAAACAGTCAGCGATAGAGAGATATAAACATTAGACTTTTAAGATGGCGCAAGAAATTGTATGCCTCGATTTATCAAATAATATGCACAGATATTTACCTTTAGTAAAATTCAAGATTTCTGCATAAATCTTAACTTATAAAAGAATTTTAACAAGTTAAGATATCCACTGGACCTGTGAGGTGCTTATTTTATCACTTTGTGGCACTTGATTCGTCCTTGTCCCAGTTCTTATAATTTAAATATATAGATGAGGATAGCAAACCTCAAAATGGAGGTGACTCCAATGAAAGAGGTTTTACAGAATTTATTGCTTGCAATTTTATTGCTTTCTGTTTTTTTCTCAGGCTGTAATCCTACAAGTCCAGCAGTTAAGACAAATCAGCACCTTGCTGTTGCTGAGAGCACCATGGCAGAAGAGAGGATTTTTTTTCCTAATTACAATCTTTCGGTAAGCAAACCGCCGCAAGAATGGGAGATGCTTGAAGAAGCGGGTGAGGGGGAACTTGCCATCTGGCTAAACAGAGAGGCTGGATCTGTCATTGAAATCATGGTTTCAAGAGCTGTAAAGAATCTTTCCTATCACAATATTGCTGCGGAGTTTAATAGAATAACCTGTGATCTCGTGCAGCAAAGATCGCCAACAGTCACTTGTGCTATCCTGGAGGAAAAACAGGTAAATTTTAATAGCAACCAGTTCTATTGCGTAAGGATAGTATACCAGGGATTAACCTATGATTCTTCTGTTAAATCATTAATATACCTTCATAGGACCGACAACTTTGTATATCATTTTCTGTTCATGGAAGAAAAGCAGACTGCCCTTGCTCATGAGATGATGCAGAGTGTTGTTTTTCATGAAAACAAAAGCAAAAATGATTTCTCTGAAAAAACAACAGATCCGCTGTCTCTGGTCGATGCCTGTTACTGTGGTGAGTTGGAAAAAATTGAAAGGATACTTGCTTCAGGTGTTGATATTAATGCGCGGGATCAAGACGGAGTCACCGCTTTAGCATATGCTTCGGACAGAGGCCATACGGAAATAGTAAAAAAACTGCTGGCCAATGGCGCTGAAGTAAATTTGAAAAGCAATATTGGTTGCACTGCATTAATGAATGCTGCTTATATGGGGCATGTGGGAATTGTGAACATCCTTATAGCCAATGGAGCTGATGTCAATGCGCAGTCCTATAACGGGACAACCGCATTAATGAATGCTGCTGCGCGCGGGCACATGGAAATTGTGGAAGTACTGCTGGCCCATAATGCTGATATGAATACACACGACGATTGTGGCCTGAATGCCCTCTGGAACGCTATATCAAGCGGATATTGTGATATTGTCAAAATACTAATAAGCTATGGAGCTAAAGTAAACACAAGATCCATAGACGGCACCAGTGCGTTGATGAATGCTGCATTTACCGGAAACGTGGACATGGTTAAAATGCTGCTGGAAGCCGGTGCTGAAGTAAACGCAAAAGCTGAGAATGGTTGGACTGCATTGATACTGGCCAAAAGAAATGGACACGCTGAAATTGTCAGGTTACTTATCGAGGCAGGCGCTATGGATGACAGCCATATTGAGTTCGGTACTGATTTTAATGGCTGATTTTTGAAAAAGTCTGTTCATTGGCTCCCCAAGTATGCTATAAATGCTGACCAGACAAAAAGGTTTCTTCTCTGACCAGTTGTTATCTGGAAGAATAAGTCTTTGCCCCTAAAACCTGTTTCGGTTGGGTGGATTATTAAAAACTTTCCATTTTAAAGGTTATCTGTGATACATTATTATAATATTAATTTAATGTGAGATTTGATCATGGAAATTACAAAAAAGGAAATAGCACTAATTGATGAATGGGTCAAATTGCACCAGAAGATTGAGAAACTGGAAGATGAACTTGATTCCCTTGCCCAGAAGCTGAAGCGGATTAACAATAAACTCTATTCCAAGAATTCCAAGGAGGAACTGGAAGAGTTCCGTGATTTTCTTGCAGCTGAGATTAAAAAACTCAACAAGAAGACTGACAAAATTAAAATTGGACAGCTATCCAGCCTAAAAACAATTGTTGAGCATGATATCAACATAGACAATCTGGTTGAACAGGATATTGATATCGAGGAAAAAGGCCTAGATATTGATTTAAAAGACTATAAAATATAAAAAGTGAAAAGAGAGAGTTGAAAAGCTGTTACAATAAAACCGCTTCCAAACCGGAAGCGGTTTTTTTTGTAAGAAAATTTCCGACGGGAAAATCAGAATTTTCCCCATTGATTTTACAGGCCTTGCCTGGCAATATGCAGCAAATATTTGTTAGAGGAAAGTTGTTTGATGATAATGGAGCCTCTTGTTTTTAAAACTCCTCCAATTTATTCATCAGGCAATCAAGGACGGCCATAATGCAAGGCCTGTAATCTTTAAAAATCAGTTCAATGGAGGGTAAAATCTATGTTTAAAAAACTAAGTTTTCTAATTGTGGCTTCTTTGGTGTTTGCATTAGCCCTGACTCCCCTGGCAGCAATGGCCAAGGACAGGCTTGCTTTTTCAGGCGGTCCTGAAGGCGGTACTTTCCAGTATTTTTCCAATGGTATAGCAACACGCCTGTCCAAGAACATCGATAACCTTGAGGTTTCCAATATGGCATCTGCCGGGTCTCTTGAGAATCTCCGCCGGGTAAATTCCGGTGATGCGGACTTTGGCATAGTTTATTCCGGCGACACCTATCTCGGACGAAATGGCAAACTGACCCAGGATGTCAAGGAGTATAAGAACGTCAAGGCCATGGCCTATCTTTACGGTGCGCCCGCACATCTTATTGTCAAGGCAGACAGCGGCATCAACAAGGTGGAGGATCTGGCTGGAAAACGTGTTGCAGTTGGCGGCCCCGGGTCCGGTGCAGCCGGTGCAGCCCAGCGATATTTTACTTCCCTGGGACTCTGGGACAAGATGAATGTTGAGTTCCTCGGCTACTCAAAAGCAGCATCCGCCCTGGGCGATAACCTCATTGATGCCATGTGGGTTTTTGCCGGCTATCCGAACTCCTCCGTCATCCAGGCGGCAGCCAGCAACAAGATTAAGCTCCTGCCCCTGGTGGAAGCAGGCGATAAAGCAGGTTTCTTTACAGAATATCCCTTCTACACGAAGTTGATGATTCCTGCAAATACCTACAGCGGTGTAGATTATGATACATATTCCTTTCAGGATTCCGCCCTCTGGGTTGCAGGTGATCATGTAAAGGCAGACATTGTTTACAGTTCTTTGGCTGATATCTTTTCAAAGGAAGGACTCGGCTACATGGTAAAAGTAAAAAGCACAGCCAAGGCCATGTCGGTGGATGGTGGCTTAAGCGGTATTGTTACCCCGGTGCATCCCGGTGCGCAGAAGTTCTGGGAGGAAAAAGGTTTGACAATCAAACCGGAACAAAAATAAGGTGAATTTAATTTTATGATAGACGGAGCAGCAGGCATTTTGCCTGCTGCTCCGTAATCCTTATAACATCGACGAGAGGGCTGAATTTATGTCTGAAGATCTTGAGAAAGAAATTGCCAGTATTGACAAAAAAGATCAAAAGAAGCTCAAGGCACTCGTCGAAAAGGATGCTAAAAGCGCCAGGAAGCCCACGGGGATCTGGAACTGGACCACAGCCCTCTTGGGTGCTTCCATGGTGATTTTTTATTTCTATACGGCAGGCATTACCACGGTTGCCACTCAGTACCACCGGGGTGTATATGTCTTTATCACCTATGTCCTGGTTTTTCTTCTCTATCCTGCAGGGAAATTATATTTTCGCATACCGATCAACCTGTTCATCGGGTTTGTTTTGTCATCAGCACTCGCCCTTTTTCTATTCTACGGCGGCGATACCGTTGCATTTCATGAACATCTCATGATTATCAATAAAGCCTGGCGCAGCGACGGCTTTGGTTCAGCGCTAGCGGCGGCATTGAAGTTGTGGCCCCTCGGGCTTGGTTCAATAGTCATTACCGCTGTTTTGTTGTTCGTAGACAATTGGATGACCCGAAAATGGGAGGAAAACCCAACCCTATCAGACATTCTGCTGGCCCTGATCTCAGCAGCAGCCATATTCTACTGGATCAAGGAATTTGAGGCACTGAATTATCGGGCCGGGGCGGAGACGGAAATTGACGCTATGATCAGCGTTATAGGGGTTCTTCTCTCCCTCGAGATCTGCAGAAGAGTCCTGGGCTGGTCCATGACGCTTATCGGTGTCTTCATGCTCTGCTATGCTTATTTCGGCCCTTATTTTCCTGAGGTCATAGCCCATCGGGGCTTCGGGTTCGAACGCTTGAGTAATGCCCTGTACCTCTCAACGAATGGCGTGTTCGGGGTCATGGCCAATGTTCTGGCCACCTATGTTATCCTGTTTATCTTTTTTGGGGCTTTTCTGCACAAGTCCGGGGCAGGGAAATTCTTCATAGACCTACCCATGGCACTTGCCGGTAAGACAGTAGGCGGGCCGGCCAAGGTTGCGGTTATTGCTTCCGGTTTATTTGGATCGGTTTCAGGAAGTGCCATTGCCAATACGGTCTCCACAGGCGCTTTTACCATCCCGCTTATGAAGCGGGCCGGCTTCAAGCCCCATGTGGCAGGCGCCATTGAACCGGCCGCTTCCATAGGCGGGATGTTCATGCCCCCGGTCATGGGAGCAGGCGGTTTCCTAATGGCTGAACTGACGGAAACACCCTATGCCTATATCATGATGATAGCCATATTCCCGGCCCTGCTTTACTTCTTTTCCGTATTCTGCATGATCCACTTTGAGGCAAAGAAGCAGAATATCAAGGGGATTGCCGGAGAAGGATTAGGGCACTGGACTGTTGTGCTAAAGCGTGAATGGTACTTTTCGCTTCCCCTGGTGATTATTACCGTCCTGATGATCATGGGACGCTCTCCGGGTTATTCCGCCTTCTGGGCTACAATTTCCTGCATAGGCGTAAGTTGGGTCAGAAAGGAAACCAGGATGGGTCCCAAGGAGATCTGGGAGGCTATCCTTACCGGCGCCAGAAATACGCTGATCATCGGCGCCACCCTCGGAGTGATCGGGATTATCGTGGGCACCATATCGCTTACCGGTATAGGCTTGAAGTTTTCGGATATCATCATTTCACTGGCCAACGGCAATCTTCTCCTGGCCATCGGACTTGTTGCAATAGCATCACTTATTCTCGGCATGGGGGTGCCGGTTACCGCTGCCTACCTGATCACCGCGGTTCTGGCAGTCCCCCCCCTGGCTGAAATGGGGGTGGTTGTTATTGCCGCGCACATGATCGTCTACTGGTTCAGTCAGGATTCCAACATTACGCCGCCGGTTTGCGTTGCCGCCTATGCCGGGGCTGCAATTGCTGGGGCTGATCCCTGGAAGACAGGATGGACTTCCTTCAAGTATGCCAAGCTGCTCTATGTTGTGCCGCTGCTTTTTGCCTTCACACCGCAGATTCTTTTTGAGGGCAAGCCTATCATCGGACCCCAGATAGACGATACGATCATGGGCGCCACAATCCTTGAGCTTAAGGTTGAAAAGGGGCAGGAATTCGAAGAAGGCCAGGAACTTGCAGTTCTGCTTGATGGTGAGAATGTCAAAAAGGTTGTTGCCAAAAGGGACGGGGTGATAAAAGATCTCGTGGTGTCAAAGGGGCAGCGTATAGAAAGCAATACTATATTTGCTGAAACAAAGCCTAGAACCATTAAGGTGATTTCATCCATGTTCTCCGCTGTTCTTGGTACTATTGCATTTTCAGCCCTGACCATGTTTTATCTGGTACGCAAAACAAACATTTTCGAATGGTTGTTGCTGGCAGTCGGGACCTTCCTCCTCTATTGGCCCACGCTTATTACTGACGGAGCAGGGCTGGTACTGGTGGCCCTGGTTGTTATCATGCAGAATGCCAAGAACAAAAAAGACCTGCAGCTGCAACCCGCTTAAAACTTAGTCTTCAGGAGACGGACCCATGAACCTGTTGCCGGACATTAAAAAAATCCTCTACTGTACGCGGATCGGACCCAATTCGGCCTATATCTATCGCCATGCCATGGCTCTGGCTGAAAAATTTGATGCCACCATTACAGTCCTACATGTCATGGAAACCCTGACAGCAGATCAGGAGGCGAGAATAAACGGTTATATCGGACCGGATTCCATTCATGATGTTGTAGAACATGAAGAGCAGGATGCCCTAACGAGGATCAGACAGCATCTTAACAATTTCTGCTCGCGGCTGGGGGATGAGAACAGCTGCAGCCTGAGGGTTGAGAAAATACTTGTTGCTGAAAGTACTTCACCGGCAGAGGAGATTGTCAAGCAAGCTATTGACATGAGTGCAGATGTCATTGTTATAGGAGCCCATGCTCATTCTTCCATCATGGATGCCTTAATGGGCTCGACAACCCAGAAAGTTATCAGGAAATCCCCCATTCCGGTTTTCGTTGTCCAGGTTCCGGCCGGGGAGCAGGAATTATCGGCAGCCGGGATTTGATCCGCAACAGAACCTGTGAGCCAAAACTGCATTTTCCTGCATAACCTCCCTGGCAGCAGCCCGTGATGGTTTCAGGGATTTCCACGTTATATAATACAGCATACAATCCCCCCTGTTTTTTTATCCATAATTTAATAATTTTGTTGCTCCCTGCTCCCTCTGGAGTTTAGACTGTCAGGCATACAGTTTTAAGGTTTTGTCCTGAGAGAAACACAGGGGATATGATGATCCAGTTAATCAGATACGGAGGATATTACAATGAGTGATGCGAAGGCATGTAAGAGCTGCGGTATAAACTTACCTGGAGATTTTTCCGGTGATATTTGTCCTGGATGCGGACTGACATACTGGAAATGCGGCAACTGCGGATTTCTGGTCACAGCTCCGGTCGGTCCTGATACCTGTCCAAGCTGCAAGGAAAAGTGCGAATTTAAAAATGTCACCTGCTACACTCCTGAATGCGGGGGGCCGGGAAATATTGATCCGAGGCTGTAAACTTCAGCGGCATAAGAAAAGGAGTGACATATGCAAAGCAAGGTGATTCCTGCCCTTTTGCCTTTCTTTCTTGTAATCCTTATCACTGGAGGATGCCAGAAAGCTTATTACAGTACCATGGAGAAATTCGGGGTCCATAAGCGTGACATTATGGTGGACCGGGTGGAAGCGGCGCGTGACAGCCAGCAGCAAGCCAAGGAACAATTCCGGTCCGCCCTCGAGAAGTTCAGCCTTGTTCTGAATTATGAAGGGGGGGAACTGGAGAGGAAATACAAAACTCTGCAGGCCGAATACAATGAAAGCGAAGCCAAGGCAGATGAGGTTAGAGCAAGAATTACTGCGGTAGAGGATGTATCAGAGGCCCTGTTTGATGAATGGGAGAATGAACTTGACCAGTATACCAATAAGTCTTTGAAGCGCGACAGCGAGAAAAAACTGGTTCAGACGAGACGCCAGTATGATCAGTTGATCAAGGCAATGCGCCGTGCTGAGGCAAAAATTGATCCAGTTCTTAAGGCTTTCCGGGACCAGGTGCTGTATCTCAAACATAATCTCAATGCCCAGGCAGTTGCTTCGTTGAAGAGTGAGTTAGCTGGAGTGGAATCAGATACCGCCGCCCTTATTAAGGAAATGGAAAAATCGATTGGGGAGGCCAATTCTTTTATTAGGACAATGCTTGAAGAATAAGAGGTAATGCCTTGAAATTCAAAAGATATCCACCTCTAACCTGGCGGTGTTTTAAAAGTTGCCCTGGGGTTGCATTTCATTATAAATATTGTCCTCAAAATTCGTGGGGTGATTCCAGGTATGATCCAGGCCTTCCAGGATATTTGCAGAAAAGAAAGAGAAGTAAAAGCCGTAAAGTATAAAATTATCGGATAAATTGGAGCGGAGAGAAAACAATGGCGCTGTTTCTGGTTCAGCACGGTAAAAGTTTGCCCAAAGAAAAAGACCCCGATCAGGGCCTTTCCAGGGAAGGTTTGGCAGAAACCCAAACCATGGCCACATTGGCTGCAGAAAATAATGTCCAGGTAATGCGCATCATTCACAGCGGCAAGAAAAGGGCTCTGCAGACCGCCGAGATTTTTGTCAGACTGCTTGAGCCTGAAGCTGGAATGACCAAAGGAGCCGGTCTTGCACCATTGGATGATGTAGCCATGTTTGCCTCTACGCTCAACAACGAAGAAAACATAATGGTTGTAGGTCATCTGCCTTTCCTGGAAAAGCTGGTTTCGCAATTGGTTGCCGGGTCCCAGGATACGCCGGTCATAAAGTTTCAGAACAGCTCCATACTCTGTCTTGATACCGAGGATGCATCAGGGACATGGTTCATCCGCTGGGCGCTTTTTCCCCGCTTCGATTAGTTAAATGCCTTAGGATCATAATGGCCGATGCTATCCGGAAAAACTTTTTTTACTCCGAAAATTCTCAGGTTACTGCAGTCGGCCTGGGTGGTGAGGGCATACTGAGAACAACAGGCCGCACCGCCCATGCCCGTCGAGTAATACTGGAAGCAATTTCACAAGGCCTAACCTACTTTGATTCTGCGCCAGCTTACCAGGATAGCGAAAGCTACCTCGGCTCCCTCTGGAAAGAAAACCCTTCTGTCCGGCAGATTATTTTCCAGGCCAGCAAAACAGGAAAGCGTGACAGAAAAGGAGCCTTTTCTGACCTTGAGAAAAGCCTGGCCCGTTTGCATACAGATTATCTTGATCTCTGGCAGATCCATGACATAAGGAGTATGAGTGATTTTGCTGCACTCACTGGACCGGATGGAGCCTTGGAAGCCTTTGTTGAGGCAAAAAGAGCTGGTAAAGTCCGGTATATAGGTGTTACAGGGCATCATGACCCCGATATCCTGGCCAGGGCCGTGAAGGAATGGCCTGTAGATGCTGTAATGATGCCGGTAAATCCGGTGGAAGAATTATTAGGTGGATTTCTCACGACGACAATGGCCGAAGCACGACACAAAAAAATTGCTGTAATCGGCATGAAAATTTTAGGCGCCTCGCACTATATTTTACCCAGGTTTAATATTTCAGCCGATCTTCTGATCCGTTATGGACTCTCGCACGGGATTACTGTGGGAATAGTCGGCTGTTCTGCACCGGACGAAGTCCAGACCCTGGCCAGGGCCGGAAGCAGCAGCAAACCGATTTCAGATACAGAGAAGGAACGCATCCTGAATGTATTTAAGCCCTATTTCCGTAAGCTTGCATTTTATCGGGGGGTAATTTGATGTATCATGAACAGTGAAACTGTCAGTGAAATTAAATAAGGAAAAGATATGAAAGGACACAGAACGGCAATTTTTGCTTTCAAGGGCAATCCCATCTGCTTTGTGCATGTGCTCTTAAATGCTATAGACCTGCATGAAAAAGAAGGAGAGGTGAAAATAATCCTGGAAGGGGAGGCAACAAAGCTTATCATAGAGCTCCGCAAACCCGGGCACCCCTTACATGTTCTTTATGAGAAGGCCAAAAAGCTTGATCTTATTGCAGCGGTCTGCCGAGCCTGTGCCATGAAAATGGGAGCGCTTGAAGCTGCAGTAGCAGAGGGATTCAGGATTGCGGATGATATGGCAGGCCATGCCGGTATGGCCCCGTATCTTGAGGAGGGCTATGAAATTATTACTCTCTGAGAGCGTCCTTAAAAATCCGTGGAAGTATTTCCTGCTGAGCGTAATTCTGCTGTTCTCCTTGGCTGTATGCACTCCAAAAGAAGATTCTTCTGCGGTTCTGGGCCGCCAGGGATGGGTGAGCGACTATGCCAATAAACTGAAGCCGGAAGAAAAAACACGAATATCTGGCGCCCTTGCATCGTATGAAAAGGAAACCTGCCATCAGATTTTCCTGCTGATAATCCCGTCCCTTGCTGGGGAGAATATAGCCGACTTCTCCCAAAGGACCGCATCAGCCTGGGAGATCGGTCAGCCGGGTTTAGGCAACGGTTTCCTGGTCACTATTGCACTGGAGGAAGGAACGGTGCGCATAGAGACCGGTTCAGCCTTTGAATGGTTTATCCAGAATGGCACAGCAGAGAAAGTCCTTAATGAAGTGATGTTCCCGCTTTTCCGGCAAGACAAGTTTGTTGAGGGAGTGGAGCTCGGCCTGGAGGAAATTATGGCGGCTGGCCGTTTCAAGGAAATTCCTGAAAACCATAAACCGGGCATCTGCCGTTAATAAAAATAGGCATACCATGGAACAGGCACACCATAAATACGTTGCTTTTGGCAGCAGGCTTGTTGGTGTACCAGAGGTCGCAACACTCGGGGTAAAGCCGAATTTTCATGACTATACCCCCATTGAACAGCAGCAGATATCTGACTCCAGAGTCATTTTATACCCCACCCTCAATTACGCCCAGTTTTTTACGACCATGGGGAAAAGAATTTTTCCCAGCGTGGAAACCTATCTCTATGCTGATGAAAAGATGAAGCAAACCACACTGTTCCACATGCTTTCCATTCCGCACCCCAAAACCAGGTTTTACCTGCAGCGTGAATTTTCCCGGATCAGGGAGGATTTTACCTTTCCTTTTATTGCCAAGATACCGAGGGCATCAGCCCGGGGCAGGGGGGTGTTTAAGATTGACACTTCTGCGGAGCTGGAGCAGTATCTGCAGAAAACAAAGATTGCCTATATCCAGGAATACATCCCCCATGACAGGGATCTGCGGGTAATCCTGATCAACTATGAGCCGGTGTTAGCCTATTGGCGCAAACGGACTGCTGAAAATTTCAGAACAAATCTGTACCAGGGAGGGGTGATTGATTTCGATGATTTGCCCCATGATATTATGCCCATGGTGCAGGACTTTGCCCGCCGCTGCAATTTCAATGATGTTGGGCTTGATCTGTTAGAATACAAAGGGAAGTGGTACGTGATTGAGGCGAATATGCAGTATGGACGCGAGGGCTTTAAGAAAAAAAACCTGGTTCTCAAAGAAGTTATTCGTCAGAAATTGCTTGAGGGATCCCTTGTTGACTGAAAAAGAGTTTTCCGCCAGAAATATTTTGTGCCTCCCTACTGCTAACTGCTTGCCCGTCATGAAAAGACCAGGAGAAGGATAATATGGTAAATGTAAACCGTATATATTTCTTCCAGATAAGCGGAATAATACTTTAAGGGGGCAGGAACATTGAGTTATAGTTTTCTGGCTGACCTCGTAGTTTTGCTGCATGCCTGCTTTGTGCTCTTCGTAATGCTGGGAGGATTTCTTGTTCTCTGGAAATCTTACCTGGCTTGGTATCATCTTCCAGCTGTAATTTGGGGGGCAGGTATCGAGTTTCTCGGCTGGGTCTGTCCCTTGACACCCCTGGAAAACATCTTGCGGGACCGTGGAGGTGAGGCAGGCTATAGTACAGGGTTTGTCGAGCATTATATTGTACCGGTTCTCTATCCGGCAGCACTTACCAGGAAAATGCAAATCGGGCTCGGTATATTTGTTCTGGGAGTAAATACAGCTGTATATTGGACTCTCTGGCAAAAAAAGCGAAAGGCCGGAAAGGAATGATGGGTAGCTAAAGTATAGGAGCCTACTATGAACAGCTGGTTTTTCTGGACAATACTGGCCATGGTCACATTTGGTGCCTGGGGTTTCTTTCCAAAGCTGGCAATCAATTATATCAATCCCCAAAGTGCATTAATCTATCAGGTGATCGGCGGCCTGCTTGTAGGGATTGTTGGACTGGCCATGCTCAACTTTAAACCTGAAACGCATCCCCTTGGCATTTTATTTGCCTTCCTAACCGGGATTACAGGTGTGCTGGGCACATTCTTTTATTATCTTGCGGCCAGCAGGGGACAGATATCAATTGTGGTCAGCCTCACTGCCCTTTACCCCCTTATAACTATTATGCTCGCTATTGTCTTTCTGCATGAAACCCTCATCATGAAGCAGGTAATCGGTCTTTGTTTTGCCATTGCCGCCATTATTCTGCTTGCCGGTTGAAAGAAGCACGATTTTCAGGAAAAATTCACCCTGAGAGGAAAAATGTCTTTGCAATGCATCTTATAAATAATAAAAATGTTATTATCCTGTGAAGGAAACACAATTTGACAGGACAGGATTTTTCTTATTTTTTCAGTTGTGATGTGTTTTAACTTGGCAGGCTGGGCCATATTAAAACTGATATGGAAAACCATTTAACATTGTGCAAGGACTTGTAAAGGAACAACTTAAACTGAACTGGAGGAGACCGAATGGCTGAAGATGTAAAAAAGGAAGAAAAGCAAGCCGAAAAACCCTTGGATAAGATGACGGTTGTTGAACTTCGCGAGGTTGCCAAGGAGGAAATTCCCGGTATTGCCGGAGTGACCGGCATGAAGAAAGATCAGTTGCTGGAAGCAATCAAGGAAGCCAGGGGGATCAAGGATGAAACTCCAGCCAAGAAAAAGACTAAGAAAAAAACAGCCGGGCCCAAGAGGAAAATGACCGGCAAAGAGATGAAACAGGAAATAATAAGGCTTCGTTCCGAGAGAGAAGCACTGCGTCAGGAGAAAGACAAGAAGAAACTTGAAATTATCCGCCGCCGTATCAACAAATTGAAGAAAATGACAAGAAAGGTAGCATAGAGCATGTCTGTTCATTTCTTTACCGGCATATGAATCGGCCGACGTTTAGCGTTTGACACAGCAAACTATGATTGGCAGACAGCTTGCCCGGCAGCGAATATACCATGTAAGCACGAGGTGAAGAAAAATTAAGGGAAACAACTCTAACCTGGGTGAATTTAAATGGTGGGGTGTTTTGTATGGGCAGGGGCAGCAGAAAGACCGGTCACCATCATATAAAGAAGAAAGAAAAGCCTGCAAAGGTGAGTTCTGGGATCAAGGATCCCATGTCAGCAAAAACTGATGCAAAGAAAAAACTTGAAATTGTTCTTAAATGCGACACATCAGGCTGCGCCGAAGCGATCATTTCTGCCATCAAGTCTTTTGCCCTGCCTGAGGTAGAAATAAATATCATCAGTTCAGGCGTAGGTGCCATCAATAAATCGGACGTCTTTCTGGCTGAGACAGGCAGCAGGTTGATTATCGGTTTTAATGTCGGGCTTATGCCCCATATTGACCAGATAATCTTTGAACACAATGTTGAAATCAGACTCTTCGAGGTTATTTACAAACTGCTGGAAGATACAGAATTAATAGCCAGAAGTCTCATTCCGCAGGAACCTTCAGAAGAGATTATCGGGTCTGCCAAAGTTATTGCACTCTTTAAGAGCAGCCGCAGGGGCATCATTCTTGGTTGTGAAGTTCTAAACGGCAGACTTATGTTGGGCAGGTCTTTCCGGGTCCTGGGAGCCATGGGTTTAATATATACAGGAAGGATCGAGTCACTGCATATTGAAAAGGATGCTGTCAGGGAAGCAAAGCAGGGACAGCAGGTTGGCCTGAAAATACGGGATTTCAACAAGGCGAAATTAGGTGACCTCGTGGAGTCCTTTCATTCAACTTCAGGACCTTATGGCAAGCCCTGGCAGCCGCAGGGAAAAGTCTATTATCCCTGAGGCTATGCAATTGCAGCATCACGGAATCTATATTGACATCTCCTGTTTCGCATACTTCAGTAGAGTCCAATACTTCCCCGGTTTTCAGCTAAAAAAGGCAAGAGTTTAACTTGTTTTGTCTTCAGGTTTTTCTTGTGTTTTATATTCAAAATTGCTACAATGTGGCATCATGAAGTAAGTTTAAATGATAAGAAATAGTAGTTATTTCAGAATATTAAATGCGATATATGCTATGCAGTTTTCATGTAACCGGAGGAGAGCCATGCAAAGCAATGTTAATACAAGGCCGGATCAATTACAGGACAGGATCAGCAGGATTGCCGAAGGAGTTTTAATGTTAGGCGGAGCTGTTGCCGGTCTTTGGCTCTTGACGGTGATAGCCCTTTCCGTTATCAGGTAGTTTACAAATCCAGGTTTTCATAGGCCGGCAGTTACGAGTCGGCCCCAAAGTAATCCGCCGTGGTGCGGATTTTTTTGTCCACAATCCTATTACTTTCTCAATTGTTTTCAGATAAGGGAAAGGGTAGACTAAAACTGTCGCCGGCGAAACCAGGGTACTCTTTATTCTAGCAACAGCTATGGTTCAGGAAGCAGATCCACAGGCAGAATTGGACAACATCAAGGCAGAGATCAAACAGGTATCTGACACCTTTGTTTTTTCTGTCCGGGAGATATCATTACACTTTCAGACACTCATCTCTGCCCGGGCCGCAAGAATGTTCATGGAGGCCCCGGGTCTCTATTATCCCGCCATGAACCTCTATGTGATTTCCAGGTCCGGGATGAACCGCGGACACGGGTCCATGTATGAAAATTTTTATAAATTTTTCCCGGCTGAAAAGGCGATCTGCTACGGCTTTGTCCTATATCCGGAAAGTTTTGTCAGGACCTGCCTGGATAAGATATTGCGCAAGACAACAAAGAATATTACTCCACAATTGCGTATATCCATGGAGAATGTTTTTAACCGCAAACACCACAAGAAAATAAACCTTGTGGATTCTGCAATTGAAAAGGATCTTATCATGAGACTCAAACAAGACATGGGCAGAAATTAGAAGAGTTCCGTGGAAGGCGCTGCTTCCCTTTATCAGATGGAAATGTCCAAGGAAATTCAATCAAGAAACAATATCGGCCGGAAAAATAAAAGACCAAGCGAGCGTACTGCCTTATTTGTGCTGGGTATCGCGGGCTGGATCAAGGACATTTTTACCAGCTCGGCAACTGTTATCCCCCGCGGCCAGGTATTTCAACACCAGGGGAATTATTTGTCAGCAGGAAAAGAGATCCGCTATCCCCGTATTCTCCTGGTAGAGGACAATCCGCATATTGCCCAGGAATTTATTGAGGCCATAAAAAATTATTATGTTTACGGCTCGGTAAAGATTCTTGTTGCCTATGCCTATGATGCGGCAGTAACCTTTTTTGATAACGAGGAGATCATTCTGGTGATCATGGATGCAGACCTGGATGACAAAGATGGCGATGGAGCAGCATTGACCCGCAAGTTTATGGGGGAGAGGCATGAAACCATCATTCTGGCAAACAGCAGCAGCAGAATTTCCAGCATGAAGCTCACCGGATTCGGGGCATGCGAAAGCCTCGATAAAAGTCCGGAAAAACTCAAGAACTGGCTTTTGCTGAATGATCCGACAGGTTCGACAGGTTGATATTGTATTTTGCTGGAATTTGTTAAATGAATATTTTATATGCAATATTGAGTTATTGAATAAAGATTTCAGAAACAAGATCCCCCAAAAGATGGAGCAGCTCTGTATGTTGATCTCTCCGGCGTGTTAATGAGAAGTCATTTCATAGTGATCCAGAGAAATCTGGTCTGTTCATTGCCGGTGCCGGGATCTCTTCACAAGTCTCACATACTCAAATAAACGGAAAAATGTTAAATTTTATCAGGCAAACATTACTGAACCGAAGCCAGGAACATCCTGATACCCCCAGGAACAGGGAAGAACAGACCAGGATTGCCGCCAGCGTTATTCTGCTGGAAGCAGCGTATGCTGATCACGAATGTACCGATGAGGAACTGGATCATGTCATTAGCACAATGCGTTCCGATTTTAACCTCTCGAAGAAACATGCCGAAGACCTGCTTGAACTGGCCCAGCGTGAACGGCGCCAGGCAGTAGATCTTTTTGAATTTACCAATCACATTAATAATGAATTCAGCATGCAGGAGAAGAAAGAAGTGCTTGAGGCAGTCTGGCGCATTATCCATAGTGACGGACTCCTGGAAAAACACGAAGATCATTTTGCCCGTAAGCTGACCCATCTCCTGAGGCTAAGCCACAATGATATGATAGATGCCAAACTAAAGGCACGGAAACAGATGCAGTAAGTTTTTTCATCTATTAGATATGGCGATCATAAAAAAGAGATGGTCATTGGAAGCGGCAAAGTTTCCTGCCAAAGAAGGCAATGTAACAAGCACAACCTGTTATTCTGCCGCAAAAGTTAATAGTTGTGATTCGTGTTTTACCATCTCAGCCAGTAAGGAAAAATATTGAAGGATTTGATTGAGCAGATAAGAGATTTCCGCCGTGAAAGAAACTGGGAGCAGTTCCATTCCCCCAAAAACCTGGTTATGGCCCTGGTTGTTGAAGCAAGTGAATTGGCCGAGCACTTCCAGTGGTTGACAGAAGAACAAAGCAGAAATCTCCCGCCTGAAAAATTGGCCGAGGTGCAGGAAGAGATAGGTGATGTCTTGATCTACCTGGCAAATCTCTGCGATAAGCTTGGCATTGACCCGCTCGCTGCAGCTTATGATAAGCTGCGGAAAAACAGAAACAAATATCCCGCCGCCAAAGTCCGGGGTAAGTCAGAAAAGTCCAGTGAATATAAATGAAATGCGCCTTCTGCCACAAAGAGATTTCTGAAACAAAGATCCATATCAGGGATGAGTGCCCTGCCTGCGGCAGGGATCTTCATATATGTCTAAACTGCAGGTTTTATGACGTTAATGCCTATAGACAATGCCGGGAATCTATCATGGAATTGGTCCAGGATAAGGAAAAAGCAAATTTCTGTGATTTTTTCCTTGCTGCAAAAAGCAGTGCAGCAGAAGGTGTCTCAGAAAGTGAGAGTTTCAAGAAACTGCACGATCTTTTCAAGTAACAGAAGTGAAGGACGGAAATAATTGCTGGAAACAGGTCTCTTTATCAAGGAAGAAATGATTTGCATAAACGGTCAACATATTTGAGCAGGGTGGGTATCCTGTCTTGCCCATGCATGCTTTTGATGAGAAATCTTGCCTTGTCCTCCTTTATCCCGTCCGCAGTCACATAAAGGGGCTTCCGGCTAGTGCCGCGCAGCACTTCGCAGGACTTCGGCGTGTCCCTGAAAGATGTTTTCGCAACACCGATTACCGCAATTTTTTCTTCCAGCAGGTCACGCAGGTGTTTGCCCAGACCAGGTTCTCTCGCTTTGCCGAGGTAGACAAAGCCGTCAATGAGAATGCATTCAAGGGTTTCAGGAACCTGTTGCAGGAGAGCAGCTATGCAGGGCAACTCCCGGCGGTAAAACTGGCCCGGCATATAATTATCCGGGATTGAGCAGGAGATTACAACATCCCTGAAGGGTTTTGCATCTGTCCAGGCACGGAACAATACGCCCCCGATTATAGCCGCATTTTTTGTGTAGGAAACATCAACAGCGAGGATCATGATAAAATTCTGCAATGATCGATGTTATTACTGAATCCGGCCCCGGGGAGGCGCCTGACAAAGTAATGTGGTACTGGGGGGTACACTTTGCATGTACCCCCGGATCACATAAAAACAGGGTCAGCTTTTTTTACTCCACAGGATAATTTGCTCCGGCTATGGCGCCCTGCATGAAATTTCCGCCGAAGTAACCCTTTATCCACGACGTCATTCCGAATGACATGGTGTATGCGTCGTATCCAAGTACTCTCAGGGGGACTATGGGTAAATTCTGCGTCTGGCCGGTCACACATGCCAGGATAAGTTTCTTGTCCTTTGGAAGTTTCTCTAAATTCTCCGGCTTCATGATATCATAGTAAGGTATGAATATCGATCCTGCAATCTTTCCACCCTGCTGACCGGGAGGTTCCGGCCTGACATCGACAATGAGGAAATCCTGCTTTTTTTCAGTTATCATCGCGTACACCTCTGCAGCCTTTATCTGCCAGTCCTTCTGTGCTTGGGCCTGTGAAAGCACCTCGTTGAATTTCTTGGCAAGGTCATCTGCAGCCTGTGCCGAGGGAACTGACATAACTGCCACTACTATTAGCGCAAAAAACAATACAGAGAATTTCTTCATGTGATACCCTCCTTCAAGATGTTGGGATTTTTTCCCTTTTAAAAGACTGTTTATAAAATAATATGGACACCCGGCGCCTGACGGAAATCAATATTATCAAAACTTTTTTTAAAGTGCATCTTGATTGTCATAATGTTTTGTTTTTTACACTTTTAAAAAGAGTTAAGATTGCCAACAGGCATCAATACTGGTAATGATCATTCCAAGAGTCCCCTTCTTGGTAAGAAGTATTAACTACACCTTCTATAATATCTTTATTCCATTGTACAAATTGCTTACCTTAAATCACTTTTCTTGAAGCTTTTCCTTTTTTCCATTAACTTGAAGTCTAAATTTAATATCTGCAAATTTTTATACCTGAAACAAAATGAAAGGTCTCTTCATATCTGATTTTTTTACTGCCATGGGCATGGCAGAGTCAACAGCCAATTACTTGGGTATTATTTCTACTTTGCTACTGATCTTAGTGCTAGCAGGCACTTCGTACTGGATCACCAAACGCTATATGGTTCATGTTATTGAAATTGTATTCAAGCGCAGCAAGAACACTTGGGATGACGCCCTTGTTCACCATGGTTTTGTCAGGCGGCTTTCCTTGCTCATGCCTATCATAGTTGTTTACATGACAGCGGATCTCATGCTGCCTAGTCAAGCCATGGCCTCTGAGCTGTTCAAACGGTTAGCCATGGTATTCTTTATCTTTGCAGGGGTATGGATACTTGATGCAGTTTTGCTTGCTGTCCGAGAGATCTACTACAAGTTAAACACTTCAGAACAACGCCCCATTAGAGGATACTTAGATGGAATCAAGATCGTCGCCTATATCATGGCAGGCATTTTCATTGTTTCCGTTCTCACGGGCAAGTCTCCCTGGGGAATCCTTAGCATTCTTGGCGGCTTTACCGTTGTGCTCATGCTCGTTTTCAAGGATACGATCCTTGGATTTGTCGCAAGTATTCAGTTGTCTGGGCATGACATGGTGCGTGTCGGCGACTGGATAGAAATGTCTAAGTACGGCGCTGATGGTGACGTGATCGATGTATCAATTCATACGGTCAAGGTAAGAAATTGGGACAAAACCATAACAACCATACCGACATATAGCCTTGTCTCTGATGCTTTCAAGAATTGGCGTGGCATGAGTGAGTCTGGTGGGCGACGTATAAAGCGAGCTATTCATATTGACTTGAGTTCAATAAAATTCTGCAACGATGAAATGCTAGAGCGTTTTCGAACGTTTGATCTCATTAAAAATTATATCGCTGAAAAACAGGAAGAAATCAGCAGCTACAATAAAGATCACACATTAAATCCAGAGCAGTTAATAAATGGAAGACGTCAGACCAACATCGGCGTCTTTCGTGCCTATATAATTGCGTATTTGAAAAATCACCCTAAAATTCATCAGGGCATGACATTCTTGGTCCGACATCTTGAACCGGCTCAGCATGGTTTGCCGATCCAGATCTATGTCTTCAGTAATGATCAAGTCTGGGCTAATTATGAAGCAATCCAGGCAGATATTTTTGACCATCTGTTGGCTGCAGTTCCGGAATTTGATCTACGGGTATTCCAGAACCCTACGGGGTATGATTTTTCGAGATTAGGCGTAAAATGAAAGGGGAAAAGACAGGAGAATTTGAGTTATTGGTAAAATGCTTCTCAAGTCTTAGCACCATGGGTAGCAATTAGATTTTTAGCAAGTTACTATTGCCAGTGAACATCTTAACTGGAAATTTTTCATTCCTGAGTCAAGATTGTTGCAAGATACTTGAACTCATTAATTTTCTATGCTCAAATTTTAACTTTTTCCATTTAAAAGCCCCCTCCCATCACTCGTTAATATATTTCTTTAGCATACTAACAAACTCTGGAGAGTCCCATTCTGCTGGGCCGATATATTTTTCCCTGATCACACCCTGTTTATCAACAATAAAGGTTTCCGGCAGCCCGGTGAGTCCGTATTTGGTGCCAGCGAAATTAAATTCGTCACTGAGGATTGGGAAAGTAATGCCTAATTTTGCAACAAAGTTTTTTGCAACATCGGATTTGTCATTGTTGAATAAAGCGATCATTTCAAATTTATCTTTTGGCATCTTTACGTAAAGCCTTTGCATGGCAGGCATCTCTTCACGGCATGGGGCACACCAGGTTGCCCAGAAATTAACAAATACAACTTTGCCTCGCAGTTTGGAAAGAGACCAGACATTACCTTGCAAATCGACTGTATCAAAGTCCGGGGCTGGTTTGCCAACGCTGGCAACTTGTGACTTGCCACATCCAGCAATAAATAAAGCGATACTAACTACCAAAATAAAAAATGTTATTTTTTTCATAATAACTCTTCCCTCCAAGAAAGATACCAGACGTGTTCATTGATAATTAATTTGGATAATTTGCATTAAGTTCTGCTTGAACCAGTTGCAGTAATTGCTTTGCGCCAAAGGTTTGGAGAGGTTTACCATTGACAAAAAATCCCGGTGTTTTTCGCACATTAAGCATATTGGCATCTGCAAGGTCCTGGTCTATCAGCTCTGCTATTGCCGGATCATTCATATCTTTCCTAATTTGTTCAACATTGACTCCAGCTTGTGGGAGGAATTGCCAAATTTTTTGAGGTTGAGGATTGTGGTGACTGGCCCAGTAAGGCTGCGATTTATACATTACATTCAAAGTTTCCCAATATTTCCCTTGTTTTTTTGCAGCCTCGAGAATCTTGACAAAATAATCGGCTCCGTCATGAAATGGAGCATAGCGGAGTACGAGTTTAATTTTACCGGGATTGGTGCCTATTATTTGTTTAACGAACGGGGAAAAAGCTGCACAGGTCTCGCACGCAGGATCCATAAATTCTATAAGAAAAACTTTAGCATCATCACTGCCGAGTGTCTGTGAATGGTCCCTTACGAACAATTCAGCGTTTTCCTGGGCCAAGAAACCAATTTTCTCAGCCTGCTTTGCTTTGTAGTATGAGCTTCCGGCCATAAATGCAATAATCAGCACAACAACTGAAACTCCGAAAATTATATGTGTTTTCATTTGGATGTTCTCCTGTATAAGATAATTAAAAAAGTTACTATTGATGAAAATGAAAGAAAGGAAAGCATAGGTATTGATAAAAAACCGAACAGGTCAATATACTCTTCAGTACATGAAACTCCTTGGCTGCATGGTTGTAAGCTCTCCGGAATGATACCTGCATAAAGCAGGTTATGATATGCTGCCGTTAGCCAGCCTGCTATCGCTAAAGGTAAAGCATATTTCACAGTTTTCTTGTCAAAGGGGAATAATCCTATTGCCAGTATCAAAACTAAAGGAAACAAGAAAATTCTCTGGTACCAACATAAAACACAGGGGGCAAATTCCATGACATAGCTGAAAAACAAACTGCCCATAGCTGACACACTGACTAAAAGCCAACAGAAAAAAAGAATATACCAGTTTGTATTTTTTTGATTTGTTTGAGTCATATTTTTATCCTAACTAGTAAACTGCTTAGACCGCACTTACACATAAGTACGAAATATAATTACATTAAATAAGGGTAGATCTCTGACAGGGGACCATGCAGTCAGATCAGCAGTACAACAGTTTGGTGAGTACTAATATGTGGTAGGACAAATAATGGTTGAGAAAGTGCTGAGAAACTATGTTTTGCAACTTGTTGCTGGAAACTATCTATTTCACCAGGAAGCGTATAGGAAAGAACAACCTTGGCCAAGACAGGTAGAGTCATTCTTGAAGGCCTGTTTAAAATGTTAGCGTTTGTCAAGAAAACATCTGTACAGTCATTTCCTCTCTTTTCAGCAAGGGCAGAAAAATGTTCATCAGAATAAATCCGGCCTATTTCATTGGAGGAATGACAGTCAACAAGATAAAAATTCTGGCCCACAACATGGTTTTCTTGTTCATCCAAACAAAATGCTAAAGTTGTTGTGCCAGTTGGAAAAGATGACAAAAAAACTGCTACCAGTAATAAACAGACAGAACGATTTATTATTTTGTCATAAAATATTTTCAGCATAAATTAGTTAAATCCTAATGTGTTATGGTTTTTCTAGTTGTTAATGATAAGCAGTTTGTATTGAAAAGGAAAGGGTGGATAATATAAATTGAGCTAGTCAAACTTTCTGCTGATATGTCTTGACCTTCCCCTTTCTTCCTTCATCGGCAATGGCAACGGAAATCGTTTTAGAATGGACATCCAATCCGATGAATTTTGTGATAGAATCCTCACCCATGGCTTGCCTCCTTTGGTTAATTGGTTATTGTTCTTGCCGAACTTTTCCAATTAAAAAGGAGGCAGGCCTTTTGGGCTATCTGCCAGACATTATATCTAACAATTTACACTCGTGAATCATTCTTAAAGTGTCAAGGTGTCCGGTAGATATGTTGACAAAAAAAGGCCCCTCCCAACTTAGGGAAAGGGCCTTTTCAATGTGCACAAAGAAAAGAATAAAGGAATTTTTTTATAACTTTGCTTGTCTTAAACCACTCGGCTTAATTGCAATCAGAGAGCCACAGGCATTTCTCCTGACCGCAGAAACTTGCTGAACCGGTCTGAAAGCAGGGCACGTTTCCTTCAGTATTCTGGATCATTCGAACAAGTTCCACCTTTTTCATTTTGCTGGCTTTCAGCCCCATCTTTTCAGCAATACCTTGAATTTCTTTTACAGTCATTTTCGTATCTCCTTAGTTTGTTATTTATTGAAATTGAAAATATGTACCAGAGTTAAAATTAAAGCGCCGGAAAATACTTCTGTCTTAATTTTTTGTCAATGTTTTTGGGATAATGGGGTTGAAATTTTTTAAAAAACTACAGTTTAGCGCATAAAAAACCCCCTCCCAAGTGTCATCGGAAAAGGCCTTTTAAATGTGAACTGATAGTGTCACTATTTATACCGCAAGGGCATAAGTTTCGTACAGCAGGCAAGCTGCCCAACTCAGCTTTATCGCGTCACAACACCTCTTTCCCGCATATGCTGCTAAACGACTTCGCTGGGGACTTCTTCACGGAGGAATATACCTGCGACCAAAGCTGGTCCACATCAGTCTTTTCAAAGACCTCTGAGAAGTGTTCAACCTTTCCCGGCCTCCCTGCCTTGCATAATAATCGTCGAACATTTGAACAGCTCATAATTCCTCCAGGCAGGCGTGTCGACCATGGTAAATCGTTTTAGGCATCTTTGCCCAAAAGTAGCAAAATAAAACTTGGAAGAAAATATCTCTTGACTTGTTTTTCATCATTCCTCTATATGCAATTTTTATGGCCCTTATTGAACCATTGGGGTCTGATCCTGACATGGTGTCAGGGGAAATATACCCTTGGTGTCATACTTACAGGAGAAATAGCTATGAAAAGAAATTATGACAAAAAACTGACAAAGGTGGCCCTAGCGGCTTTTCTGATTTACTTAATTTTTACTGGCATCGTTATGGCAGAAGATGTCATCGGAGTGCAGGTAAAGAAAAAACTTGGTGTCGGCAATTACCTGGCAGACGGCAAGGGAATGACGCTCTATACCTACAGCAAGGATAAACCTGGCAAAAGTGCATGCACCGGTGAATGCCTAACGCAATGGCCGGTCTTTTATGTCAAGCCTGAGTTGGTGGTTGAAGGATGCGAACAAAG
>Ga0209742_10000339_pt1 | contig 25304 bp, 45 predicted proteins | sample DeeMarSeWOR38_10_FD_187462 | JGI IMG/M metagenome (GOLD analysis project Ga0209742, IMG submission 187462) | Marine sediment microbial communities from White Oak River estuary, North Carolina - WOR-3-8_10 (SPAdes) (version 2) | ecosystem: Environmental > Aquatic > Marine > Intertidal zone >... | reverse complement strand
CCCTCTAATTCGGCTTTTAAGGCATCATATTCAGGACTGATATATTTGAGTACCACTCTACCCAAGTTCTCGTCCCAACGTTCCTTTACAGGCTTAATTACAAGGCCCTCTTTTATATGGTCAGCTATAGAAGACTTACCTCTTCCTAACTCTTTCATTTTCTCAATAGAGAAAGGCCCCCTATATATAACTGGGACTAATTGTAAACCACGTTCATTACATATAGCTACCACTTCATCCCAATCCAGGTATTTATGGCCCTTTTTGATATCATAGAATCGAAGATTTGTTCCTTCCAAGTTATAGTCAAACTTTTTTTGGATACCTTCTCCATAAAGTTCTCCATAAGGGACTTCACCTGGTTCAACTTTCTTATCCAGTTTTTCCTTGATAGCTGCCAACCAATATTTGTTCTTCTTAGATCTTTTCAGATTCATCCTATGACTACCAACTAAAAAAACTGTATTCAATTTCCTAAGACCAGGGATTTTACTGAGAAGGTTTCTTATCCAAGAACTATTGGAGAGTCTACCACATCGGAAATTTGTTCCGTGAATTTTCTCAGTCATAATGACCTCTTCCCCCTCTTGGAGAATGTCTGGATAATTCTGCCATCTTTGGATATCGGTATAAATATGAAAATCAGGATGAGCTTTAGCAGCTTTACCTCTGAGGGATGCCTTCACAGGTAATTCATACTTGAAGATCCCCAGTTCCTCAGTAACATCTTTACCCACTTTCCACGTGGGATCGAGAACATCAACTACTAATCCCTGAGAGATTTCTCCACGGAGTTTACAAGTCCTTACACGACCAGCCAGTATATTTCCTTCTTTATCCTTCTTATAATTGGTCAAATATTTCAATACACCGAATTTTTCGGCTAATTCTGTAGGGATCATAGAGTCAATAGGAATATAGAGAACACGATCACCAGCTTTGTATACACCTTTGGGTACAATACAAAACCAGCCCTTTACTTCCGCTATTTCCAAACGGTCAGCATTAGGGTGTGGAGTAATATTTTTAATTTTACTTACTTCACAGATCAATTTACTCATTCTTAAAATCCTCCTTATCATGTTCTATTGCCTCTAAGAATCCTACTAACTGTTCTTGTGCTTCTTCAATTGTAGAATAAATATCAACATAGATATCATCCCACATATCTGACTTATAATAAACATTTGAACATTCTTTGCTGAAACCTTGACTTTCATAATTACATAGAAAAGTAGTCAATTCCTCTTCTTCCATGATATGAGCTTCAATTATTCCCATATCTGTGTAACGTTGAACTATACCATACATGTTTATCTCCTTATATATTTATTGGTATTCTGTCTAAAAATCTTCAATTATCCAAATAACATCCATACAAAAAATAATAAAGCTAATACAAGTGATAAAGATAGTTCTGGTAAACCACCCTCTCTCACTATTCTCCCTGTAGGTGGTTTGGGAGGAGTAGGTGGTTCTTTACGAGTTTCACACATATTCTGTCTACCTCAACTTTATTTGGTGAATATTGAAGTGGTGATTCATCATACCACTTTTCAAATTTTTCATCATAATCTGATACACTCTGCAATAATTCATCAAAAGAGTATCTACCATTCTTAATATCAAGTTGGAGTTCAGCACTAAAACAGGGAAAGGTAATATTCCCCTCCATAAGCAACTCTCTACCCTCTTCCATCAACCGAATTAAATGACTGGCATGTTTGGTATCATACCCATACTTTTTTTCCAATATGGCCCTCTTAGGGTTCCTATTTTTCTTCCACTGTTGATAATTATCCCAATACTTTTTAGCCCTAAGATAACCCTTCTCCTTCTGTAAAACTTCCAGGAAGTTATCGGTAACTGGAACAATGGATTTAATAGCAGCAAAATAAACTGGATCATCAGTCTTAGTTTGGTCAATCATTCTTTTAAAACTATAAGTCTCTTCCATATTCTCCAATTGTTCACGAAGTTCATGAAAATCTCTTATATCCCTAAGGTACATAGCAACCAGTTCATTAAAGGCCCCTATTTGTTCCTTACTGATAAGAGATCGATCATTAGGCAATCCAAAATCTTTCCTCTCAGGTTTCTTTTTAGGTGGATTAAGTAACCATTCCCGATGTAAACGAATTCTCTTAAGTTGGGAATGAGCATATCCTGAAAACGTCCACCTGGCCTTCTTGGATAGAAAATATTCTCTGCCCCCAATAATGGTCTCCCAATCAGATGTTGATAATAACCATTTGTCCTCAGGAACAAAAAGAAATTCAATAATGTTCGGGTTGTTTTCCAGGGCTAATTCCAAGAATTTAATCATGTTATAATAGACCGTATCAGTCTCTTTATCCTGGTGCTGTTCTACCCTATTTAAGAACCCATAGAAATATTCCTCAGTAGGGATAAAAATACCCCTTTCATCAACATCAGATTCAGGAGTAGATGTCCCATAGAGATGACTCCCAGAAATAAATTTAAAAATCATTTTGAATCCATCTGGTAATATAATCATAATTTACTCCATATTGCAAAGTCTTGAGTCTATAGTATCCAATAATTCTCTTATATCCAAGAGAAGTTCCATCAACAGTTTAAATTTTTCACCTTCAGTTAAAGGCTCATTTTTTATTACATTATTTATCTCAGTTAATATTTCTTCAGTATGTTTCATTTCCACTTTATCCTTTTAATCTCGTCAACATGTGAATAGTTTCTAAAACTGGCACACATTGAAGCATATGAACTCCAATGTAAAAAACCATTTAGAGTATTCCAAACCTCTTTCTTAGAGGCCCCAGGGTTCTCCTGTAGATACTCATATATCAAATTGCAGCTTCTTTTGAAGGGAGTCATAACAGTCCCCGAAGTTGATCCAGCTACACAATCTTTTTGGTCATCAAATAAAAACTCTTCTATAGAAACGCTTTTATCCTTCTTTTTTGGTTGTTTAACAATAGCAAAATTCCAATTGATAAACTTGATTGTATCCTTTCCCTCAAACAGGTTTAAGGCCATACCCCATTCAGAAGGTTCCCTAAAACATTCTAAGGTCTTTGCCTCATTTTTTATCTCTATAAGTCCAATCCCATAATAGTTTAAAAATAGACTTTTTACCTTATTAATATGATATTTTTTTCTCCACGGGATAATAATACAACTATAATCACCATAATGTATAGTTCTATGTACCTGTTCTAAAACACCATCATTTAGAGTCATCTTTAATTCAAAAATACAATAAATATTGTTTATCTTTCCTACAATATCTATGGATGATCCATGAAAAGAAACTTCTTGCCATGTTTCAAAACCAAGCTTTCTTAAGCTCTTTACTACAAGTTCCCCAAAATTACTCTCATTATCCACTTTTTTCCTCCAACTGGAAGATATTTAATGACTTCACCCTCCACAAAATTGTTTTGAGAATTTTGCTTCAGGATCTTCCCCAACTATCTCCTTATAAGCCGTTTTTAATTCCTCAGTATTCATAGAACGTAAAAGATTATGATACTGATCAAAATGGGATGACATTATTCTATGGAATATATAATCCCTATCATTTATATAGAGTTCATCGAGTCCACCAAATACTTCAATATATTTCTCTCTGAGTTCATCTTTAGTCATCTCTTCAAGAGCAGTTTTTGTTTTAAGAAAAGAACGATATAAAAGATCTTTAAACATAAACCACCAGAATATAGAATCATACTTCATATTAGAACCTCTCTAATAAAACCTTTTTCACCATGTTTCCATCGGCCCTGGCTCCAAAATACCCCAGGACATATTTTATAGCTTGCATCTTATTTCTAAGTTCCCCAAAGTTAATATTATTTTTAATCCATTGTTCAATTTCATCTTCTGTAGTTGGTTCTGGCAGATATCTACTCAGAGTAGCAACAAAATCAGCATCAACAATATTTAGAAGTTTTAGGTTTTCTTCTTCACCTTTCATAAGTTTACGGAGTACCCTGGAAACTTCATCATCTGTAGCTTTCTTGTTCGGAAGTCTTTGGATCTCTCCAACAATAACCTTCATATCACTGATTAATTTTTTCTCCCCTGACTTTAAAGCCTCTTTGAAATCCTCATTAATCCTTTCCTGTAATGTCATTTCTACCTCCTCCATATGATTCCATAATAATTAAATGATATAACCAAGCTACATCCTTGTCACCTTTTGAGAAAGTGTACATTTCATATTTTTGGTATTCCCCAAAAATTTCTTCTGGAACATCTACTTTCCAGACATTATTTGTATCTTCCTCTTTAAGTATAAAAAAATGATTTCCCTCAGACTTAACAAGTTGGTCTTCAACTCTTGTAGGAGGATTATAACCTTTATATACAATAAGTCCACGATGTATAGGAGTACATCCAGGAGTTAATATACTTATTACTGTAACTAAGATAAGTGCTACCATATAAGCTATAATAACAAAAATTAGACACCTTCGGGTATCCATATTACTCCAAATCTCTTTAAGTTTCACAATATCCTCCTTATGCTGGTGTTAAATCATGACCTCCATAGTCTGTAATTTTTTCTACTTTATTTATATCCTTTGCCTTTTTATTAAAATGAAATGGCAAATCCAGCATCATAAACATTGGAGATTTTTCAGGAGTAAGCCATACGGAATGATTATATTTTTTTCCACAACCCCCACACACAATATGATCCTGATGGATAATCCATGCTTGACATCCACATTCTGGACATGTATAAACTTCTTCCATTAGTCTCCCTTCATCCAAGGTGGATCAGTATTAACAGTAAGAAGATTACTGATATCTTTTCTCAGTTCATTCTTGCCATACTTTTTGAAAATTTTAAACATAATATAAACAAGTCGATCAGGATGAGCAGCACTAACATCAATTACAAGATTTTCATCATTTGGAAGATCTGGATGATATAATTTCCACGGATAACCTTGAAACTCTTCAAAACCAAGACCTTTCAAAGTTTCAATGATTTTTTTATATTCTGAACTCACACCTTTAATAGATTTCATGACTTTTTCTCCTATTTATTCTCCCTCAAAAGAGTTATTTTCTTGCTCCTCTTCCTTAAGATAAAAATCTTCTCCATTATGCAAACTTGTCAATGTCTTAACAGCTTCTATAAGGGTTTCCTTATTATTCTTCTCAGGGTCATCAGTAACAATAAACATAAGTTGATTCAAGATCTTCCCGACCAAAGGCCCAGGAGTAATACCTGCTGCCTCCATAACATCATGACCATTAACAGCAAGATCAGCCAAAGGATGTTGAGGCCCTGTATAAGCCAATTGTGTTTCAAACTTATTTACCATCTTTCTAATTTCAGGAAGAGTATATGGACGAGTACCAAGATTTCCAGCCTTATCAGCACATCTAAGTCTAAGAAAATCAGTATACTTAAAATCTTCATCAGCCATAATCCTAAGAAACCTTCTAATGGACTTTGGAGTTGCGTTTATAGCATTTCTCATATGATACCTAATAAGTGTAGTAATAAAATGGATATCATCATTAGAAAAAGTTAAATTCTTCAACTCCTCTGCTACAATATCAGCCCCTTTTCCTGCATGACCAGTAAAAAATAGATCGTTAGTCCTTGGGTTAATTTTTGAAGCAGCAGGTTTCCCAGCATCATGTAGATAAGCTGTCAATTTAATCAGTGGGTATTTAGGACTCACATAATCCCCAGCCATCATATTATGATCAAAGATAAATTCTATATGATGAGGCCCATGAGGATGCTTATACCCTTTTACCAAAGATGGAAAAATCTTTTTCAACATACCAAATTTATGAAGTCTACAGAAGAACCTGGAAGCCTTTTTGATTTTCATAGCTTTCATGATCTCTTCACGAATTCTTTCCTGGCTGATTCTGTACCACTCTTTATCCACAGATTTAATAATTGCAATAACGGTATCCTCATCAAATGTACCATCAATTTTTGCTACAAATCGGCAAGCTCTGATCATCCTGTTAGGATCTTCCCAAATTCGTTCCATAGGATCTCCCACGAATCGGATAATTCTATTTTCAAGATCCTTCCTACCATTATGATAATCAATAAGCTCCCCAGATAGAATGTCATAAGCCATAGAGTTAATAGTAAAATCCCTTCGTGCTGTATCAGCAAAGAGGTCTTTTACAAAAACTACTTCATCGTCTTTGGGTCTCTTTCCTTTTGAAATATCTTTTCTATAGGTAGCAACTTCCACTCCATCAACAATCATAACCCCAAAATTTCGTCCAACTTCAACAATCTTATGATTCTCAAATACAAGTTCCATATCATTGTAAGATGCATTGGTGACAATATCCACATCATAAGGTTTGAGTCCCAGAAGCATATCCCTTACAGCACCACCAACAATAAAAGCTTCATACCCATCAGCATGAAGATTTTCAATAAGACTGATAGCCTTGGTAAATTGTTTGGTTTGATCTGTAAGTTCAAGTTTCATAATTTCCTCCCTATTTACTTATCGGCATTAATCCTGATTTTCTTCAATAAATTTCTCCCAAACTTTATCATCACACTTTTCTGAGATTTTTGTTTTCTCAATCTTTACTATAAACTCATATAAAGCCGAGCAGCAAGGACATCTATCAATAATAGTCTCTTCATACATAGTGACCAACCAGGGCTGACCACATTTATCACATTTAACTTGAAACGTAGTGTTTGACATAATTATTTCCCCCTAACTCCCAAAAAGATCATTTACAAGAGCAGTTAAATGGTCTATCAAATGTTTCATTGATTTCCACATCAAACAAACTGGATAAGGTTCATTAAGATCAAATATTATAGTGTTATATACATCATCCAACCTATAAAAAATACTGATTTTATATGGGTATTCATCAACCATAGTATGAAACATACATAAGCACACAAAATCACGAGTGGATTCACAATACCATTCTAAATCTATTGTCCCATTAGGTTCTATAGAAATATCTGGATCAGGTAAATCTCCTGGAAGAGTGTACATAATAAAATTTTTTACCAAATGATATGTAGACATATTTAAAGGTTCCTGTAGATATCCATCAAAATAAGGATCTTGGCCTTCTTGATAAATATCTTCTAATTCCTTAAGAGCATTAATCTTGTTCATTATCTAACCCTCTAACTTGAACTCTCAAAAATAATCCATCATCTAAAGTATCTTCTTCAATAACTAATTCCATAAAAAGAGGTATAGCATTGTCAACTATAATTTTAGATCCTAAGATATCTATGAGGTCTTTAGTCCAAAGGGCTAATTTATCTTTCTCATATCGGGGGCCACAAATTTTATTATGTTGTTTCAATCTCCAAGTATCCCCATTATAATACTTTCTCTCTAACTGGACAAGATCAGCTAACTCCCTCTTAGATATAGGTATTTTTATATACCCTGTTTCCTTACTTAAAATTTGTCTGTAATATTCTACCTCTGCACGATCATGTTCCCTGGCAACATCCATAATAGCTCTTCCTTCAAAAGTTCCCTCAGTCCCAGCAGGATAATTAGTGTAAATCTTACAAACAAGATCATGTTCTACAGCAGGATTTTTATGCCCCAGACCACCTTCATCATAAACCTTTGAATGCTTAAAATCATAAGGATATCCACCCTCAAGGGCTACATAATATCCCCCATTAATATACCATTCTTCAGGCACAGGGTAAGCATGAGCAAAGTATCCCCAACCATCAGGGTCTAATACTGCTACAGGCATGTCCCCACTTCTCATGAGGATTTTTATACACTCTTCAATAAATTTACTTAATAGCTTTGGTTCTGCTTTTCTCATGGTGCTTTCTATCCACCTCTTTCATATATCTCTCATATCTTATATAAGTATGTGGAAAATATTTCTCAAGGATATCTGTCATGAACTCCATGAAGAAAATTATTTCCAGACCTATAGTCATAATAGAATACCTAATATAATCTTTCCAGGTCAATTCAATAAGCATTAGATTCCCTTTGTCTGACTCTTATTGCTCTTGGCTTTTCTCTCATCATTATACTTATAGGACTGAAGAATAAAAGAGTGCTCTTTTGAGTCATCCCACTCTACAAACATACCAGAGTTATCAACCACAGCAAATAGGGTTCCATTCTTATAATAATCGAGACCTTTACCAGAGAATACAATAGGACTCCTGGATCTGGTAATCTTATTGAAACCTTCAGCTTCAAGTATTTTTTCTGCTTTTTCTCTGTCTGATAATGAAGATAAAATAAAGATATCATTCAAAATATACTCCCCATTTTTACTTTCTTTAAGGAATATACCCAAATGAATCATATTATTGTCTTGAGAAAAAATTTTCATTTCCCAATCATAGTGATAATCATACGTCCACAAAACAGATTTAATATTATTATAAAAAGTTTCATGAAGTTCCCCACTATCAAAAATAAGATCATGAAGAGCTTCCTGGATAGCTCCCCTAATTTCAACCAAGTCAACCTTCTTAGTTTTAGTAAAAAAACCAATAAAAAATGCAATAATTGAGTTAAATAAATTTTTCATAATAACCTCCTATAGGGAAATATGAATAGTTGTTAATAATAATACAATACATCTTGCTATATTTAATATAAGTGGAAAATAGTTATCAGCATCAAGCCATGTTGTAAAGGCATCTGCTATTATAAATATAGAAAAAAATACTGAAACTACCAAATAAATTATACAAAGAATAAATAACACTATATTTAATGGTACAGGTATTCCTGAATAAAAATATAAAATATTCCCATACATTAAAGCATCAACTAAAGATAAAAGTAAACATGTTATTCCACGAGTTTCTAACTTTTCACTTATAGCTGTAATAGATAGAACTATAAAGATAACTATATTAGCAACAAACCAAATTTTAAACAGGTATAACATAGTGTCACCTCTTTAGTTTAAAATGACCTACATCGAGTCTTTCTACTTCGATATTATAAAATTCAGCCACATTTTCAAATTTCTGACTGATAAACTCATTGTTATAACAACTACCTGAGGAAAACCTTACAGCCTTAGCTGGTAAACATGAGTGCTCCTTTATATATTTAAGTTTGGTTCTACCCTTCTCATACAATTCTTTTTGTTTATCATCAGATAGATAACCATACTCAACATTAACTTCATAACCCTCTGCAATTTTACATATTATAAGTTGTAACTTTGCATCACAGGTTTCCAGCCTGAGTTTAGAACTTTCAGAGAGTCTTGAAATATTCATATCTTCTTCCATAACTTTATCTAAAACCCTTCTCAACTCTGCATCATACTTATATAAAGACTTAAAAGTCGAATTAGTCTTATAGGTATACCAGGATACAAATAATACCCAGGCAACAATAAATAAAAAAAATAACCACGATCTAAATAAGTTCATATTATTCCTTCCAGAGTCCAGGTGGATAATAAAAGTCTTCAGGAGCTTTGTGTAACTTTAGATTCTCAGTTGCCGAATTCCAGGTACGAGTTTGTATAGTCTTCAACTCATCGGAAGTCCAATGAGAGACATCATTATAAGGGTTCCAATTCTCATGGGTAATACCAGTTTTTGCCACAGACATAACCCAATTATCAAAGGTTTCCTTATAGTTTGTACAGCTTAGAGCATTACGAATAGCAATAAGTTCCCCTGCTGTTAAATCATTGATCTCAGACTCATGTAGAACAATCTTATCCAACAAATTTGGGTAATTATCACTGGGATACTCTTTTAAAGCAATCCTGACATGAGCAGCTTCTTTTGTAGACACACTGACACTAAAACTGTTTTCTCCTGTTACTTTTATAACTTCCATGATAATCCTCCTTGTTAGGGGTATCTTAAGAACCCAGCATTATCCAATTCATCTTGTGTACTCGGTAAAACAATACATGTTAAACCACTCACAGAACATTCATATACTTCTATTCCACCTTCTAATTTTCCTAATAATTTGAAACTTGCCCAACATTCTGTCCCAGCATCCCCTGTCCAGATTTTTCCTTTATCACATTTACAATACTTGAAATTGTGTTGTTTTAAAATAATCTTTCCATCAACTGGTTTTACCATAATATCTATACATCTAATATCCTCTATAGGGCAAAACAAATCACATCCACATGCAGGACATTCAGGAATAAAAGCCCCTTCGCATGAGATTTCCTCATAGAATCTTGTGGGAATTGCCTTATAAACACTCCTACATTGTAGACATACATGGGTATATCCTTTTTTCAAGATATCCTCTTTCTGTCTCAAAGACTCGGTATTTGGAATAAACTCTATAGTTTCATTCATGTTAAAATCTCTCAGCTAATCTCCTGAATAGTTCCGTATCCTCTTCCCTACTCCTAATAGGTCTATTCAAAAGATTAGTTAAACTAAGTGAATTACCATAACAATGACAAGTATCAGAATCAATATAAACTTCACCAGCCGATACTACTTTATCATCAGGAATTCTCATATTAATTTTAATCTGCCCATGTTCTATCATATTAGAAAAAATAATCATTTGTTCCAGATAATGTTCGTCTTCATAGACTATATATTTCACTTATTACCTCCTGTAAGAGCTAAAATAGCATCCTTAGGAATAAGAGGATTAAACATAACCTTTTCTTTCTTTCCCTTTCCCCCACACCAAGAGCAAACCTGGGGGACTTCAATTTCTTCCCTGATAGATCCAAAGAGTAGATGAAAATACATTTGATCTAACCATGACATCCTTCTAAAGGAATGGGGATTACACACATTACAATAAACCTCTTTCCATATCCCAGTACCATTACAAGCTTTACATTTAACCTTTCTACCACTCTTGGTAGTAAAAGTTCCATTGTCACAATACTTACATTTAAGTTTTACTTTTCCTTCCCCATGACAATTGGGACAGGTTTTTTCAATATATCTTTTTACAAATTCTTTACCAGTTCCATTACAGTGAGGGCATGGGTCAAATATCTTCCCCCGATCTTCAGGATTAGATCTTTGAGCTTGTCTAATAAGACGGTCGATCTCATCTTCTTCGGTCAAATCACTCTCAGAAGCTATCTCTTCAAGAGTTGAATAAGCTGCTGAAATATCTTTGAACTTATCTTTTTTATTTTCGGTTCTATTCTCAGGCTTATCAGGATGATATTCGACCGCTAACTTCCTGAATCTCTTTTTTAGAACCTTGAGACTAAAAGGGTAAGACAATCCTAAAACGTCTAATGCATCAGACTGCTCTTTATTTAGATGTATCATTTTTAACCCTCCCAGATTGTTTTTTGTTTCTTCTTATTTTTTTACCTTTTTTAAAGGGCTTTTTGGGTTCAGATTTTTCAGAAATTTCACTCTCTTTTTTCTGAAATTTCTTCTCCTCTTTTTTCTCTGCTTCCTTGCGTTGGGCTTTCCATTCCTCCTTCGGACAGTAGGTGTACCCCTCCCCATCATTAATCAACTTATAAGCAACTTCATCACTTACTCTTTTAATAGTTCCATCACTTTTTTTGATACATTTCATAAAGAAATCCTCCACATGGTTCAGGGCAGTTTAGTACAAACCCAATAGTTAAGGTCAAAATAACCAACAAACTTTTATTACAAGTTTCATTATCTTCTGAATTCTATTGTTACAATTCGGCTCTCAGGTAATTCGATGACTCTCACATCCTCAGGGGTGTTGTAATTCATATTGTCAGGTACTTCCCCAGTTTCTAAGAGCATGGCAACCTTTTTGGCCCGTGAAGTATATTTTTTAGCCCAAATAGTTCTCACTTTTCCTGCCTTATCATTATAGAGAACATTATGACTGGCCCCAGGCCAATCACCTCTTTTGATACACTTAACCATATCATCAAAGGATAGAAAGGTTCGTCTACCCATTGCATAGATCATGTCAACCAGGGCAATTTGTCTGGCTAAAGTAAATTCATCATATGCATTTCCGAATATTGATCTTAATTCCCCAGTACATTCTTCAAGTTTGAGTTGTAACAAGTATTCAGCAACATCTACAGTGATACCATTTGAAAGGTTATACCCATAACCTATACTCATATTGGAATTACTGGGATCTTTGTAGACTTGAAGGACAAGACCTTCGGTATGACGGATATTTCCTGCTATTAAATGATTAATAATTTCGGCATTACCTACTGCTGCAAAAATAAGAAGTAAAAACATCCAAGTTACTACAAAAAGGACTATGCTTTTTTCCACTCTGGTCATTGTATATCTCCTTATGAATTGAGTTTACGGAGTATTGTACTCTTGGGTAATTTACCTTTTACAGTTATACCCAGGATGATGTTTTCGTCTGTATCTAACTCTTTCTTCTTAGCTTTAGTACATTCCATACAATGAGATTTGAATACACAACGTTCATCGAATCCATCATAGAATCGTCCATACTCCCCCTCAAGTGGAATGGGTTTCTTACATGAATAACATTTTCTATTACTATCTAAATCATTTTTGGTAATGACTAATAGTAATTTTTTTATCATGTTTTCTACCTCCTTAATTATTATATCGGCAAGTTGATAAAAAAACTTCAGTCTTATGGTTCAGGAATTTCTATTCCAAGTTTTAGGTATGAAGTAAATAACTCCCTTTTTATATTATTAAGATTATCCATAGCTTCTTCAATTGTCTCTCCGTCCCCTAAAAAAGCATACTTACCTAATTTAGGGATTCTTGCTACTACTCCACCCCCTACTTCTTCAGGGATTGTAATGATTTCTACTTTATACTCAAGACTCATGTAGTAATCTAAATTTTTCATGTACCTGTCATTCTATCTGGATATATTGTTGGAATTAAGGCTTTACATTGTACCTTTTTAATCCTGTGAGGCCCATAATGTTCAAAGATGGTCTTACCATCATTATGACGGTATCCTTCTTTTACAATTGCATCAGCGTGTTCTCTGACCTTTTCAGGAGATTCCACATCATATTCAAATATTACACCATTATCAATATATACCCTAATGGTATATTTCTTTTTATCACAATAACATGTATCACATTTTGTTCTTACGTCTGTTATTGTAGGTTGTCCACAATCACCATCTATTACCATATTTCCTCCCTAACAATTACCTGCTGGTGGAAGATCCATACCATCAACAATTGGCAAATTAGCCACATTGCTAATAAAAGAGATTGTTCCAACCAACAGCATTAAAGCCAATACTTCATTTAAAGCTAATTCATTATATGCCTGTTCTATAATAACCAAAAAATCCATTACAGGCTCATTAGCTTGTTTTTTCATTTCATTATATAACCACTCACTAAGCTCTATATAACGTTCTTCAGATACTCCAAGACCTTCATATAGAGTCTTTTTAGTCTTATCAAATTTCAATTCTGTCATCTAATCTCTCCACATACTTATTCAATAGTCTTATCTTAGCAGGTTCCCTAAGATCAGCTATTGCTTCATTAATAGTCACTTTCTTATTGTACATGGCAAATAATATACCATTACACCTAAGACTTTTTACCTTACTGGCAAATTCTTTTGGATTCTTTATTTCAGAATACATGTGCCAGTTGTGTTTGATTTCCTTTATCAATTTATGATAAGCTTTTATATAGGGCATAAATCGTTCCCGATCCTCTGGAAAGATCCCCAAATAATCATCCCATTTTGCATTCATCACCAGGTATATTATATTGTTAGGACTTGCCATTGTACTTTGTCTAATCCCTGCTGATGCTAAAAATTTTGGATTCTTTATTTTGATTCTCCAAGGATCAGTGCCCTCTCTGTCAATTAAACAAACATATCCCTCTTCCAGCATAGGTAATTCTTTCACTACTGAAACTATGTGATCCAATGATTCAAATTTATAGATTCTTGGGACTTTTACTCCCAGTTCTTTTGCCAGTAAAGGAACATCATTTAAATATTCTTCCCCAGTAAACTTATTTTTAATGGTCAGTAAGTATAGATCCTTGTTGGGATAAATAGCATGAACTCTGGACTCTGGGGAAACTACTTCAAAGATATATGTATTATTTTTATCGAATAATGGATTTACTACCTCATGAACTTTTCCACCTAACACTTCACTTACTAACATATTAAAATTCTTTAAGGCATTATAACACAATTGTCCTTCAGCATAGGCCATACTCCTTGTAGCAGGATGCCATCTTATCCCATCATAATAGATATTTATAAGACTCCCATCAATTTTTTCATAACATGAAGCTTTATTGATATTGAATTTATCTCTATTGGGGTCTTCAGGATAGTTTAAAAATCGTTTGAAGGATCTGCACAAGATTTTATATTCAGGCCCAGGGCTAAGGATTAATCCCCTGCATTCCTGAGATATTGGATGGTGTGTTGGAGAAGCAATCATATCATAATTGAGAATGAGTCTATCTTCATAACGTCTTATATTTATATTGAGAGCTTCTTCAAGATAAGCTTCTCCTTTACTTTTCAGAACATCTATGACCTTCAATGACATAATCCCCTCCTTAATTACTTATCGGTATTTTCCCAAAAAAACTTCATAAGAAGACAAAGGGTCTGGAATTACCCAGACCCTTATATCCTAAAAATCAATGTTAGCTGCTTTTCTTACCGAGAACTTTACTCAAGGCATCTCCCAAAGGAGTATTACCTATCATGTTCTGGATAACTTCAGCCACGTTCTTTCCACCAAGAATGGAAAGTGGGGCCATTGCTTCACATGCAGCTTGGAGAGCAGCTTTATCACCGAATGCTTCAAGAGCAGCAATAAAGTCAGGAGTAATAGCACCAGCTTTTTCTACATGAGCTTTAACTTCCTCTTTCAATTTTGCAAGTTGAAGATCCTGTTGATCTTTATTTCTCTGAAGATCCAAGTCATACTGCTTTCTCTCTATCCCCAAATTGATATCCTTGATTTTAACATCAAGATCCTTTTGACTCAACTTAGCTTCTTTCTCCTTCTCAATACTCGTCATAGTAATTTCAAAATTGTCAATGACTTTTTCTACTTGGAGTTTGGCTTTCCTCTTCTCAGTTTCAGCCTTTGCAGAATCGATCTCACGTTCAAGTTCTTCTTCCTCAATAATAATTTGTTTCTCTCTTCGCCTTTCAGCAAGTTTCAAATTCTGCTTTACGACCTTCTTTTGATTTTCAATAAGAAGATCTTCAATATCACTATCTTGAAGTTCTATGGACAAGATCTCAACATCATAGATCTGCATACCATTTTCCTCAAACAAGAAACCAGGTCTCTTATCTTCAGTTTTAACTCCAAGAATGGTATCCCTAACAAAATCATAACCATTGGAATAAAGTTCTTCAATGGTGAGTTTCTTTGCTGCATTCTTTATTCGTGATCTCATGTGGTCACACAGGAACTTAACATAATTCTCAACATCAAACCATTTCCTTTCATCACCAGCAGTAAAATTAACCCTGTAGGAAACCTTAATATCTACCCTACATGAATCTTTAGTTTCAATATCCTCAATAAGATCAGAAACTTTATTGTGCTTTACCCTTAGATAAACAGTATCAAGAAGTTTATCAGTATTCTTAGGTTTACCTGTAGATAAAGACATAGCTTCCAAATATTCATCATACTCTGGAAGAATTGTTGCTGGGCCTTGGATAACCTTACGTTTTCCCTGCTGATTGACCAACATTACAGCATATCCAGTCCAAATATTCAGTCGTGGAACACCTTCATATTTGGTATCAAGGGTCACAGTCCTGGGTTGTGTATATGCAGTCCGTCTTTCAATTTCATCACCAGCAAACATATCATCTTCATCATAATCACTCCCATATCCTAAGGTAGCATTAAGAGACCTGGCAGATAAACCTTTAGATGCAGTCGCAACATAACTGGTAGTCCTTTTCTTACCACCAGAAGCATTCTTTACTATTTCAGCCAACTTCTCATTTACTTCCAATGCTTCTGTATTTCCAGGATACCACAATTCAACAGTCTTTTGATCCAAGATTCTCTTTACTAAAACTTCTTTACGTGGGTCAGGAAGACACATTTTAGGCCCCATTACTTTACTGATCTTACCAGTTAAACGATCCAGGATGTAACGTGCTTCACCTTCAGGAATAGCTGTAGCAAAGTGAATTTCCTTACCACCATAACGAATAATGGCATGTTCAGGACGTGGAAAATAAAGAGACTGATCTTTACCAGTAATGAAAAGTTCATCACCAGCTTTATAATTCTTATTTCCATCTTTATAGTCAGCAATGACTTTAATGTGAATACCAGAAATTTCATTAAGCTCAATAGCTCTGAACTTTGTTTTTCCTTCTTTCTCAACAAACTTCTGGGTGGGGGATGGAAAAACAACATCTGGGCCAATCTTGTATTCCTTATTACCATCTTCATCAAGAAGAATAGAATACTCTAATCTCTCAAGTGTCATAGCATCACGTACATACTTCCCATTTTCATCAGGAACTACTTCGATACCAGTTGGTGGAATATAGAAAGATGCCTCTGTACCTTTGATAATTAGAAGTTTACCCATTGTAAGGTTTGCCATCTTAACCTTTTGGGCTTTTTCTTCTGAATCCTGAGCAGGTTTAATAATGGTCTTACTCCAATTCTTATTCGCTTCATCTTCATTATAAACCCGAACAATGAGATATTGATTTGAACGAAGGTGGTGTCCCTGAATAATTGTTGCTACCTGACCAGGATATAGTGGAAATGTTACTGGGCCAGGGATATTAATTTTACGTCCCTCTAAGAGTGCAGGTACGGTTCCTGCTCCTTGTGGTGGATGTGAACCTTCTTTTGAAGGGTTCTCAAGAACCATATAACATCCCTCTTCAGCCCGTGGAAAATTTTGAATGGATTCTTCAAGACTACAACGGACAAATTGTCTTTTTTTACTGTCAAAATAGACAGGCTTGTCCGTAGTGTCAAGATTTGTTTTGGTAGGCCCAACATATGGTATAACATTACCTTTAGTCTCTGTTAATACTAATGCATATTGGGACTGATCGAGAACCAGATCCCTCTGATCTCTTAATTCTTGTGGCATAAGTTCTCCTCCTTATAGTTTGGAAAAGTTATAAGTTAAGTAAATTATAAATATCCTCTAACCAATCTTATAAATAGAATATGTTATTGTGTGTCATATAAGATATAGTATCTTGTATTTCCATTAATCTATATATAGCAGCACTTAAAACTCCTGCAACATCTGGTAACTCTTCATCCTGCTCTTTCACCTGTTTTACAATGTCAGAAGGTGGATTTAATACAGGATCAATAACATGTTTTAAATCCTGCAAAGATGTTTCTACATTTTGAAGTTGAAGAAACAATTTTTCTTTTAATTCCTCATATTTTGATGTTTTACCAGCATCAACCTTTTCTACAGTATCACGCATTTTCGTATCCTCCATAATAAGCTTTTAATATCTTACTATATACCAATGTGTTTGGTATATATTTTTTAAAGAAAAAGTCATCTTTTCCCTCTATAATTTTTGATAGAGCAGCAGCAACACCAGCACTTCGGCTTATTCCTGCTTCACAATGCACCACAATTACTTCTATTTCCTTTCTATGTGCCTCTACAAAATCGATAATCTGTTTGGCTTGCTCATCTGTCATAGGCTTGTAATAATCTACCTCAGATTCCTTATAAGACTTTTTTACCTCCTCAGGAGCATCTGGATGGGAGTCTAAGAATTTACTATACATCTCCTCAAAAAATTCCAAATTGGCTTCATTCAGATCATGAAATTTAAGTCTAAGGATTCCTTTACAGTCATCTGATGGAGTTAAATTAGCTTCTGTAGCAATAGGACTCACTATAGAGATAATTATATGTGGATATTGAATATGTGGAGTAAGCTTCTCTGCCAACTCTTCACTAAGTACCATAAATTTCATATTTCTACCTTCTTAATCCCATAGGTTAAAAAAATACTTTTGAAAAAGTTCCCAACCCTCTTCATATTGTCTGCATTCTTCTAATGTCATAACATGAGCAGTACAATCTAAGTCTCTATATACTTTTTCTATCAAGTCTATCTCACGTTTATAATATTCTTCAGTCCATTCTTCAGAGGGTGTATATCTATAATCCATCTCCATTATTTTAAGAGAAGTTTCAAAAGTCCAAATAATTTTGTCCAATATTTTATGCCACTTCTCAACAGCTTTATTATGTTCTTCATCAGTGGGGGAAGTCCAATCCTCTGCCTCAATGATACATGAAGGTACACCAAAATTTCTGTCCTTAAGAGTTTTTATCCCTGAGGATATTACGTTAGCTAAATAATAATCAAAACTCCATGTATCAGCAAAACCATACCCTTTACGTACTCTTTGAATAGAGTTAGGGATTGTTACTTTAAAAAATAATCTTACCCACTCTACTTGTCTCCTCAAGAAATAGTATATACGTTTCATTCTTCCAGGTTTAGTAAATTTAATCACTACTCATTTACCCCTAACAAGAGTTTCAAGCACTCCATAGCTTCTTCTCGTGAAAAACCTTCAGTTTCCATTGTTACCATATATTTCTTGAAAAATCTTGCAATAATCTCAAAAAATTCTGGATTGTTTTCTGTTATTTCCTTCATAAACTGTAATAATTCGTTCACTCTACTCTCCTAACTTAAATATACTCTATTGAATCCAAAAATGACTTTGGAAATAAGTTCCTCTTCTTCAATAGCTTTAAAAAATTATTATCCAAGATCAAAGTAACCCCCCAATCCTCAGGAGACCTAATAGACCTTCCTGACCCTTGGACTATCTTTAATGCAGCCTCCCTTTGATACCAACTATAATTCTTCTGCATCTTCCTCTTGATCCAAGTATCCCCCAAATTCCCATATGGTACTTTAGGAAATATCTGGAACCTTGATAGATCATCTTTTAAGTCTACCCCTTCCAAAATAGCTGGGGAAACTATAATAGTATTTTCTCTCTTTCTCAACAGATTATTTATATTCATCAGTTGAGATGTTTCTGGAATTATCATTCTACCCCTATGCCTTGATACATCATATATGACCTTAGCATTAGTATAACTTACAGAGTGAATAATCCCACGGACTGGCCCATTAGCTTCTAACTGATCAATAAAATTATCCATTATCCCTGTAAATATTGGTAGTAGTTCACCCTTATTATTCATATTTAAACAACCAGTATTTGTGGTAACAAATACTTTTCTATTATCAGATGGGATAATAGTAGGTACAGAATAATAATCATACTTAAATGGGTTTATATTTATAGTTCCACAAAATTCATCAAACCCACAGATTGTAGCACTCATAAATATGTTAAACATTGAAGATAATTCACTTACTACTTCATATACTTCCAGGGGCTTTATTTCCAGTGAGGTTTCATTATGATTACTTATAACCCACTCAACTTTACTGTTCTTAAAATGAGAATATCTGTTCAACAGGTTATCCAAGATACTGTGAACTTTTCCCAGTTTCTTATAAGGTTGTAAATCATAAAATGAAATATTTTCTCTCTGTAGTTTTTCAATTTTTGCTTCTATAATAGCGTGGATTCTCCCTAATGCACTAAAATATTTTTCCATTTTCATCTTAGCAGAATCTACCATTATATCATCAAGATCCAGAATTGCTTTAGCCAGATCTTCTATTTTATCTATATCTTCTATACCATATGATTCAATGATATCACTAACATACCTGGCAGTTTTAGCTGATATCAAGATGGTCATAAAACCACACAGGATACTCTCTATGTTATGTGCTTCATCTAATATCAATATTTGAGGACAAATTTTTCTTGAATGTAGAAAATAGTGATAATTTAAAACACCTACCTCAGATGCCATAAACTTATTCTTTTGTGCTAAGTACCCACATTGACCTTTTTTCCTACAGGCCCCCTTCAAACATAAAGGAGATCCAAAATAAAACTCTTTATCATCTGGGGAATAAGGACATGGATAATTTTTAGCAGACCATAATTTTGTAGCATCTATAAAAGAGCTATCATATTGAGTCTGAAGACTCCTATCCTTAGTACAAACTATAATTTGAGGGCCTTTCCACCCAGATCTGAGAACTACATCCCTTGGAATATGTTCAAGTATTGCTTTTGCTGCTGTATAAGCTGTTCCACTCTTTCCTGATCCTGTTGGAGCTTCCAAAACATATCCAGAAAAATTATGAACCGAATAAGCATCTAATATCTTATGAACAGTTTCCATTTGGTGTGGTCTTGGTGTATCATATGGAAAATAGTGTTCTAATTTCATGAAATCCCCTTTAATAATATTGGTATTATTTCACAGTGTACAAAATTTACCAAAATTGACCCAATCAATTCTTTATCTTTACCACATTTTAAAATTTCTCGTACAGCAGAAGAACTTATATGTAAATATTCTTGTGACGTAGGAATTATAATTGTTTCTATGTCCTCTACAATTCTTTTATTACATAGGGCCATATTGAGTTCATACTCACAATCTGTAGTAGATCTAACACCACGTATAATTACTGCATCAGTTAAAAAAGCATAATTAGCAGTTAAATCATTATTAATGTCTACTGTTATCTCTCTAAGATATTGATAAAAACCAAGATTAGTATATATCATATCAACTCTATCATTAATAGAAAACATATATCTTTTTGAAGGATTATTACTTACGAGTATAATAATCTCTTCAAAAATTCCCATTTTTTTAACACGTCTTATGAGATCTAAATGTCCTAAAGTTATTGGATCGAAACTACCTGGGATTATTGCTTTCACTCTTTTCCTCCAAATCAAGTGATAGATTAACATATAAGTCATCTACCTGAAGTTCCAAATCACACAATAAACAAGTTGTATCTATAATATAATCTACCATATCAATTTTATTATTGTCAGGTATAAATCTTTTAATTCTGTTATTAATCTCAGTTTTTTCCCACTCTCTGAGTATTTCTAAACGTGCAATTTGTTCATAATCAGCAGTTTTTACTAAAACTACTTTATCAAAGTATTTTTCCCACCCACATTCATACAGTAATGGAACTTCTACCACAATAAGATGATCTCCATGTGTTAAAGTATTTTCATATATTTCAAATTGGCTTTCCATAAGTGAAAATACTCTGGGGTGGATATATTCTTCCAGTTTCTTAAGCATATCATCATTTACAAATACTTCTTTTCTAAGAATATGTACTAACATCTTATATGATACTTTCTGAGGAATACCAAACATGTCTTTTATTATATTAGAATTAACAGACATAACAGTATGTGCAAGTCTATCTGCTGATAAAGTAAAAACATCTTCTTTTCGATTAAATAGCTTAGTAACTAAACTTTTCCCCGATCCTGGTTGACCAGTTATTGCTACTTTTAATAACATATTATCCTCACACTAATAAAGATATTAACCATAACAACACTATATGTATAGTGTTATCTGCTGCCACATAGACAAAACATGAAAATGGTAACTTAAGATCTCTATATTCATCTTTTTTATTATTAAATTCTTTCCAATAATCTCTACCATTAATTAATCTCAACCAAAGTAAACCTAAAGACCACTTATCTATAGGATAATGACTTAAGAAAACTAACACCATAATAAGAGGATGAAAATTCCACATAAATAAGCATACTGTAAGAGTATAAATTAGACAGTGGATAAGACAGTAAATGTGAAGATACCCCTTCTTTATTCCCATACTTTCAGATTGAAGAAGATAATCACCTACTAAATGCCCTAAGACCATTCTGATAAATATATCTGTCATCTCATCCTCTTCTTTTCCCAACCATTAATTATGTCAATTACATCATTATGCCAACATACACAGTCATCATGATATTGTCCACATGTTTGACAAGTACAACAATTACCATGACCTGGTTTTATAAAATCTACTTTTTCTAACCCGTGTTCTATTTTAAGATCACCAGACTCTTCTGTCAAAAATTTAATAACATCCTCTAATTTTACCCAGATATGTTTAGTATCCATTTATGATCCCTTTAATGGTATAATTAATAAATAACAATAGCCCTTCGATCTACCCAGAGTTCCTTTTCCCCCTTACATTGTGGACAGTCTTTCATCTTAGTTTTTTTACCCTCTTCAGGTTCCTCTTTTATTTTTCCAAGTCCTCCGCAAAGGGGACAAGTCTCTTTTATCTTTATAGCCACCTTTAAATCAATATATGTAAGCACATCGAGAGGAATAATCCTGGCCTTTTTAGCTACTATATCCTCTTTGGTATAATGTTCCCTAAGAGCAATATTAGCTGACATTTGGTCAAGATATACCTTATCCCACTTTACACCTAATAAATCGTGACCTATAATATACCCTTTAAAATCAGTAATCTGCTTATCCATCTTAAGCCTCTCTTAATTTACCCTGTCTCCATTTCTGAACATTTTCAATACAGCTATTCCTAAAATTTTCATCAAAGAAGAATTTATCTCTTAAATATTCCTCTGGATCAGGCCCATCAAAATCAAAAACTATATAATCTGATACACTTTGTAACTCATACTTCAATTGTTTATGTATGGCCCACCCAAGTTTCTTTTGATCCATTGCAATAAAACAATTATAAGGCACCAACTTCTTTATCTGATAAATCTGTACTGGTGTAATAGCTTTACCCAATATAGCCAATGGATTTGGATACCCCATTATAGCCAGAGCTATTGCATCATATGTACCTTCACATATAGTAATAGTTCGTTCTTCAAAAAGTCGTGTACTGGTATGAAAAGGAGAATATAAAACTTTAGGCCCAGGCATTGTGTAATATTCATCATTTCCCTTTTCTCTGGTAGTATATCTTACCTGGAACTTTATAACTTTACCATCATAAATGAAAGGAGTAACAACACCTCTATCCTTTCCATACCATCCACCTAAACCAAGAATATCCACAATATTTATCAGCAGTGGGTTTCTCCCCTTTAGGTATACTAATAGATCAGTCTCCAAAGGAGAAAATCTCATAGCAACTTCTGAAAAATTACCATCTATGTAACCATTTCTTTTAGAATATTTTTCAATATTATCTCTAAGATCCTTCATTTCATAATTAGGATCGTTCTCATCTTCCTCTGGATAAAAAACAGTATTACATCTAAAGCAAAGACCAACATCTTTATCTATACTGTAATATAATTTACCTTTTAAATCAGGTTTACCAAGTTTTTTCTTACACTCAGGACATAAATATATCAAATGTGTATTTGTCTTTCCTACTTGATTCAAAGTAGAAATATCTATAATTTCATATGTTCTATCGACATTTTCATTCGCTGCTGCCATTTACTTCTTAGATTCCTTCTTAGCCTGTTTAAATGTCCATATAAATACATAAACTAATATACATGGAGCAACTATTATAAAAATACTAAATAAAATATTATCAATCATAATAATAATCCAAAAATGAAAGAAGTTCATTCAACTCTTCATTATCTGGTCTATCTTCAAGAGCATCCTCAAGCTCATACATAGCATCTTCTAAAGAGATATCAATCTCTGCAAGTCTACTTATTAACTCATGTTTAGCTTGAGAATCCAGTTTATCATTTGTTATTTGACTAATATACTGTCTTGACCTTTTTTCATCCAGGGTAGAGCTTATATCCTCAACAATTTCTCCAATCTTTTTAATCAACTCTGCCCGTTTCATTAATAACACTCCTTAACCTATCCATATAGGCATCTTGCCAAACTTGTCTCCAATTTAAGTCTCCAACATCAGATAGCTCTACATAGATATAGTTAAGTTCATTCATCTTTAACCAACTGACAGTAAAATCAATAAGATTATCAGTCCAATCTTTTATAAAGCTTAAAACCTCTGTATCTAAGATATGATGAGGAGTATCCCCATTATATTTCTCCCTGAGATAAGCAATATATTTATCACTAAATGCAGACCACCTAATGTAGTCACCTCTAAAATCGTTAATATTATCCAAATAAAAATTCAAAGGTGGATTAGGAGAAACTAAAAACACATCAGAGTCTTTATCTATAGCATCAAGAGCTATTCGATCAAGCAACTCTCCCACGTTAAAAGATTCATCCTCATATTGCCACATTAGAAAATCTATTAACCATCTATCTAAAACACAATTATGATATTTGGTATCAAACATAGCTTCCAAGCTTAACAGTTCCATAAAAGACTGTCTAAGCCCAAAAGAAAAATGCTCAATATTATTTGCATGTCTACCCGTCTTGTGAATTGGGTAGCCAAATTCTTTGTTTAGTCTATCACAGAAGGTACTTTTTCCAATTCCAATACCTCCACTTATTAAAATCCTCACTCTAACCCCCTATTTATTATATCGGCATATAGTAAAAAAATCTTCAGTTATCAAACTCATCTATAGCAGCAGCTTCAATATCAGCTATCATAAGAGCACCAATTTCAATATACTGTTTTTTAGCAGCATTATAATTGTGTTGTCCTGGATATCCATGAACTCCTTGGTCTAACCACCCCATATGCCATCTAATAGCCATAATCTCTGGATCTGTAAGTGGAATAAACTTCTGAAGGATTATAACTGATTTCTCCCCATGACCACAAGGAAAATCTCCACTGTATACAACTTTCTTCTGAAGTTTCCACTCTCCATCAACTTTTACCCATTTATCTTCCCACTGATAAGAATTAGCTTTACAGATGTCATGGAATAATCCCATAACAACCATACTGCTTCTTCTTAAACCTAATTCTTTTCGTCTGTTAAGATCATACAAATTTTTAAATACTGACAGACCGTGAAGCATTAATCCTCCGAATCGAGATCCATGTCTACCTCTGGAAGAAGCTGGACATACAAAATAATCACTCTCATTTTCTAACCAGTTCATGAGACTATCCACCCCAGGACGTTTTACATCATCACATATCATAATCTTCACAGTCTCTTTTGTTAATTCATATTCCGGTATAATCTCTAAATCATTTGTTATTTCTTTAATCATTATTTACCTCACGTAATAGATCATAAAGATCAACCCCACAATAGGGACAATAATTTATAATACTGGAATATTCCCCATTACCTATAAGCCAAACTCCATCCTCTTTTAGATAATAACATTCACCATCTATCGCTGGGCCATAATCATAATATGGATATCTTCCAAATCTTATTCTATAATCTCCATGTAAATCTTTATATTCTTGACAAGTATGAACAATGGTTTTTCCTCTATCTTCTATCATATATTGATCCTCTTGACTAATTTAGGTACTTGGTGAATATCCATAGCATGTCTAAAAGACCTATGAT
>Ga0209742_10000338_pt1 | contig 25320 bp, 26 predicted proteins | sample DeeMarSeWOR38_10_FD_187462 | JGI IMG/M metagenome (GOLD analysis project Ga0209742, IMG submission 187462) | Marine sediment microbial communities from White Oak River estuary, North Carolina - WOR-3-8_10 (SPAdes) (version 2) | ecosystem: Environmental > Aquatic > Marine > Intertidal zone >... | reverse complement strand
TTTCCTCACAAGCGGCGATGTTGTCGCGATCGGCGATGCGAAATTTCGCTACGAGGAACGCCCGAAGCGCGATTCCTGACCAGCCTGATCGTTTCTACCGCAACAGTATGTGAGCGCAATCACGGACATGCGCGGCGCTAGCGCGTAGGCTAAATATCGAATCCAGGGATAGGAATCGTATCGATGCTGAGCAACGCGGGAGACAAGTCGGGCAACCTGATCGATACGCAGGAGATCACCCGCAACACCGGTTCTCTCGTATCCCGCAAGATCTGGTTACCCAAGTCGCTTTACGACGCGCTCCCGTATTTCTACCTGTTGGCGGGCGTCGCGGCGTTGCTGGCCACACTTTACATCAGCAACTGGCTTTGGGTGCTCCCGCACTACCTCCTGTTTTCGGCTGCCTGCCTGCATCTCGGCGTGCTCGTGTTGCGTCGCAGGAAACGCTCACGGAGTGGCCAGGAAATTACCGAGCCCGATTCCGGCTGACCGTTATCCGCTGCCGCGACCGGGGTTGACCTGCTTCCGGCTCTGGGCAACGATACTCCTGTGTGAATAACGGACATCCCCGTGACAAAGCGGCAATTCAGCATGCGCAAGACAATCACCCGGGAGGCGGTTCTCTTGCTTGGCTTTGCCTTCTTCGGGCTACTGGTGCTGCCGGTCGCCATCTATTTCGTTGGCCAGGCGATATTCGGCGATTACGGCGGCGGCAGCTACGGCCATTTCTATTCGGCGCTGAGCGGCCGAATCCGCACAGGGGATCCCGCTGCACTGTTTCTCGTGTTCTCCCCGTATCTCGGCTGGCAGACCCTGCGCCTGATCGCACTGGGCTGGCGTGTCGCGGGCCGGCGGCCTCAAGCACAACCCCGTTAGGCTCGCATCGCCCGGCATGTGATCCACATCACAATCCGGGCAAAAAATCGGGTTTTTGAGATATTTGTGGCGGGGTTTATGTCAACAACCAGCATTACGTCGGGCATTGAGCCTTATAGTTGTAAGCGGGGCTGTACTGGCAAACTGAAACCCGGACGGGGTCTATCATTCATGATCAAGCGATTGATCAACTGGCTCAAAGGCGATGCCGCATCTGATACCGGGCGACCGGCACAGCAACGGCGTCGCGTTTCCGCGCACGCCGCGCTGCATGCCCGCGCTACCCCAATGCCGGCGCCTCCGCCGCAACCGGACATCCGCGAACTCGCGTCCGGCTTCCGGGGCCACATCGAGAATGCCGGTCCCGGCAAGAACGTGCTGGTTAGCAACGCAGACGCCGTTGATGACACCGGTGCCCGGGAGATGCTCAAGCTGTTCGACGATGCGCCGCTCGACAAGGGTGAGCCCATGGGCATCGATCCGTACAACTCGGGCGAGTTTGACCGTTCCCGCCACTGGGACACGCGCTTCCGCAACTGATCCGGCCCGATATTGCGCCACCCGACTGTCGTGTTAGGCTGCGCTGCGTCAGCGTGCGTGGAGCGATTGAATGGGGCTGCGGGTTACTTTCGAACTTGACGAGAATGATCTCAGGCATTTCCGGCTGATCATGCAGCAGGCTCGCACCACCGCGGCCCGCATCGCGCCCGAGGACATCGTTGCCACTGCCGAACAGTTACTCGCCAGCATCGGGCCGGACGGCGCGCCCGCGTTTGTCGTCGAACGCCTGAAAAAGCTGCGCCTGCTCATCGATATGCTGAAGGACATCGAGTGGCGTCTGCCACAGGCAGAGGCCAACCGGGTCCTGAACGCCCTCGCCTATTTCGCCGAGCCGGAAGACCTCATCCCGGACAGCATTCCCGGTCTCGGTTACCTCGACGACGCGATAATGATCGAACTGATCTGCCGGGAACTGAAGCATGAAATCGAGGCCTACCAGGACTTTTGTGATTACCGCACGCGAACCCGTCAGAATTCCGGACGTGACACGCGGGTCAGCCGCGATGATTGGCTCGAAAACCGGCGGGCGGAACTGCAGTCGCGCATGCGCCGCCGCAAGCGCAAGGAACGCGGCGGCAAGGCGCCGAACAGCATTCGCCTGCTGCGGTAGCTCGTATCAGGGCCAGTAGTACCAGGCCGTGCCCAGCAGGCCCAGCCACATCAACCCCTGCGCAGCAAACCGCGCCCGGTGGCCAATCAGCATCGAATAGAAACTCGCGGCAGAAATTGCGGTCATACCGAGGAAGATCAGCATGCTGCTGACCAGTGGCCGGAATTCGTGCTGCAGACGCGGGTGTTCGTCACCCAGCAGCAGAAACACGATCAGCACCAGCATCAGGCTGACCGTGATCGCCGCGCAGGAACCGAACAGGATGCCGGTGATCATTGTCAGAGGACGCATATAAAAGGTTCCAAAATGGACAATTAAGTGCTCAGAGCGAGATTTTATGCCAAATACGCCCTTGATCGGAGGGCCGCGGGCATCTAGCCTAGCCCACAGGGCTGCTGCGAAACAATGCCAGCCGAAAAACATGGAGATTGCCTTGAAAAGATATGACAACCGCTGCACCCGCTGGATCGCCGGCGCATTGCTGAGCTTCATGGCTCTGCCGCTGATGGCGACCACGTCGATAGACGACGAAGGGCTGCGGCCGGACCCCAGGCACGAGAGCGTTGGAGAACTGGTCACCGAGTTCATTCAGAAGTCCCATTATTCGCACATCTCCGTTGACGACGAATTGTCATCGCGCGTCATGGACCGCTATATCGAGTCCCTCGACGGCAATCGCATGTACCTGCTCGAGAGCGACATCGAGTTTTTCGAGAGTTACCGCTACCAGCTCGACGACGTGGTTCGGAGCAAGCCGCTCGACCCCGTGTTCGAGATGTTCAGCGTCTACCAGACGCGCGTCCGCGAGCGCCTCGACTTCGCGCTTGCGCAGCTCGAATCCGAACCGGACTTCACGGTCGTGGAGGAGTACCAGTTCGACCGCTCCGAGGAGCCCTGGGCGAAGACCGAGGCCGAGCTGGACGAGATCTGGCGCAAGCGTGTGAAAAACGACGTATTGCGGCTCGAACTGGCGGACAAGCCGTGGGAGGAGTCGCAGGAACTGCTGCGCAAACGCTACAAGCGTTACCTCAAGCGCATCGACCAGGTAAAGGCGGACGACGTGTTCGAGACGTTCATGAATGCGTTCGCCCACACGCTGGACCCTCACTCAAGCTACCTGTCGCCGCGAAATTCGGAGGAATACCGTATCCAGATGAGCCTGTCGTACTTCGGCATCGGCGCCTCGCTGCAGCTTGACGAAGACTACGTGCAGATCGTGAATATCATTCCGGGCGGTCCGGCCGCCATCGACGGGAAACTCAAGCCCAAGGACCGTATAACCGGGGTCGCGCAGGGCCCCGAGGGAGACATGGTGGACGTCATCGGCTGGCGTCTGGACGACGTCGTCGACCTGATTCGCGGTCCCGCCAATACCGAGGTTCGCCTGCAGATCATTCCTGCCGGCGCCCTGCCCGGCGCGAGCGAGAAAATCATTGCGCTGACGCGGGACCAGGTGAAACTCGAGGAACAGGCGGCGAAAAGTGATGTGGTCACGGTGCCGCGCGATGGTCGTGAGTGGCGCATCGGTGTCATCGAAGTGCCGAGTTTCTACCGCGACTATCGCGCGATGAGCAGCGGCGACAAGGACTACACGAGCACTACGCGAGACGTAAAGCGGCTGATCGGTGAACTCGAGGAACAGGGAATCGACGGACTGGTTCTGGACCTGCGAGGCAACGGCGGCGGCCACCTGACAGAAGCCACGGCGCTGTCCGGGCTGTTCATCGACAACGGGCCCGTGGTACAGCTGCGCAATTCGAGCGGACGGATCAGCCGTCTCGACGATCCCGACCCGGTCGCCCGCGTGGCCTACAACGGCCCCCTGACCGTACTCGTCGACCGCTTCAGCGCCTCGGCATCGGAAATTTTTGCGGCGGCGATCCAGGACTACGCGCGCGGCGTGATCATCGGCCAGCAGACCTTTGGCAAGGGCACTGTGCAAAACCTGTATTCTCTGGACCAGTACCTCAAGCCGGAGGAAGGACCGGGCTACGGCCAGTTGACGCTGACTATCGGCAAGTATTATCGCGTTACCGGCGAGAGTACGCAGCACCGCGGCGTGGATCCCGATATAAACCTGCCTTCGCTGATCGACACCGAGCAGTTCGGCGAGAGCGTTCGGGACAGTGCGCTACCCTGGGATACGATCCAGACAACACGCTTTCGTGCCGGCGAACCGCTCGACAGCACGATCCAGTCTCTGACGGCGAACCAGATGGAAAGGGCCAAGACGGACCCGAATTTCCAATACCTGGTAGACCGTACCCGTGACGCCGAAGAAGCGCGCCTGCGCAAGACCGTGTCTCTGAACTACGAGCAGCGGCTCACCGAGCGCGAGGAAGAACTGGCACGCGAGCTCGGGCGTGAGAACGAGCGGCGCAAGGCGCTCAACCTCGAGCCGCTGGAGAGCCTCGAGGATCTCGACGAAGAGGATCTGCCCGACGTGCTGCTGGAGCAGGCCGCGGGTATTGCCACGGACCTCGCCGAATTGCGCGAACTGCAGCGAGTACCGGCACAGACGGCGCAGAACCGCGGCTGAACGGACGATTTGCGTCCCGTGCGTCAGGTGTTATACTCGGCTATAACACCCGGCGGGCGATTTTCCGGAGGTGACCTTGACAACCAGACAGGCACCACGACGTAGAGCGGCACCGAGCCTCTCGAGCGCAATAGCGCTGCTCGCGCTTGGCATCTGGATGTCCCCTGCGTTCTCCGCGACCGGCACCGATGCACGCTGCGACGAGACTACCGACTACCGGCCGATGTCCCTTGCAGACGACCGTGAGCTCCCGATCCAGGTTATCGGCCACGGCACCGACAACGCTGCAGCGGCGGACGATACTTCCCCTGACGACGCAGTCGCCGACGCCACCGCCAGAACTGCCACCCGGCCAACCGGGCCTCGCGTTGACATCATACTCCGGCGGATTTTCGATGAGGCGAGAGCGCGGCAGCCGAGCCTGTCCGAGCCGGAGCAAACCAGCGATCTCAGTGCGCCGCTCGCAGTCGACAAGTCGGAAAACGTCGAAGAGCCGGCGGCGGTGCTCGAAGCCGACCCGGTCGATTCCTCCGCCGAACTCCCCGGCTTCTCGGCCGACGAGGTTCATCGCTACCGGCAACAGATGTATCGCACCGATATCTGAGCCCTGAAACAGGCTCTCGCTCAGCGACTCAGTACATCGGCTATTCCCCAGTAGTTATCGCCGACAAGATTGGCATCGGATTTGGTAACGACGCCGTTCGCATTGATAGCAAACACCGTCGCTACGGTGCCCGCAATGGGTACCGCTTGGTCGTCCTGATTGAAAACCGCATGCTCTGCAATAAGTTCAGCGCGGTGCTTCAGTACGTCCACGTAGTCGCTCGCCTTTTCCATCGAATCGATATGCGCGGCAATGCGTTCCAGCAAAAGGTCGCATTCCCGCTTGCTGCCGTAATTGATCGCGCCCGCGCTCTTTTCGCGGGACTCCTTGACGAGCGAGACGAGATCACGATCATTGAACTGCAGAAAGAGATGCTGCGCGAAAGCAAGAATCATGAAGTTAATGGACCGCTTCTCAGCGACGCTCAAGCCTAACGGATCGGGCGGCTCCGCCTGCCCGATCGACTCGATCTTGTCCAGAAACTCTCGTTCCTCGTTCCTTGCCGCGTCGAGTTGCTCACTTAGCTCGGTGAATCGATCGGACACTGCGCGTCTCTTGAAAATCTTGTCAAGTCCACGCATGGACTCCGCTTGCTGCTGCTCCGCATGCAATTTCCCTTCGATCGTCTGCAGACGCTCCCTGTGGCCCCCGAGTTCCTTTTCGAACTCTGCTCTTTCCGCGTCCAGCTTTTCGCGCCAGGTCTGCAACTGAACCTCCCGGCGGCGGCTCTCGCGTTGTTGCTTGAGTTGCTCGGCGAATTTCGCCAGCTTGCTCTCGCAACGACGGTTTAATGAACGTAGTTGATAAAAGACAACGATCGTGTGCACCCACTCGGGGTCCACGAGCAGGCTCTCGAGATGCTCGAGCCTCTGCAGGATCCTGGCGGTCGCGCCCTGCTGCTCCTTGACCAGCTGCTGCAGACGATATTTCTCCTTGCGGAGGGCTTCGAACTCCTTCTTGAGCTCGGCACGATTCCTGAATAGCTCGACGAGCTTCTCATTGTCGTCACCGTGCTCGTTTGCAATTCCGAAGATGGCCTGCCTGCTCGCCATATAGGGTCTCTTGACATAATCCGACATGCCGCAGCGCCGCCGCAGCTCCTCAAATCATGTCAATTATGTATTTTCGCGGCTCGGACGTGATCGACAGTTTGAAAAACTGGCGTACCGCTGATTCTTTAGCGTTCGAGGATCAGGTGTCCCTGGTCCGAAAGGTATTCGAGCCACTTGTTGAGAATCATGTTCCTGCGCCAGCGCGCATCGAGTTCAGGACGATTCTCCCTGATAAGCCGCCGCAACTCCGCATGCTGATGGTCTCCGCCGAGACTCATCGCTTCCGCCAGGCGGCCGTCGAGATAGGCGCGAACCTTGACGTCGGGATCGGCTATGCAGCCGTCGTCCGAATCGAACTGGTAGGTCAGCGACATCGTTATCGTATAGCGGCACCGTTCGAGCACTTCGACAAAGAGCTCGCAGTCGCCAGCAACCTTCGAGCGAAAACAGCCATCGAGGCGCTCGAGCTCCGGGACCAGCTGCAAGAGACGGAGGTAATTACTCTCATACAAAGCCATCAGACCGACGAAGCTCCGCGGTCTGACTAGGGTCTCGGGCACCAGCTGTGAATCGAGTAACATGCGGGCAATATAGCACAAGGCCACCTGCTCAAGAGGCAAGCAATTACCGTTCCAAGACAGCTGTCACAAAGTGAAAGATCAGGCTCGAACCCGGCGCTCCACGCCGGTACTATCGAGAATTCGGCTCGCAATTTCCTCGATCGAAAATTCCGTGGTATCGACGTTCGGGATACCATAACGCCTGAATATTTTCTCCGACTCGCGGAGCTCGTAGCGGACCTGCTGCGCGCTCGAGTAGGTGCCGAGGGGACGCCGCTCCTTGCGGATATGCCGCAATCGCTCGGGAGCGATAGTCAGCCCGAATAACTTGTGCTTTTGCTCCAGCAGCACTTCCGGTAATTCGCCGCTCTCGAATTCCTCGTCGGCCAACGGAAAGTTGGCGGCGTAAACGCCGTATTGCAGAGCGAGATAAAGACAGGTCGGCGTCTTTCCGGAGCGCGAAACACCGACGAGGATCACGTCGGCCATTTCGTAGTTCCTGCTGATGCCGCCGTCGTCGTTCGCGAGCGCGAAGTTGGTCGCCTCTATTCGGCGCATGTAGGCCTCGATATCGGTCATGCCGTGCGCACGCCCGGGCTCGTGCGTGGACTCCTGCTGGAACTCGACCTCCAGTGGCTCCAGGAATACGTCAAATATATCGAGGTGGAGCCCATCGGCCTCCCTCACGATGCTGCGTAAGTTGTCCTGCACCAGGGTCGAAAATACGATCGGCCGCAGGGAATCGGCCTTTCCCGCCGCGTTGATTCTCGCCACGGCCTCGTTTGCCTTGTCATCGGAATCTATAAATGGCAAAGTCACTTGCCGAAATTCCTGACCGGTGAACTGAGTTAGCAGACTGTGACCAAGCGTCTCGGCGGTCACGCCCGTCTGATCCGACAGAAAGAAAACAGTGCGTTCAGTCATATTCAGCAGTCTCGTCCGGTCGCGGCAATCCGGTCAGCCGCGTATCCCTGTCTCTGGAATCGATTGTCCACTTCCTGCAATGGAACACAAGGGAGCCTAGTTTGGAAGCATACGTCGTCAAGCTCACCGAGCTTGAAATGAATGATGTGGAGCATGTCGGTGGAAAGAATGCTTCATTGGGCGAAATGATTGGCAATCTCAAGGAGCTCGGAGTCACTGTCCCCGGGGGATTCGCGACGACGGCGGCAGCGTACCGCGATTTTCTCGCTGTCGACGGTCTAGACGCGCGCATAAAGGCCACCCTCGATGACCTCGACGTAGACGACATCGATGCGCTGCCCTCCGCGGGCCGTAAGATCCGGGGATGGATCCTGAGTACGCCTCTGCCCGAGCGCCTGATGAGCGACATCCGGGTTGCCTGGGAGGAAATGAGTGACGGAGAAGACATCGCGGTCGCGGTCCGTTCTTCCGCCACAGCGGAAGACCTGCCTGACGCGTCCTTTGCCGGACAGCAGGAAACCTTTCTCAACATCCGCGGACTGGAGCACCTCAACGTAGCGCTCCACCAGGTATTCGCGTCGCTCTTCAATGACCGCGCGATCGCATACCGGGTTCACCAGGGCTTCGACCACAGCCAGGTGGCCCTCTCTGCGGGCGTACAAATGATGGTACGCAGCGATATCGGCGCCTCGGGCGTGGTTTTCACGCTCGACACGGAATCCGGGTTTCGGGACGCCGTATTCATAACCTCGTCCTACGGCCTCGGCGAAACCGTCGTGCAGGGCGCCGTCAACCCCGACGAGTTCTATGTGTACAAGCCGGCGCTTCGCGACGGCAACTACCCGATACTCCGCAAGAACCTGGGCGGCAAGGCCATCAAGATGGTCTACAGCGACGACCCGACGCCAGGCAAGACCGTTGACACCGTCGATGTCGACGAGGCGGATTCGCACCGCTTCTCGCTCAGCGAGGACGAGATCGTAGAGCTGGCCAGGATGGCCGTCACGATCGAAGATCACTATCAGCGCCCGATGGACATCGAATGGGGCAAGGATGGCACCGACGGCAAGCTCTATATCCTCCAGGCACGCCCCGAGACAGTGCAGAGCCGCAGCGGCCGGACGATCCAGCGTTTTACGCTCAAGGGCCGCTCAGACATCGTCAGTAAGGGCCGCAGCATCGGCCAGAAGATCGGCTCGGGAACCGCGCGCGTCATTCGCGACGTCAGTGAAATGAATCGCGTGCAAAACGGTGACGTACTGGTTTCCGACATGACTGATCCGGACTGGGAACCCGTCATGAAACGGGCTGCAGCCATCGTCACCAATCGTGGCGGCCGCACCTGCCACGCGGCGATCATCGCGCGGGAACTCGGTATTCCCGCGGTCGTTGGCTGCGGCGACGCGACAGAAGTCATCGCGGACGGCACCGATGTCACCGTCAGCTGCGCCGAAGGCGACGAAGGACTGGTTTACTCGGGGAGACTGGAGTACGAGCGCACGAAGATCGAACTCGATTCGCTCCCGGACATCCCGGTGAAAATCATGATGAACGTCGGGAACCCGGACCGTGCGTTCGATTTTGCCAACGTGCCGAATAAGGGCGTCGGTCTGGCCCGTCTCGAGTTCATCATCAACCGCATGATCGGCGTGCATCCGCAGGCATTGCTCGAATACGATGCACTCGACGACGCTACGCGTACGGCCGTAGACGAGCAGATGGCGGGCTACGACAACCCCGTCAGTTTCTTCATCGACCGGCTGGCCGAGGGCGTATCGACGATCGCCGCCGCGTTTGCGCCTGAGCCGGTGATCGTGCGCATGTCGGACTTCAAGTCCAACGAATATGCCAATCTCATCGGCGGCGACAAGTACGAACCGGACGAGGAAAACCCGATGCTCGGCTTCCGCGGCGCCGCGCGCTATGTCGCAGACAGCTTCCGGCCCTGCTTCGAGCTGGAGTGCGCCGCGATTCGCAAAGTGCGAAACGACATGGGCCTGAAGAACGTCCAGGTCATGATCCCGTTCGTGCGCACGGTGAAACAGGCCAAGGCCGTCATCGATTTGATGGCGGAGAACGGACTCGAGCGCGGCAAGGACGATCTCAAGATCATCATGATGTCGGAGCTACCCACCAACGCCCTGCTCGCGGACCAGTACCTCGATTATTTCGACGGCATGTCCATCGGTTCGAACGATATGACACAGCTCGTACTCGGTCTCGATCGCGATTCCGCGCTCGTGGCGGATGTGTTCGACGAGCGCGACGACGCCGTCAAGGCCATGCTCGAAATGACAATATCCGCCTGCAAGGCGCGGGGTAAGTACGTCGGAATCTGCGGCCAGGGACCCTCCGACCACCCTGACCTCGCGAGATGGCTGCTTGATCAGGGTATCGAGAGCATGTCGCTCAATCCCGATAGCGTGATCGAAACCTGGCTGTTTCTCGCCGGCGAATCCGTCTGAGCGGATGCTGCTTCAGAATCGATCGTAACGGGATCGACGCTGCCAGCGGATACGTGGCAGCCAGAGCCCGAGAACCATTCCGACCACGAGCACCAGCGCTCCGGACATGAACCAGTAACGGGTCGTCTGGCTGCTCAGCTCACGATTCTCCTGCTCGAGCGTCGCAACGCGTATTTCTTCAGCGGCGAGCTGCTCCCGCAGCTGCTTGTTCTGGCTGTTGATCGAGAGGACATTGGCAGACGTTTGCTTGATTTCCGCGAGTTCTTCCTCGACTTCGCTTTTTTCACGCTCCAGCGTCTCGATCCGACGGGTTGCGCTTTCGTATTCGCTACGTATGGTGCCGAGCTGCGCATTCAGTGAACTGCCCCGCGACGCCTCGCTGGACAGCTGGCTGGTCAGTCGCGCCAGCTGTTCTCTCGCCGCGGGTTCGTTCATCAGGTAGCGCGTCAGCACCCAGCCTTCGGTTCCACCCCCGGTACGAACCCTGGTATACCCGCTCTCGCTGTCCCTCTCGAGCACCTCGAGCTCCGTGCCGCTGTTCAGCATCAGCTGAATGGCATTGCTCGTGGACGGGCCACTCCGCAGCGTAATTTCGAACTCATCGCTCACCCACGCCGACTCGGCGCTGGCGGCACCCGCAAACAGCAGCGCCGACAAAAACGCTGCCACAAGGATTCCGGTTACCTGTCTCATGGCGCAACTATATGACATGGAGCCGGGTGGTTCTAGCCGATAATCCATCAAATCAGTCGCTTATCAGAGACAGTTGGCGCCTGTTGCTGCCCAGACAGTCAGCAGATTGTTGGCCGGCATGGCGTATGTCCGTGCCAGCGTCATGTTGTTCCGATGGGCCAGGTCCTCCAGGTCGTCGAGGTCGCGGATGCCCATGCTGGCATTGCGAGCCCGGAGCGAGGCATCGAATGCCGCGTTACTCCGGGTGCTGAAACGGCCGCCGCGGCTGAAAGGGCCATACAGGCAAAAGAGGCCCGGGTCGTTCAACATCTCGCCGGCAAGTTCGAACATCCTGCACACCGCTGCATAGCTCATGATGTGCGCCGTGTTTGCCGAGAATATCGCGTCATACTTGCTCGAGGGCGTCGCCGCCGACAGCACGTCGAAGTCCATGGGCGGCAGGACATTCCCGGGCCCGTCGTCCGCGATCCAGGCCCGGATGCCCTCGTGCGACTGCTCGAGGTCACTCGTCTGCCAGGTGACGCCGGGCAGTGCAGCCGCGATTGTCACAGCGTGCTGACCGGTTCCCGAACCGATCTCGAACACAGTCGAACAGTTGCGCAGCTCGTGTCGCAATACGCCGAGAATAGGCGCGGCGTTTCGAGCTGGCGCCGACGCGTAGGGCTTTTCCACTAGCTGGACGCTGCAGCGAACACGGCCTGGTCCAGGAGATTGTCCCGGTACCAGGCCAGTTCATCGATCGAATCGCGAATATCCGCAAGCGCGCGGTGCGTCGATTCCTTGTTAAACCCCGCCGCCACCTGCGGAGCCCACTGCTGCGCGAGTATCTTGAGCGTGCTCACGTCGAGATTGCGGTAGTGAAAGTAGCTTTCCAGCTCCGGCATCTCGCGCGCGAGAAATCGTCGGTCCTGGCAAATGCTGTTACCGCACATTGGCGACGCACCCTTGTCGACCAGGGTTGTAAGAAAATCGAGAGTCCCTTGCTGCGCCTCTTCCAGGCTGACACCTCCCGACAGAACGCGCTCCGTCAGGCCGGACTCGCCGTGCTGCCGTGTATTCCATTCGTCCATCGCGCCCATCGTTTCCTGCGACTGCGAGATCGCGAAAACCGGTCCCTCGGCGAGTTCGTTCAGGTACTTGTCGGTGACGATTGTCGCCACCTCGATGATCCTGTCGTTCTGCGTGTCGAGGCCCGTCATTTCGAGGTCGATCCAGATGAGGTTGGTTGCGGTGTCGATCAGGGGCGGCTGTTGGTTCATTGCGTATCCGGTTTCCATTTGCAAAGGCGCTAGTGTACAACGCGCGACGGTGCATGGTGGCTCCCGGCGCGGCATACTGCGCATCATGCGCACGTTCTGTCGACAATCATGACCACCGCGGCCGCGCTCGTCGTTGCAACCTACAGCCGGCGCATGCAGTTGCTGTTACCCGATGGGCACAGGGTCGATGCCCGCATCAAGGGCAAGCGCATCAAACCCGTCTGTGGAGACCGCGTCGAAGCCGAGCCGATTCCCGGCGAGGCGGACTGGTTGATTACGACACTTTGCGACCGCCGCAACGAGCTCACTCGGCCGAATCTGCGTGGCAAGGTCGAAGTTCTCGCGGCCAATATCGACCGGCTGCTCGTGATGGCGGCACCCGCGCCCGATCCTGACTGGTCCGTCGTGGACCGCTACCTGTGCGCAGCGGAGCTGATCGATGCGAGCGCCGCCGTCATTTTCAACAAGGCCGACCTGCCGGCCAGCGAATCGGTCGACGAAGTACTCGAGGATTACAAGAACATTGGCTACCAGGCCGTCCGTTGCAGTGCGAAATCGGGCCTGAACATCGATGCCGTCGCTGGCCTGCTCCGCGACGGCGTGTCGATCATTGTCGGTCAGTCGGGTGTCGGCAAGTCCAGCCTCATCAATCGCCTGTTGCAGGACGACAGGCAGCGGGTCGCGGCCATCTCGGACAAGAGCGGCGAAGGCCGGCACACGACGGTGAATTCCGCCATGCTGCAATTACCGGGTGGCGGCGCCGTTATCGACTCGCCCGGCGTTCGCGACTACGCCCCGGCATTGCGCCCCGAGGAAGTCGTGGTCGGTTACCGGGAAATCGCCGCCGCCGGCAGGGCCTGCCGCTTCGCGAACTGCCGGCACCTGCGCGAGCCGGGCTGCGCCGTCAAGGCGGCCGTGGAAAACAAGACGATCAGCAAGCGCCGTTACGACAGCTACCGTCATTTGCTTGCATTGACTGAAAAACTGACCAGCAGGCAATACTAGCCGGGCGGCCAGGTCATCGGCCTGCCACCCATCAGGTGCAGGTGGATGTGAAAGACGCTCTGGCCAGCCGCTTCGTTGCAGTTCATGACCACACGATAACCATCCTCGGCCAGCCCTTCTTCCGCGGCGATCCTGGCCGCCGTCGTGAACAGTTCGCCAGTGAGTGCAATATCGCCTTCCTGCAGGTCATTCATCGTGGCGATGTGGCGCCGAGGTATCAGCAATATGTGCGTCGGTGCTTTCGGATCGATATCGCGGAACGCAACGAGCGAATCGTTCTCGTAAACGATATCCGCGGACAGATCCCCGTCGACGATCCTGCAAAACAGACAATCTCTTTCACTCATGAACTTCCCCTATTCGACCAGTCGACGCCCGTAGAACGCATGCGACAACGTACCGCCATCCACGTATTCGAGTTCCCCACCCAGCGGTATACCGTGTGCGATTCTGCTTGCCTGCACGTTATGCCGTTCTGCCAGGTCCGCCAGATAGTGCGCGGTTGCGTCGCCCTCCACGGTCGGGTTCGTGGCGATGATCATCTCACTAATACCGCCATTCGCCAGCCGCTCTTCCAGCGACGTCAGTCCGAGTTCCCGGGGCCCGATACCATCGAGCGGTGACAGGTGGCCCATCAACACGAAGTAGTTGCCGCGAAACCCGGTCGCATCTTCGAGGGCCATAACGTCCGCCGGAGACTCAACGATGCAGAGCTGCGTTTCGTCACGGCCGCTCGCACTGCATATCGAACACAACTCGTGCTCGGTCAGCATCCTGCAGCGCTTACAGTGACCGATTCCCTGCACTGCCTGTGACAATGCAACGGACAAATGCGACGCTCCATCGCGATCGCGCTCCAGGAGATGAAACGCGATACGTTGAGCCGACTTCTTGCCGACGCCGGGCATGCAGCGCAATGCGTCTATCAACTGGACCAGCAGGGGCGAAAAGGACATACGAGTGTCAGAACGGGAGGTTCATGCCGGGCGGCAGCGACATACCGGAGGTCAGCCCGGAAAATTTCTCCTGCACGGTCTTCTCGACCTTCGTCACAGCATCGTTGAACGCAGCCGTGATCAGGTCCTCGAGCATCTCCTTGTCGTCGCCGATCAGGCTATCGTCGATTTCCAGTGCCTGCAGGCGATGCTGGCACGTCATCGTGACCTTTACCATGCCGCCGCCCGATTCGCCCGTAACGGTGAGCGACGCCATTTCTTCCTGGGCCTTTTTCATGTTGGCCTGCATCTGCTGGGCCTGCTTCATCAACTGGCCGATGCCACCTTTCATTGTTTGCTCCTTGCTAATCGGATCGGGTTGTATCGAGCGGTTCGATCGAATCCGCTTTGAGTTCCGCCCCGAACATGGTCTTGAGTGCCTTCACGTTGGGATCGGACTCGAGGGATTCACGCGCTGCGGCGAGGCGCGCGTCTGCCTTGCGGTTTTCCTGCGCGAGCGGGGTTTCCGGCGCCGACTCGGCAATACGGATGTCAATGTTCAACTGCTCGCCAAAATGCCTGGACAACGCTTCCGCCAGAGCGTCTTTGCGTTGCCGGGTCAGCAACGGCTCGGACAGCGGATCCAGCCTGAAATGCACCGTATCGCCCTCGCGCCTGTCGAGCGCACAGCCCCCGGCGAGCATCCGCACAGAACCCGTGAGGCCGAGCTCGCCCATGAGCTGTCCCCAGTCCGGGTCCTGCCAGCTACGCGCCGCCGCGGCGGGCTTCGCCTTTGCGCCGGCAGCCGCTTTTGCGGGAGGCTTTGCCGGCGTTTTGCCGCTCGAACCGGCGCCGGCGGCGTTGTCCGCCGCCGGCCTGAATGCCAGCATTCGAAGCAACGTCATTTCCGCGCCACTTCTCGGATCCGGTGCCAGCGGCAAATCCCGCCGTCCCATGATCGCGGTCTGGTAGTAAAGCTGGACGTCGGCCGGCTCGAACAATGCGGCGAGCTCGGCCACGATCTTTTCCGCGATCTCGTCGTCAGGCTCGGCGGAGCCGATGAGTTGGAACATCGCGATTCGCTGCAGCATCCTCGCCAGGTCCTCCAGCAGCCGTGCGTAATCCGGAAACTGTTCGTCCAACTCGGCCACGAGATCGATGATCGCGGCGGCGTCATTGTCGGCCAGGTACCTGAGCAGCCGGACGACGTGATCGCGATCGATCGTGCCGAGCATGAGCGCCAGCGATTCCTCGTCGACCTTGCCACCGCAATATGCGATCGCCTGGTCCAGCAGGCTCAGGGCATCCCTGAGGCTGCCATCGGCCGCCCGCGCCAGCATCGCCAGGGCAGGCGCCTCGGCCTCGATGCCCTCGGCGTCGCAGATGTGCGCCAGCCGGTCCTGGATCAGCTTCGGCGTCAGGCGCTTCAGGTTGAACTGCAGGCAGCGCGACAACACCGTCACCGGCAGGCGCTGCGGGTCGGTGGTGGCCAGCAGGAACTTCACGTGCGGCGGCGGCTCCTCGAGCGTCTTCAGCAATGCATTGAACGAACTGGTCGACAACATATGTACTTCGTCGATGAGATACACCTTGTAGCGCCCCCGTGACGGCGCGTACTGCACGTTGTCGAGCAGGTCCCGAGTATCGTCCACCTTGGTCTTCGATGCGGCGTCGACTTCTATGAGATCCACGAAACGTCCCTCGTCGATTTCCCTGCAGGCACTGCATTCACCGCAGGGCGCCGACGTGACGCCCTGCTCGCAGTTGAGGGCTTTCGCCAGGATCCTGGCGATCGTGGTCTTGCCGACGCCGCGGGTGCCGGTGAACAGGTAGGCGTGATGCAGGCGGCCGGAGTCCAGCGCATTCACCAGCGCTTTCAGCACATGTTCCTGTCCGACCGTATCCGCAAAGGTTTTTGGCCGCCATTTCCGGGCCAAAACGAGATAGCTCATACCGTAACCAAGAGACGTAGACCGTCGCCCACCGAGGTCAGCCAGTGTAACGCACCGACCTCCCTTCGCAAGGGGCAAACCGTGGGTGACCTGCGCACCGAATCGGGGGGAGTGGCCCGCGCCAGCGACTCCCCGGCACCCGGTGTCACCGCTACCGCTGCTCCCTTCCGGGCCTGACGGAGTTCACGGCTGACCGTCGCGGGGAAGCCGACGCGGACCGGCCGCGATTATGGCCGCTCCGCGGCGTGGATACAATGCGGGCCTCAGAATGCCCGCGACAGCTTCAGGAGCAGATAGCTCCCGTAAAGCGCCAGGATAATGACCGCCTCGCTCTTCTGGATGCCGCGTTTGCGCAAGAAAAACACGAGTACAGTCAGGGTAAGGAAGAACAGGAACGGCAGCTCGTAACGCAGCAGGTTGCCGTCGAAACGCAGCGTCGAGATTGCTGCGGCCGCGCCGACCGGCACCAGCGTGTCGAATATGTTGCTGCCGATCAGATTACCTACCGACATACGCGCACGCCCCTTTAGCGCCGCGCCGACCGAAATGGAAAGCTCCGGAAGGCTGGTCCCCAGGCCGATGATGATGACGGCGACCAGGACCTCGCTGACATCGAGTGCAGCCGCTACCGCGATGGCGCCACTCACCGTAAACTCAGCGCTGATCCCGACGATACCCAGGCCGATCAGCAGGTACAGCCATGCTCTCCCCGTGCCGATATGCCCGGTGTCGTTATCCTGTTCGGCGTTCTTTTGCCGGTCTCCGAACAGGGCGGCAAAGTAAATCGCGTACACGACCAGCAATGCGAGCCCTTCCGCCTTCGTAACCGTGCCATCGAAACCGAAAACGCCCAGCAGCGCGGCCGAACCGAGCAGGACGCTGCCGTGCTGAATTATCATGGTTCGTGGCAGCGTCAGGTAAGAGAGCAAGGCGGCCGTGCCGAGCACGAAGCCGATCTGGCCCAGGGAACTGCCTATCGCCGTACCGACGACGACGTCGGACGCATCGCCGGACTGCAGATTGATGAGGGCGCCGTCGACGGCGATCGCCAGTTCCGGGAGGTCACTGCCGATCGACAGGATGGCGACGCCCACGATGAACTCGGAGACGCCGAGCCGCGAAGCAACGGTCACGGCACCGTGAATCGTAAGCTCCGTACCGAACCAGAGTCCGGCAAGACCGAACAATAGAGCCAGGTATTCCAACAGTCCGCCCTTTACTCTTCCCGGCGCACCTCGGCGCTTTGATCGCGTATCGCCTTGAACTCCGAACCCGCCTTCCATTGCGGCCAGCGTCGCGAATTACCGAGGTCCTCGATAATCGCCCGAAACAGTTCCATGTCCTGCGCGGCGCCACGAAGATCCCAGTCCGGGTCCCAGGCGTCGCAGGTCTGGTGGTAGCAGTTGCCGATATAGTCCTTGATCCATTGATCACCGGCGTCGCGTCCGCCCTCGACGAGATCGGCGCCGCCCGCTATCTGCATGATCAGCAATACCGGAACCCCGCCCCTCGCCAGCGAGAAATGGTCGGCCCTGAAGAACAACCCGTTTTCCGGCAGGCTTTCGGGCGTAACGCTGCGACCCTGGGCCGCAGCCGCGCGCGCGAGGTCATCCTCGAGCTCGCTCTGCCCTTCGCCCACTAGCACGACGTCGCGAGCCGGACCCGCCGTGTTGAGGATATCGAGCGTCAGGTTCGCAACGGTCTTCTCCAGCGGATAGATCGGGTCCTTTGCGTAAGCGGCCGAACCCAGCAAACCGCTCTCCTCGGCTGTCCAGACCGCGAAAACCACGCTGCGCTCGAGCGGCGGCCCCGCTTTCAGGACGCGCGCAATCTCGAGGACGCCAGCGACTCCGAGCGCATCATCGTTGGCACCCGGGCGCACGGTGCGGCCCCGTTCATCGGGCTCGCCGATACCGTAAGCATCCCAGTGAGCGGCGACCATCAGGACTTCGTCAGGGTGCGTCTTTCCCGGGAGCATCGCAAGAACGTTGCTGCTCTCGAAGTGATCCACAGTCACCGCGACATCCGCTGTAAAACTGACACGCTCCATCTCGAACGCCTCGAAATCGGGACTGCGGGCGCGGCTACGCAGCGCATCGAGATCGTAGCCCGCACTCTTCATCAACGCCGCAGCCGCATCGCCGTGCAGCCAGCCCTGAAGCAAGACCGGGGGCACCGGCTCATCGGCAGAGACCACCGCATAGTTTTCGCCCGGCGACGAGGATGCGACGTTCCATCCGTAACCGGCCGCCTCCGTCTCGTGTATCACCAGCGCGGCGACTGCGCCGCGGCGCGCCGCCTCTTCGAACTTGTAGGCCCAGCGGCCGTAATACGTCATGCGACGATTGCCGAAACGCCCGGCAACCGGCTCGCCAGGCTTCGCGGCGAAGTCCGGGTCGTTGACCAGAAACAGCGCTATCTTGCCTTCGAGGTCGATTTCGCCGTAGTCGTCCCAGTCGCGCTCGGGTGCGTGGGCCCCGAACCCCACGAATACGACCGGCGCATCAATCGCTATCGCGTCGACTGCTCGAACGGTGCTTGCTTCGATGTCCAGTTTCTGCTGCAGCGGTTGTGGTTTGCCGTCGACGATAAACTGCAGCTTTGGCGGGCCTTCGAACAGCGTGTGAATCATCGGCACGTTGTGTGTCCAGCGGCCATCGGCACCACCAGGCTCGAGACCGAGCGCGCTGAACTGCTCCACGAGATACTCGACCGTTTTCCTGCCGCCCGGCGTGCCGGGAGCCCGCCCCTCGTACTCGTCCGATGCCAGCTCCCTGACGACAGACGACAGGCGTTCCGTGTCGATTGTCGCCGGCGCCGCATGGGCCAGGCCCGCCCACAGCGCTGCACAAACCATCATTCGGTACATCATCGATTACTCCCGATTTCGTCTTGCTCAGAATTCTTTTGCTTGCATTCGTGCCTGCCCAACCGGCGAGGATCCAACTCTGTGCCAATCCGATCTGCGTCATCGTATCAACGCCAATCTCGTTGAATTCGCGCCTGAAGTCGCCGACAATGCCGACCCCGATTCAGGGGCCGCCCGGAGCGATATCACGATGCGCTTACAATTCCGTATTCTGCTGATGGCAGCAGCGTTGACATCCGTCGCTTGCGGATCCCGGTCCGATGAACCTGTCGAAGGCGAAGCCGATATGCCTTACTCACTCTACGAGCCGTTTGCCGACCTGTCTACTGCCGCGCCCGTTGCCGAGAAACGGCCGGTCGGGATCGAGCAGCATGGAATCAAGCGGATCGACAATTATGCCTGGATGCGCGACGAGAACTGGCAGGAAGTCCTGCGCGACCCGGACAAGCTCGACGCGGACATCCGCGAACATCTCGACGAAGAGAACGCCTACTACGAGAAGGCGAACCGCAACCTCGAGGCCCTGCGTGATCAGCTGTTCGAGGAGATGCGCGGCCGTGTCAGGGAAGACGACAGTACGGTGCCGGCTGCCGACGGAGAATTCGCATACGCTGTCCGTTTTCGTAAGGACGGAGAGTATCCCGTCTTCGTGCGCACCCCGCGCAACGGCGGCGACGAGACGATCCTCTACGACGGCGACCTCGAGGGCGAAGGCGAGGAGTTCTTTCGCATCGCAGCCGTCGATCACTCTCCCAATCACGAGCTCATTGCGTACGGCGTTGACCGCCTCGGATCCGAGTACTACGACATTCGCATCCGCGCGGTCGAGAACGGCGAGGAATATGCAGAGACAGTGCCGTCGACCGATGGCTCCGTGGCCTGGGCCGCCGATTCGAAATCCTTCTACTACGTAGAACGGGACGACAACCAGCGCCCCAAGCGCGTCAAGCACCATATCCTCGGCACGAACCCGGCGGACGACGTGCTCATCTACGAAGAGCCCGACGACAGTTTCTTCCTGCAGGTCGATAAATCGCAGAGCAACGAATACATACTGATCAGCATTCGCAAAGGTACGTCGAGCGAGTACCGCTACCTGCCCGCGGATGCCGAACCCGGTGCGGAACCCGTACTAATCGCGCCGCGTCGCAAAGACGAGCTCTATTCCGTTGAGCATGCCGGCGACCATTTCTATATCCACACCAACGCGGCGGACGCGGTTGACTTCAAGATAATGCGCGCCCCGGTATCGGATCCGGGTCGCGAAAACTGGCAGGAGTGGCTGCCGCACGAGGCTGGCACGTACATCAGTGCTTTCGCCACGTTCAAGGACCGTCTCGTGCGCCTCGAACGGGAAAATGCGCTGCCCCGAATCGTCGTCTCGGATTACGAGCAGGAGGACGTTTACGAAATTGACTTCGATGGCGCTGCTTATCATCTCTCACTCGCACCAGGCTATGAATTCGACACCATGAACCTGCGGTTCACGTACGAGTCCCCGGCAACGCCGGAGCAGACCTTCGACTTCGACATGGCAACGCGCGAGCGTGTCTTGCGTAAGACCCAGGAAATACCGAGCGGTCACGACCCCGAGCTGTACGCGGTTGAGCGGTTCTTTATCACGGCCGATGACGGCGCCAAGGTCCCGGTTACGGTGCTCAGACTCAAGTCCACGCCGGTCGACGGCACGGCGCCGCTGTTGTTATACGGCTACGGCAGCTACGGCGCGACCATGCCGGCCGCGTTCAACACGAGTATTCTCTCGCTCGTCGATCGGGGCGTCGTTTACGCCATCGCTCACATTCGTGGCGGCGCGGCGAAGGGCCGGCAGTGGTATCTCGATGGCAAGCTCGACAAGAAGAAGAACTCCTTCTCCGACTTTGCGAACGCTGCGGAAGAATTGCAGGAGCGCGGCTACGGTCGCAAGGGCGAAACCGTGATCTACGGTGGATCGGCCGGCGGCCTGCTGGTGGGCGCGACTCTGAATCTTCGACCTGACCTGTTCGGGGGGGCAATCGCGGCCGTGCCATTCGTCGATGTGATCAACACGATTTCCGATGCCGAATTGCCCCTGACGCCGCCTGAATGGGTCGAATGGGGTGATCCGATCAACGATCCGAAAGCGTATGCCACGATCGCAGCCTACTCCCCCTACGAGAACATTCGCGACGATATCGATTATCCGCCCGTGCTCGCGACCGGTGGTCTGACCGACTACCGCGTAACCTACTGGGAACCGTCCAAGTGGATTGCCCGACTGCGCGACGATGCGAGCGGCGGACCATTTTTCCTGAAGATGAACATGGACGCCGGGCACGCCGGCTCAGCCGCACGATTTGAGCGCATGAAAGAGCGAACGCACGACTACGCGTTCGCTCTGAGGATATTCGGTCTGACGGAGCGTGCGCCCGTCAGCGACGACCGTAGGAGTCGCTAAACGGCTTTTTACAGGTAGGGAGTCTCGTCGACGTCGAACTCGACTTCGGACGTGGCGCTCGCGGGCAGCTTGGCCATTTGCTCCTTCAGCATCTCGACGTGTTCCGTTTCCTCGTCACGAAGCTCCGTAAACAGCTTTATGACCTCCGGGTCAGTGATGCCGGGCAACGCCATGTCGTAGAAGTCGTGAGCTTTCTTCTCGGCAGCAAGACCGATCTCGAATGCCTGGACGGTAGACATGCCGCGGCGTACTTCCCCCATCTCCGGGGCCTCGACGTCGTACAGGTCGTCCAGCGAGACCTTCGCGGGGGTAGCGCCGAACAAAGCCTCACGCCGTTCTTGAATCTCACGGCCATGTTTCTCCTCGTTTTCGGCCATCGAGGCAAAGAAGGCTCCGGCATCGTAGCCGCCAGTACGGCCGAGCTGGGAAGCAAACATCTTGTAGCGCTCGTACGCTTCCAGTTCGATCAGCGTAGCGAGGTCGAGGGCATCCATCAGGCTGAGCTTGGACAGGTCAAGACGGGTGGACATTGAACAGTCTCCTGGTCTGGGTTTGGGGTTTCGACGCAGATTTCAGCTACATTGCAGCAGCCGCCTGCAGCGTTGTATAGGTGAAACTACGTAAATTCATGGCGATGCGGACCGGCATCGGTCACCACCAGTCGAGGCCTGGCGTAGTTGCGCTATAATTTTTGCATGCGAAAAACAAAGACCCCGGCCCTGTTGAGTGCAATTCTCATCACCGCGCTGGCGGGCTGTAGCGCCAGCGAGAAGGAAACGCCGCCGGGACCGACCTTTGACGGCAAGGAATACTACATGCAGCCGTTGAACGAGACGAGATAGCTCGGACCCATCGCATCACATCCCGAGGAGGATCAATCCAATGCCCGTCGAACTCAAGGTACTGGGATACGCCGCCCTGCTGCAATTCGTGCAGTTCATCGTCATGGCAATACCCGTAAACCTGCAGCTCGGTGTCGCCTACACCGGCGGCAACCGCGATGAACAAAAGCAGGCGACCGGAGTAGCCGGCCGGCTCAAGCGCGCACTGGACAATCACTTCGAAGGACTGATCCTGTTCACAATCGCAGTCCTGGTCGTCGTGCTTGGCGAGGCCAGTAGTGATCTCACAGAACGCTGCGCCTGGGCTTACCTCTGGGCACGCATCCTGTACGTGCCCGCCTATGCGTCCGGCACCTACCTCGTCCGTTCACTCATCTGGACCGTCGGATTTGCCGCCACGGCGATCATGCTGATCGCTGCCCTTGCGTGATCGCAGTTTTTCCCGCGACGGCCGGGGAATGACACATTAGGGGCCGACCTTTCGGGCAACGCAGTAGCCGGAGGTGACGGAAGTCTTGGGGCGCTCGTGAAGCGAAATGTCGATTCTTTCGGCTGCCACGATCGCCCGCGCCGCTTCTGAGTTTTCCTGCCGCTCCAGGGAAGCCAGGAAACACCGTTGCATCGGCCGGTAGTAGTTGTCCAGCCAGCAATATTCCGGTAGAGGGAAGTAGCCGATCGGCGAGAAACCTGGATGTTTCAGGACAGCCATCTTGGCGGACGCCGTATCCACCTGGGCATATTCCGTCTCCCAATGCGTCTACCTCGCGGCGCCGCTGCGCGATTTTGTCGAACAGGGTTCTCATCCCTGCCCCTCTGCTGGAAATCAAAAATGGGGCCACGAGGGCCCCATTTTCAATTTCTGGCGGTGCAGCGAGTCGTGGGCGGACGATGCTTTGTTACAATCGTGACTCACAACCTATTCGGCGATGATCCAATTTACTGCCCGAAAGTATTCACCGGATACCAGGCACCAGATTGCCTGTATCAACGTAGGCCTTAGGCCTTTAGGACGCATCTTTTGTATTCCTTAAGCTGCACATAACGAACGCTAAACGGTATATGACATTGCCGAAATCTTTATTGCTATTCGCAACCCTCTCCTTTTGCATCGCAGCAATTTCAACGTCTGTTGAAGCGACGAGCAAAGTAACTGCCATGACCAACCAGGCACAAGGTCAAACGCCTGATCTGCTTGTCGTGCCCGATCCAAGAGCGTATTTCGAGCAAAAGCAATCGGCCATTTCTTTGGTACGCGCGCAACAATGGGAGAAGGCCTTACCGTTGTTACAGAGCTTGACGCAGCAATACAAAAACGACGGAGAAACCTGGTACTTGCTTGGTTTGAGCTACTTCAACTTGCAGCAGTGGCAACAAGCGCTCGCCCCTTTGAAGCAGGCATTAAGCCTTGGGTATCGGTTGGAAAAGATCCCCACTGGGGAAAGCAATCCGAATGACCTGATGGTGAAAATTGCCAAGACTTACGCACAACTGGAAGATGAGAATAACGCGCTAGCCTGGCTGGAAGAAGCCCTGGCCGCTCGTTGGGACGATAAACCAAAACTAGCTGGCAGAAGTCTTTTTTCGAGCGGGATCAGCGCTGACTTCAAGAATATCCAGGATTCTGATGCATTTAAGAAGCTGGCCGGCGCTTCGGTGCCAGAAGGTCTAACGCGCGCACAAAAATGGCAGCTGGACCTGAATTATCTCGTCTCCGAAATAAAGCGCTTACACGTAGATACGTATCATCATGTCAGCGAAGCGAAGTTTACGGAGAAGGTTCACTCGATTCGCTCCGCCATCAACGGATTGGACGACCAGCAAATTGTATTCGAATTCATGTCGTTACTGGGCATGTTGGGCAATGGTCATAACTTCATTATTCCGGCATGGGGACAGTATGGCTCTTTTACCCAATTACCGATGCAGTTCTACTGGTTTTCCGATGGTTTGTACATTGTCGATGCTCAGGAGCCATACGCACACTTGATTGGCTATGAAGTAACGCGTTTTGGCGAAACGCCCGCCGAAAAAGCACTTGATTTGGTCGGTGCAATCAACGCCCGTGACAATGACATGCAACAGCTCTGGCTCGCGCCCTATTACTTGGGACTGCCTCAAGTGCTATCAGGGCTCGATATTGTAGAAGATGCAGCGAACGTCACACTGACAGTGCGCCTCTCTGGGGACAAAGAGCAAGCAGTGACGCCAAAGGCCCATGCGATGGCGTTTTCGGGTTTTCCCAAGTTGCCCGCCTTGAAGTCAGCCAGCTATCAACGTGGGCTATCACGAAATGACGAACCCTATTGGTATGAGCATATTGCAGACAAACAGCTGCTTTACGTGCAGTTTAATGCTGTGCGAGACGATCCCAAGCTGTCGTTTGCTGAATTCAACGACGAGTTAAGACAGCTGATCATGCGGCAGAGTATCGATAACCTGGTGATCGATTTGCGCCACAATAGTGGCGGCGATGGCTCTATTACACCGCCAATGGTTGCAACTGCGGCATTATTTGAAGCGTTAAGGCCAGACGGAAAGTTGTTCATTCTTATGGGCCGAAATACGTTTTCAGCAGGACATGATTTGCTGGTGGACTTGACCCGGTTTACGCACCCCATTCTAGTGGGTGAACCTTCCGGTACGCGCCCCAACGCCATTGGTGAAGCAGGGTGGTTCAACCTCCCATATAGCCAACAAACAGGGGTCATTTCGTCACAATTTCATCAAAACAGCTCCGCCGAAGACCACCGGATATGGCTTGCGCCTGATGTGCCTGTGAGTTTGTCGTCAACGGCCTATTTTGGTGGGCAAGATTCGGCTCTCGATGCTGTTATGAGCCTCATCGAGTAAACCGACTGATCGACCGCGCCGGTCACCGCGACTATCTAGGCTTCCCGGCTACCTGACCTCGGACCGCCAGATCCAGCCGCAGAGACTCGGGCCTTACAGCCTCCCTATTCGGGTCTGAAAGCCTCCAGGCGGTCCGGAAAGGTGCCCGAAAGGGTCTCGTAACCATCGGAAAGAAGAAGGCCTTCGACAGTCTCTGATCGGAGACTACTCGAAGGCCTGACTTGCTGGCGGAGAGGGGGGGATTCGAACCCCCGGTACGGTATCACCGTACACTCGCTTTCCAGGCG
>Ga0209742_10000336_pt1 | contig 25479 bp, 20 predicted proteins | sample DeeMarSeWOR38_10_FD_187462 | JGI IMG/M metagenome (GOLD analysis project Ga0209742, IMG submission 187462) | Marine sediment microbial communities from White Oak River estuary, North Carolina - WOR-3-8_10 (SPAdes) (version 2) | ecosystem: Environmental > Aquatic > Marine > Intertidal zone >... | reverse complement strand
GAGGATAAAACTGTGGGCTTGTGCTTGGTTACTCAAAACGTTTCACTACTCACGCGAATTGAACAACGTCACTGGATTGTGCGACCGGCTTATCAACCTGAACGACTTCGCCGCGCAACGAGTTAGGTAATGCTTCGGTGATGCACACATTGACAAACTCACCAATGAGGCGTGGATCGCCTTTGAAATTGACGACACGATTGTTCTCGGTGCGTCCGGCAAGTTCGCTGGCATCTTTTTTTGACGGGCGCTCTACAAGTATTCTTTCGATGTTTCCCACCATGGATTGACTGATCGCATTTGCCATACCATTAATACATGTCTGCAGTTCCGCAAGACGCGCTTTTTTGACCTGCATTGGCACATCATCCACGAAACCCGCCGCTGGTGTGCCGGGTCGCGCACTGTAGACAAAACTGAATGAGTAATCAAAGCCGATATCTTTAATCAGTTTCATGGTGTCATTAAAATCCTCATCGCTCTCGCCGGGAAAGCCAATAATAAAATCAGACGACAAACTGATGTCGGGCCTGGCTTCCCGCAGTTTGCGAATTTTTGCCTTGTACTCCAATGCGGTGTGGCCGCGTTTCATCATGGCAAGTATTCGATCGGAACCACTTTGTACCGGCAAATGCACATGACTCACCAGCTGCGGTACCTCAGCAAAAGCCTGGATCAGGGAATCGGAAAATTCCACTGGATGTGACGTGGTGAAACGAATACGCTCAATGCCATCAATAGCCGCTACATAACGTATCAGCAGTGCGAGGTCAGCAACAACGCCATCATGCATCGCCCCTTGATAGGCATTGACGTTTTGTCCCAGCAAGTTCACTTCCTTGACTCCCTGGGCCGCGAGTGTAGCTACTTCGACAATCACGTCATCAAATGGCCGGCTGATTTCTTCACCGCGGGTATAAGGCACGACACAGAAAGTACAGTATTTACTACAACCTTCCATGATGGATACAAAGGCCGTCGGCCCTTCGGCTCGTGGCTCGGGCAGGTTGTCGAACTTTTCAATTTCGGGAAAGGAGACATCGACGACCGCGCTATGTGACTGCTGTTGGTCGCGCAACATTTGCGGCAGGCGATGCAGGGTTTGTGGACCATAAACCAGGTCAACATAAGGCGCACGAGCGCGAATGGCCTCACCTTCCTGGCTGGCAACGCAACCGCCTACACCTAATACCAGCGCAGGATTGGCTTCTTTGAGCTCCCGCCAGCGGCCCAGCTGCGAGAATACTTTTTCCTGGGCTTTCTCTCGCACAGAACAGGTATTCAGTAGCAGCACATCAGCCTGGTTTTCATCGGTGGTCAGTTCCAGGCCGTGACTTTCCTTGAGCAGTTCTGCCGTCTTGGCAGAATCATACTCGTTCATCTGGCAACCAAATGTTTTGATAAATAGCTTTTGTGGCATAGATTTCTGAAAAAAACGCCTTTCATTTCAAGAATAGCATACTAATCCTGTCGCATCGCAAGACACCGATCACGCTTCTGCAAAAGTGGCAGTCTAACCTATTGTTTTAACGCTACTTTCTTTTACGGAATAAGCATTATTCAGCTTGTGACAGGGCGAGGAAGTCTACCTGAATTCGCGATAAATAACCACTTGGAAACCCATTGAAATGCCCGGAAATACAGGGTCTTGCCCTGCATTTCCGGAGAACGTGACTGGAATTACTCGTAAGGGGATTCGGAGGCAATTTTGTGGATACTCAGGTCGGCGCCGCGATGCTCATCCTCCTGGCTGAGACGGATGCCCATAGACGCCTTAATGGCACCATACACGATAAAGCCGCCCGCCAGAGCAATACCGATACCTAGCAAGGTGCCGATTAACTGCGCCATAAAGGATACTCCTCCCATACCACCCAGCGCCTCCATGCCAAAGATGCCGCAAGCAATGCCACCCCAGGCGCCACACAAACCATGCAATGGCCAAACACCCAACACATCATCAATTTTCCATTTGTTCTGGGTCAGGGTGAACGTCCAGACAAACAGGCCGCCTGCCACAGCGCCGGTAACCAGGGCGCCCACGGGATGCATCACATCGGAGCCCGCGCACACCGCCACCAGCCCGGCCAGCGGTCCATTATGGACAAAACCCGGGTCATTTTTACCCGCGATCAAAGCTGCCAGTACACCGCCAACCATTGCCATCAGTGAATTCAGCGCAACTAGACCACTCACTGCGGCGACTGTTTGCGCTGACATGACATTGAACCCGAACCAGCCCACGGTTAACACCCAGGCGCCCAAAGCCAGAAAAGGAATACTGGACGGCGGATGGGAGGAACTGATTGAACCATCTTTAGCGTAACGCCCCATGCGCGCACCCAGTAGAATCACTGCAGCCAGCGCCAACCAGCCACCCATGGCATGAACCACGATGGAACCGGCGAAGTCATGAAACTGTGCGCCAGTGGTCGACTCAATCCAGGCCTGGATTCCGAAGTTACCATTCCAGGTAATCCCTTCGAAGAAAGGATAAACCAGGGAAACAATAATAAAACTGGCCAGCAATTGTGGGTAGAACTTGGCCCGCTCCGCGATGCCGCCGGAAATTATGGCGGGAATCGCCGCGGCGAAAGTTAACAGGAAGAAAAACTTCACCAGCTCATAACCGCTGTTGATGTTTAACGCGGCAGAGCCATCCATGAAACTGACACCATATGCCACCATAAATCCAATAAAGAAGTAGCCAATGGTAGAGATCGAAAAATCGGAAATAATTTTTACCAGGGCGTTGACCTGATTTTTCTTTCTTACCGTTCCCACTTCAAGAAACGCGAAGCCTGAATGCATGGCCAACACCATGATGGCCCCTAACAAAATAAATAGAACGTCACTGCCGGATTGTAGAGCTTCCATGATCACTCCAGTATGTTATTAACTATTGTTGGATTGTGTAGCGGACAAATACGCACATACAGAGCGCGCTTTAGTACTTTTTATAGTTCGCCGTTATTTATAACATAGGAGTGAATGTAGCAGCCACAATAAACAACATTTCGGCCTGGCGTGCAGAGATTATGTTGAAATGATAAAAATAAATACCCAAACGATGATGAAAATGTTTACTGGATTTAACAATAGTAGTGTAATCTGCCAATGCGCTTGCACTATATTAGTGCAGTTTAGTGGGCGATTTTAGGCCAATATTTATCAAATTCAAACGAAGGGCTGTGTTTTTGCACGTGGCATTGCGTACACATTTTTTCCTTCGGCCAGTCTTTATTTGCCACAGGTTTTTTTCCGCCTGATTGAACATGATCTTTACCTGCGCCGTGACAGTTCTCACACTGAACATTTATCAGGTGCGGCGTAATATTAATATCCACAAATCCACCAGGTTGATTGAAACCTACTACATGACACTGGATACATTCGGGATCAAAAGATTTTTTTACGATCTCCAGGTCTTCAAAAGCAATGGCGTGTTCGCTCTCCACCCAGGTTTGATGTTGCCTGGCATGACAGGTCTTACATTGCTCCTCACCTGTAAACGGACTTTCACCTGACTCGCGCTGTTTACGCAACTCAACACGCTTTAGGTACTCTTCTTTCACCCTGGCATTATACTCATCGTACCAGGCGGCCATGCGCGGCGCATCCGGTACACTGCCCGGCATAGAAATGACTTCGTGTTTCCAGCTCTTGATGGAATGCGAGTTTTCCAGTGTCAATTCCAGCTTACCAAGGCGCATACCGCGGGAACCCGGTTCCAGCACCAATGTGTTGCCGACTTTTTTCGGTTCTCCGTAGACTTCGTAAGCCGATCGCACAAACAATATGTCAACTGTATCCAGTGCCAGTTGTTCCTGGATTATCTCCAACGGCAATGTAGTGGTAAGAATTGTCAAAGTCTGCTGGCTTTTCGCCGCAGACAATTCTTTGGCAAGGTTACCAATATCATCATAGGTAACAGGCTCGCCACCAGGCATCTGGCGAATCGGTGAACTATCCGGGTCGAGCCAGCTAAAAAATTGAATAGTGATTTTATTTTCATTGATCGTACGAGTGATGGTTCTGGACTTGGTAAAATCATCCGCAAGCCAGTTACTCGCAACCCAGGGCAACTGATCTTTCGTCGTCAGCTCGACACCATAATTCAGGTCTTTCCATTGCACACCAATTGCATCATAGTGCAGAGATGAAAACGCCCTGAGGATGTATACCGCCTTGAGATAATCATTGGTGCCTTCACTGGCAATCAACCCCCCGGAAGAAACAATCACTGCATTAGGGTTTCGATCCTTGATATTATCCAGCATCGTGGTGCGACGTTTGATACCACCAAGATTGCCTTCATCGGAACAACCACAAGGCTCCAGTTCACCATCCAGGTTACCGGAATAAACAATCGTCAGTGGCACCGTGCTGGCAGATGCTGAAACCATAGCTTGCGCAAGCAATAAACCTGCTATAACAAAAGACGTGCTGATTCGTTTCATCTTGGTTGAATGATAATCTACAGTGACTTACTGAAATTTCTTGCCCGCGCGCTGATACCAATGCCGCGCTTGTTGCAGGTCCTGCTCCAGGCCATACAAACCATCGGCATAGGCTTTTGCTAAAGCTTCCGCAGCCTGAGGATAGCCCTGATTAGCGGACTGCATAATCCAGTGCATACCTTGTTGCTCATCCTTTTTTACGCCACGACCCGCCAGGGTCATGACGCCCAGGGTGAGCTGGGATTTCATTTGTCCTTGCCGAGCTGCTTTTGTTAGCCAATAAACGGCTTGCTGATCACTTTGCGCTACCCCATCGCCGTCGAGATACATCATGGCGATATTCTCCTGTCCTTTTGCATCATCCTGTTCCGCTGCCGCGGTCAGCCATTTCACCGCTTCCTTGCTATCTTTGCTGACACCCAGTCCAAAACGATACATCACACCCAGGCTGTTTTGTGCCCGCACATGTCCTTGCTCCGCAGCTTTTCGATACCAGCTGATTGCCACGGCGTCATCTTTATTTACTCCCAAACCGTGACGATACATCACTGCCAGCTTGCGCTGTGCCTCGACCACCCCCTGCTCGGCCAGCGGACGTAAATAAGCCAGGGCTGTCGCGTAATCCCGTTGCTGGTAAGCATGCAATCCTTTCTGCAGATCATTACTAGCGTCCGCGACTACCACACCGGCCAGAAACCCTGTCAGCAAGATAAATCCCACAATAATTTTACGGTTCGCTTTGAGCATGATTGATGGTATTTCTGTATGAGACCAAGAAAATAACACGAGTTCATTGGATCGGCGGTATTTAAAGTGCCGTCGACGCAAGCCTTGGGCATTGCCACGCATGGGTTCGCGGATGCTCACTTATGCTACGTCAAAACATAAGGTAAGTCGACCAGGACTCAGGTACAAAAATATTTAAGTTATCGCTGGTGTGCGGAAAATGGTGTTAAGGATACGGCTACAGGAATAAAGGTACGGGCGGATCAACTTTGTCGTGGCGCACAGAGCACCGCAATCAACTGGTCTTCCAGGTCAATGCGATCTGCCAGCATCTCTCCCAGCTTCGATAAGTCACTAGCCAGTTCGGAAAGATTATCGCAGTGGTCTTCACAATCATATTTGTCGTTAAAGTCCAGGAATGATTGCGTTATTTCAGAGACCCGGGGATAGATTTCTTCAGCAACCTCGCGCACTGCAACTCGTCGCTCTTTATTTTCATCTACATGACGGTACAACTGGAAATGTGCTGAGGCAGTATAATCAATCAGGCTTTCACAAAAGTTCTGAAGTAGTAACTGGGTATCATGCTCAGGCTTGAAAGGTTGCTTTGACGCCAACTCGCTGAGCAATGCAAGAGTATCAGTTCGTGATTCAACCAGTGCGCCTATTTCACGATGGGATTGCGCGCGGCGTTCAACTACGGGTGCATCACTATTTGACTGCATGACTACCTCTGTTTTTATCTGGTTAGAGTTGCGATGTAGATGTTTCCACTATGTTTGAAACACATTGAGATTTAAAAAAACACTATGCTTTAGTAACACACGCTATTAACACAATGAAAAAATTCTTGCTGAATTTACTACTTGTTAAGAGTACTGGTAGCTACAGGGAATAACCGGTGAATACTTTTGTTATATGCCACATATGGTATATGTCACACAGGTCTGCGCACTACCAAACTTATCTACACGTGGCTCCAGGTTCATCTAATAACCATTTTCGCCGGTAGTTATAGCGCAAAACTCTACACCGAAGCCAAAGCTTTGCCAACTACATTTTTAACAATACGCGAATTTTTTCAATCAGTCGAGGGAAATCCACAGGCTTGGTATCGTACTCTTCGCAACCCGCTTCCAGCGCCTTTTCTCGATCCCCTGACATCGCATGAGCAGTCAGCGCAATAATAGGAATATTTTTTATATCATCCTTGGCCTTGATTTGACGCGTTGCCTCCCAGCCATCCATAACCGGCAAACTCATGTCCATTAAGATGAGATCGGGGCGTTCTGAATCCGCCAGTTCAACCGCAGCCTGACCATCTAACGCAAACACCACATCAAAACCCTTGCGCTGCAGGCGGCGCGATAACATATCGCGATTCATTTCATTATCTTCTACTAGTAATAGTTTTGGCATTAGCAACACTCCCGTGAGCGTCATATTTTCCTGATTAAAGCAGATCAATACTGGGTTGCAGATTCATCTCAACCACTATTCGGAATCTTGATAAAATTCCTTAATCCTCTGGAACTCGTCTTCAGTCGTGAGAAATGCATCTACAACATCGGGATCAAAATGACTGCCGGCATTTTCCTGCAAAATGGTACGGCTCTTGTGGTGATCAAATGCTTCTTTATAGCAACGCTTGGAAGTCAGTGCATCATAGACATCTCCCAGCGCCAGTATCCTGGCCACCAGGGGTATCTCGTTACCCTTTAACCCGTATGGATAGCCTGTACCATCCCACTTTTCATGATGACTTTCTGCAATATCTATGCCCATGCGAATCAATGAATTACCAGGATGCTGGCGATCCACCTCACGCAGTGTTTCAGCACCGATAATGGGATGTGATTTCATGATTGACCATTCCTGGGTTGTTAACTTGCCAGGCTTTAACAGCACGCTATCGACAATGCCCACCTTGCCGATGTCATGTAATGGACTAGCCGCATAAATATTGTCTACGAACTCCTGATCAATCATCGCCTGGTACTGCGGCAGCTTGCCAAGATGTTCCGATAACACCTTACAGTATTCACGCATGCGTTCCAGGTGCTCACCGGTTTCCGGATCGCGCGACTCTGCAAGCTTTGACATCGCGAATATCGCGCCGAGTTGTGCCGAGGTAATTTGTTGTACCTGTTGCTGTACCCGGTCCTGTAATTCGTCGTTGTAGCGTTCAATCTGATTACGATACAGTCGCTCCTGATCATAAAGACGCTTACGCTCCAGGCAGGTCGCTACCCGGGCCTTCAACAGAATGGGATCAAAAGGTTTGGTCAGGTAATCTTCCGCGCCTAATTGAATGCAGCGTGCAGCGCTGCTGGTATCATCGAGCGCGGTGATCATAATCACCGGTATCATGCGTAATTCACTATGCTCCTTGATTTCCTGCAATACCTCAAAGCCATCTTTCACAGGCATCATGATGTCAAGCAGCACCAGATCGAATGCTGTTTGCATTAAAAAATCCATGGCTTCGGCGCCATCTCGCGCGGTGGATACCTGATAACCGAGTGGCTTTAGTCGACGCACGAGCATATCGCGATTCATCTCGTTGTCATCGACCACCAGTACGGAACCTGCCGATTCAAAACTCATTTCCACTGCCTGTGAACTCGCTACGACACTCATAACCAATATTGAACCCCAACCTTATCGGGCAGCCCAGCCACCCGATTTGGTCACTGAACTTATGTTAATACCACGCTTTGCATCGAACTACTATAACGATGTGAGCAAAAATTATAAAGATTTTGTAAATTCTTACCCATCCCTTGAATTATCGTCCGTGAAATTAACATTTTGAGTTTCCTGCTGCTGTTTTTTTCCTGATATCTCGCGTACGGCATTGAGCACCTGATCAATACTGTAGGCGCCTTTCTGGATCACCATGGAAACGCGTTTTTCGAGGCGCTGCCTTTCAATTTCATCGAGTTCCATGGCGGTAAGTGCAATCACCGGGATACCCTGCCATCTTTCATTCAATTCCAGTTCGTTGAGAAATTCCTGGCCATTCATGTTGGGCATTAACAAATCCAGCAATATCACCGAGGGTATCCGTTCCGCGACACGCATCAAGCCGAGATAACCGTTCTCCGCCTCGATAACCGAATAGCCATCATTTTCCAGTATCAAACGTGCCAGTTTGCGGGCATCGGCATCATCGTCAATCACCAGGATGGTTTCCTGCCCGGCCTTGCGTACACATTTATTGACTGTTGAAGTCAACTCCTCCCGATCGATTGGCTTGCTTAAATAGGCAGTGGCACCCAAAGAATAAGCAGTGCTCTTTTCATTGATCATGGTTAACATCACCACCGGAATATGGACCAGATGCGGCTGGCTCTTCACATAGGTCAACACCTGCCAGCCACTCATATCAGACAGCATCACATCCAGGAGGATGACGTCCGGAACAAGCTCATTGATTTGTCGAATGCCCTCTTCACCGGATTCGGCACAAAGCACATCGTAAGACTGCTTACTGAGATGCCGCTGTTGCAGTTCACACGCCATAGGATCATCATCAACAATTAGCACGGTACTGGTCTTACGGCGCCGCTCACGCCTTATTTCACGCCTGTCCGGCTTACTCATGCGTCCTAATTTAGTCGAATCAAGTGGCAGCATTCCACTTTCCATATCAGGCTTGGTTTCCATGGGCTCTTTGATGTGCACCGGCAAGGAAATAGTAAAAACTGAACCTTTGCCCAACTCGCTTTCGACCGTAATCTCGCCACCCATTAAGCGGCAGAATTTTTGACTGATAGTCAAACCCAGCCCTGTTCCCCCATAACGGCGTGTGGTCGACATATCTGCCTGTGAAAATGCATTAAACAGATTTTCAACCTGAGTTTCCGACAAGCCGATACCGGAATCTTTCACAACAAACCTGATCCATTCCTCGTCGTTAATGAATTCCCGATACACCTGCAACGCCACCTTGCCGCCGGTGGTAAACTTGACTGCGTTGCTAAGCAGATTCAACAAGGATTGGCGCAGCTTCATTATATCGACCCTGATCGTGCCGATGCCTTCGTCAAAATCCAGCACGATTTTATTATTATTCTTATTCGCCAAGGGTTTTATAATGCTTACCACTTCATCCACTAACAGATTGACTTTTACGTCCTCAAGATAAAGCTGCATCTTGCCAGCTTCAATTTTTGAAAGATCCAGCACATCATTAATCAATGCCAGGAGATTTTTACCCGCCGTGTAGATTTTATTTAGATCGCTGGTGAGGTTGGGATGACTGTTATTGACCACCTCTTCCTTAAGCATCTCGCTATAACCGATAATGGCATTCAATGGTGTTCGCAGCTCATGGCTCATGTTTGCCAGGAACTGACTCTTTGCCTTATTAGCTGACTCAGCTTCCAGTTTTTGCTTCAAAGCATTTTGCGCCGCATCATGTTCCAGCTTGAGCTGCTCGTCCCGTAGTTGCAAGCGCGAAAACAGCTGATTGACGGCCTGCCAGACCTGGGTAATCTCCATGGCCATTTTTTTCTTGGGATGAGGGACCGCTGCTGCCTTATTCAGATCAACCGACTCCAGATAATGCGCCAGTATGTTCAAAGGCTTTAACAGCAGGGATATTTTCCACTGCACCACTAAAATTAAAATGATCACCGCAATTAGCGCGACATACAAACGCTGTTCTGCATCATTAATTAAATGATGATATAGCTCACTATTGTACTCGAGATGAATTTTACCGAGTAGCGCCGACGTCAATGAGTCAAATATGGGAGTTTCTGCAACAAAAGGCTCATAGCGTGAATTAATCTGATTCGCACGCTCGATCACCTTACCAGTTATCAGGCTTACCTTAATATTGACCACCATTGGCTGATTCAGCTTGGAGTCCTTGAGCAACAGGACATGATTTAAAATCTCTTCCACCTGGTCAATATTATCATTGTTAACCGATTGCTCTATAAGCCGTGTATAGGGCGTCACCAGTAAGTCCGCCTTAGTTTGCTCACCACTCTTAATTACCGGCACCATGATATATACCCAGTGCGTGGAAATGGCGGCCATAACAAACACCATGATCCCAACCAGGAATACAGTCACTTTATTGGTAATCTGGTTGAAAAATTTATTCATAGCGTTTCGACATATCCAGCAAGATGGGATTGATCTCCACCCCGGATGCTTCCAGAGTACTGTTGTTGAAGTAAGGGAACACCCGACTGGTTATTGCCAGCCCAACCGTTGCACCACGTTCAACATCGCCCGAATAGGGAGAAAACACTATAATGCCTTTATTAATACTGTAGAGCACTAACTCCTTAAAATCCGCTTCCCCCAGCGGCTCAGCAACAAAAATAGCTGTAGGCGTCTGACTGTTTGCCCTCAGTTGCTCAACCAACGGAACAGGTACAGTATCAACCCTGACGTTCACGATATTTTTATTGGTCGAACCCACCGTTTTCGCCAGCTCATTGGCTTTCGATTTATCCCGGTCATAAACAAACACCAGACGCGCTTTGTTATCCTCAGTCAACTTTTCCTGAAACTTTTTATCGACAGCTACGATTCTTGGAAACAAGGGCAATGAAATCTGCACGCGACGATCAGAAGCTTCGTTGGCAAGCCCAGGAGGCATCATGCTTACCAAAATAAATATAGCCGCCATAAATGTTTTTATGGAACATTGCGCAAGTGTGCGAAGTTTTTTTACAGGCTGCATGTCAACTGGGTGCTTTACTTAAAAGGTGTAGTCTAACTGCAGAAAAATTTCTCTACCGGATTGCGGATAATCGTTCTGGTACGCCGGACGTAGCTGTGGTGTGCCTGGCGGAAATGACACCAGGGGTGCAGGATAAACAATATCGTTATCGAAAAGATTCTTGATACCTGTACGCAGGTTGAGATTGCGCAATCCCAGATTGAACATGTTAAGCGTAACATCCAGAACGCTATATCCATCCAGATCGGGACGGCTGTCGCCTGCCTCACGCTTACGATCACCCAGAGCTTTCAGCTGAATACCGAATATGTAATCAGGCCAAGGTTGAAGCAGAAACGCAATATTACCGGCCAGGTTAGCGATACCTGGCACGTCTTCACCTGATTGGTCATCTTCCGTGTTTAACGCTGTTAACGTCGCGTCAACTTTGATCTTGCGCGTCACCTGTTGCTGCAGTTCCAGCTCCAGACCGGCGGTATTAATTTTCCCCTGATTGGTGTAGCTATTGAGCGCGGGATCTATTGCTATTAAATCACGAACGATGAAATAGAACGCGGTTGACCTGAATACCGTCGCGCCATCGTTAAAGACATAGGCCGCTTCGATGGTATCAATGCTCTCCGACTCCAGATCCGGATTGCCATCAACAATCAGGTTATTTTGCGTATAGAGCTCGAGGAAGGTTGGCGGACGAAAAGAGCGTGCATACTGGAATTTGAGTGTTTGCTTGTCTGCGAGCTGATATACGCCGGCCAATCGTGGCATTACATCATTGCCCACATCATCGTAATGATCAAAACGCAACCCAAAAGTGAATTTTAGTTTTTCATTTACCGTATATTGATCATGCACGAAAAGACCCATCACCGTTCTGCTCAGGCCTTCCTTGATCCAGTTTTCACCACCATCCAATCGTACTACGGATGGTGGGGTGGTAATTGGTGTGAGATCATCCGGGTTGTAGTTTCTGTTGACATAAGTTTCACCCTGTTCGATGTAGGCCAGGTCAAACCCAAGCAGCCATTCGTGATTTACCATACCGCTGTAGGAAAAGTCACCGCCAATATAATAGCGATCATCTTCATAGTTCGGCCCCCCCAGAACGCCATCTGGGTAGATATTAGCTGGCGGCACTATGAATCCTGCTGGAAATAGTTCATAAAGTTCGCTGTCGAGCTGGAAGTCAAGTAAACCTACGGTACCTTTGGCACGCCAGTCGTCATTGATCTGCCACTTTTTCGATAACTCGAAGCTTTGCATGGTAATGGAACGCACGATCCGCTGTTGGTCGGACGGCAACGCGTTTGCCAATCCGAAATAATCACCGCTGCTCTGTTCGATGTATTGCCAGCTGAAGATATAGTCCTTGTAATCAACATCCAGTAGCAGGGTTTTGTGATCTTCCTTGTTATTGATCGGACCAGGTGCATTGGAGATCCCTGCCTGCGGTGTACCAAATAAAATATCCGGTCCGGCATCCACATCACCCCCATCCGCTCTCACTTGCGATACGCCAATATTAAAGGAAAGCTCTTTCTCCGGCAGTTGCCGGGAATACATACCACCATAAGTTTGTTTTTTCAGATCATTGGCGCGCACAAATAGTGCGCTGTCACCCTTGCGGGTTATGATATTAATAACACCGACTGAAGCGTATTCTCCATAGATTGCCGAACCCGGACCACGTATCACTTCAATGCGCTCGACTTGTTCGATGGGGAGAATTAACAAAGTGGTGGCAGCACCAAGGGTGGCATTGAAGGGGGTGTTATTGAGCAGGAATTTTACCTTGCTACTGAAAAAGGTTTTACCGATACCGCGCACCAGTATCTGCGGTTGCCCATCATTGGTTCGGGATATTTCGATTCCCGGTAGCAAGCCCAAAGCCTGGTAAACATTTTCCACGCCCCGCGCCAACATATCCTTACCATGCAGCACACTCATCATACCGGGAACAAAGTCCACGTTCATTTTGGACTTGGTGGCTAATTCGGTTTCCTGGTCGAGTAGTTGTATCAGTTCCTGCAGCACAACGTCAGTGGAACCGATATCGGACATGGTTTCGCTTGGCTGCTCCAGGGATTCGCTTGACTGCTCCTGGGTGTCATTAACAACCTCCGGCGCAGGAACCGTTACCTCTGTCATCGTTTCCTGGGCAAAACCCGCGGTACTCCACATCCAGATTACGATAAATATAAAGAAAGTGAATTGAGTTGTAAGCCCTGAGAGTTTTTGAATTATTGTTGGCATAGTTATTCAACCTGACTGACGCAAATTCCTGGTTTTACCCGGTCATTGGCAACCGGATTTCGTTATACCTGTCTTCACCCCTGAACCCCATCTTATTCATTCTAAGTGTAATTGGTCATTCAGTTTTAGCATTGCGCGACCAATGATTACACGCGGTAAATCGTTAATTTCGTTAGCAAATTGCAGAATAAGCTAAACCTCTATTCCGGATCGCCTGGAAATCGTGCGAAATAACAGCGCCATAGTGATTGCGCGCGCGGCCATAAATAATGTAAATGCAAGCCACAAGCCATGATTCTCAAGCGGTAATAACAAGTACCATATCGGCAGAAATACCAAAAATGTTGAAAATAACATAGTGTTACGCATCTCGGCGGCACGGGTGGTACCAACGTAGACGCCGTCCAGTAAAAAGCTCCAGACCGAAACCAGGGGTAACATAACGATCCAGATCAAATACTCCAGGGCCGTTTGTCGCACCGGCTCGATATCCGTCATCAAGCCGATTATCCAGTCGCCGGCAAAGCCGTAACAAGCGACGAATAAAATACTGGCTACCACAGCCCAGATAGCACTGGCTTTTAGTGCAGCGAAATAACCGGAACGACTTCGGGAGCCAATCGCTTTGCCCACCAGTGCTTCAGCAGCATGAGCAAAACCATCCAGCGCGTAAGCCATGAACGTCTGCATATTGAACAAAATGGCATTGGCAGCGAGCACCAGGTCACCAAAACGAGCACCTTGGGCGGTAAAAAACGCCAGAGTAAACATCAAACACAAATTGCGAATCAGGATATCCCGATTAATGGAGAGCATTTTCTGCAGCTTTCGTCGGTCGAATAACAGTGCACGCTGCACTTCACCGGGATAGTGCATCAACTGACGCTTTACAATCCACAAGGCTAAAAGCAGCCCGAGATATTCTGCGATAAGGGACGCCCAGGCCACTCCATTGGCGCCGTAACCCAGCCCCATGACAAACAGCATATCCAGCAACATATTTATGAGGTTTACGAAGGTGAGGATGTATAGCGGCGCGCGGGCGTTCTGCATACCGAGAAACCATCCCAGTAGTGCATAGTTCATGAAGGTGGCAGGGGCACTCCAGATGCGAATATCAAAATAGATTCGACTATGCTGCTCAACCAGATCACTACCTTGAACTACATAAAAAGCCAGCCAGGCAATGGGCGTCTGTAACAGTATCAGCAACAATGACAACACCAGGGCAATAATTGATGCCCTCGCAAGTATTGCGCGCAGTTCACAATTGTCATTCTGCCCGTAAGCTTGCGCGGTAATACCGGTGGTGCCCATGCGCAAAAAACCAAACCCCCAGAACACAATACCAAAAATCGCCGCTCCCAGAGATACAGCGCCCATATGATAAGGTTCATCAAGGTGGCCAACCACGGCGGTATCGACAATACCCAACAATGGCACCGTTAGATTGGAAAGAATCATGGGCCCGGCGATACGCCAGACCTGAGCGTGTGACGATTTATCAGGTTGCCCGCTACGCATCAATCAGGATCAGATTTATAAACAAGAGTGAATGGTAAGAAAACGCCGGGTAAAACAGACAAGTTTTTATATTCGATAAAAAAACGGGCTGATACCAAAACGACACCAGCCCGTTTACGAGATTTACACGCGAGTTATTTTGCCATCATTACTTCATTGGCAGCTCTCGTTCCCAACCCCGAGTTAATGGAAGCCCCCATGTCGGTTAGCACAGCATCCAGGGCACCAAGACATAATAGAATGTTTTCCGGACGGCTGGCGTAACCCATCAATCCAATACGCCAAACCTTGCCCGCTAGGGCACCCAGACCCGCACCAATTTCCAGGTTAAACTCGTTTAGTAGTCGCTGCCTTACGGCTGCCTCGTCAATACCATCGGGTACAGTCACCGCATTAAGCTGCGGCAGCCGATCCTGTTCTTTGACGATAAACTTCAGCCCCATGGCTTCGATACCGGCACGCAATATCTCATGATTGCGTTGATGACGCGCCCAGGCGTTTTCCAATCCTTCTTCCTGCAGCATAACCAGTGCTTCATGCAACCCATACAAGGCATTGATAGGAGCTGTATGGTGATAGGCGCGTTTACCGCTGCCGCCCCAGTATCCCATTACCAGGTTCAGATCCAGGAACCAGCTTTGCACTTTATGTTTACGATTTCTGATTACCTCAACAGCCCGTTCACTAAAGCTCACCGGTGACAGGCCCGGTGTGCATGACAGACACTTCTGGGTTCCGGAATAAATGGCATCGATACCCCACGCATCGACTTCCAGCGGGCTGCCACCCAATGAAGTGACTGCATCGACAATCGTCAGGCAATCATATTCACGGGCAATTTCGCACAGTAATTTGGCATCGGAACACGCGCCAGTCGACGTTTCCGCATGGACAAACGCCACCACCCTGGCATCGGGATTAGCCTGCAATGTCTCTCGCAGTTTATTGGGATCAACCGCTTCGCCCCAGGTATCCTCTACCATGATAGGCGTCGCGCCTAAACGTTCCACGTTTTCTTTCATGCGCCCGCCAAACACGCCGTTCTGGCAAACGATAACTTTGTCCCCTGGTTCCACCAGATTCACAAAGCAGGTTTCCATGCCAGCGGAGCCCGGTGCGGAAACCGGAATAGTTAGCTCATTGCTGGTGCGAAAGGCGTATTGCAACAATACTTTCATGTCGTCCATCATGGCGACAAACACCGGATCCAGATGCCCAATGGTCGGCCGCGCCATGGCGCTTAGAATACGCGGATGAACATCGGAAGGACCGGGTCCCATTAAGGTTCTGACGGGGGGAACGAAAGAATTGATTGCCATACTGAATTCTCACTATTTTTCTAGATTAAAAGGGATCGGGTAGTATAAAAGCCGCACCCCGCCGGGATCAACTGCAGGGATTTTTACTGTAAAAATCAACGGCTAAAATCAGAGGTTGTGTTCTGCAAGCAGCTCCATCCAGTGCTTGACCGGCACGGAAGCATCACCCTGCAGATGCACCATGCAGCCGATATTGGCTGTCGCGATGACCTGGGGTTTACCTTTTTCCAATGCCACTAATTTGTTAATCAGTAGTTTTTCCGATATTTCCGGTTGTAAAATAGTGTAAGTACCCGCCGCGCCACAACATAAATGGGCATCCTTAATGGCGCATAGCTCATAGCCTAACGCTGTTAATTGCGCTTCCACCACCCCCGCCAGTTTCTGGCCATGCTGCAGGCTGCAAGGGGCGTGAAAAGCCACCTTCATTGATTGTTGCAGCTTATTCAGCGCTGCAATATTGCTGACAGCCACCGCTTCGCTCACATCCTGGGTAAGTTCGGAAATGCGCCGGGCTTTATCTGCATAGTGGTTATCATGACGCAACAAATGTCCGTAATCCTTCACATGCGGCGCACAACCGCTGGCGGTGACCACAATCGCTTCCACTCCGTTTTCCACGGCGGGCCACCAGGCATCAATATTGTTACGCATTACCTGCAGTGCCGCTTCGGTTTTACCAAGGTGCTGACTGATTGCCCCACAGCAGGCATTATTTTGCTCCTCTTCAACCAGCATAATACCCAGTTTGTCGAACACCTGCGCCGTGGCGCGGTTAATATCCGGGGCCAGTTGCGATTGCACGCAACCTTTCAATAACAGCATTTTTCGCTGATGATTGCGGGTCGGGAATGACAAACGTGGCGCTTTGACTGCCAGACCGGACTCCAGGTTGGCGGGAATCATAAAGCGAAACAGGCGCCCAATCGCCAACAACCAGCGGTAGTGTTGCAGCCTGGGCAGAACACTGTTGAGCGCATTACGCTTGATGGTTTCCCAATGGCCACGGGGTACTTTCTCTTCCACGATACCACGACCAATTTCCAATAGACGTGAATACTCGACGCCGGAAGGACAGGTGGTTTCACAGGCGCGACATAACAGGCAGCGATCCAGATGCGTTTGCGACTGCTCGCTTATCTCGTTACCTTCCAGCATTTGTTTGATGAGATAAATACGACCCCGCGGACCATCCAGTTCATCACCCAGCAGTTGATAAGTTGGGCAGGTTGCATTACAAAAACCACAATGCACGCAACGCCGTAAGATATCGTTAGCGATCTTACCGTCTTCGGATTCCGCGTAATCTTTTGTGAAGACGGTGCGCATCAGAGCAGATCCTCATACATGCGATGCCGGTTAAGAATTTTTTCCGGATCGAACGCCGCTTTTAATTTATGATGGATTGTCATCAGAGACGGGGGTAATGGATGAAATACTGGAAACGATTCTTTTGGTAACCAGTATTCCCTGTTTCTAAATAAAGTCGCATGCCCACCTTCTGCTTCAACCGCATCGCGCACATCATGCGGTGCAACATCGGTTTTTAACCAGCGTAAAGCGCCACCCCAGTCGAACAGCCAGCTGCCAGGTAATCCCAGATGCAAGGTGGCTGGCGCCAGAGACAAGCGCCACAGAGGCATGTCATCGCTAAAGAAAAAATGCTGCTGTTCGTTGATGTCCTGCCAGAACTGCGGGCCTTGTTTTAGCACCTCACCGGCTATTTTTTTTCTGGCTTCTTTGATGCCCTGCTCGGTACTGGAAAGACGCATCACTACCGCCTCCCCGTCATATACCGCGCCCGAGAGTGGCAATGGTTGCCCGGCGCGGGCATTCATAATATCCAGCGCCTCGTTCACGTGGGCGGGCGTCACCAGCGTGACTTCCTGTTCCGGGATCGGCAATACTTTCAAGGACACATCCAGCAACACGCCCAGTGTACCCATGGCGCCTACCATCAACCGCGACACATCGTAGCCAGCAACATTTTTTATAACCTTTCCACCAAACTCGATCACCTCCCCTTTACCGGTGAGGACCTTGCAACCTAATACAAAATCACGCGCGCTACCGGCAAATGGACGCCGCGGTCCGGAGAAACCACAGGCCAGTGTGCCGCCGATGGTAGCATTGCCGGAGAACGACGGCGGTTCAAATGGTAACATCTGGCCCTGTTCTGCTAAAACCTCTTGCAGATCTTTTAGCCGCGTACCGGCCTTAACGGTAACTACCAGTTCTTTTGGCTCATACTCGACAATGCCGCGATAGTCTGCCATAGCAAGAGTTTCACCTTCGCTAGGATTGCCGTAAAAGGATTTACTACCACCGCCGGTAATCACCAGCGGTGTTTGGTGTTGGCGTGCCTGTTGGACCTGGCGCTGCAGTTGTTCGATAATGTCGGCCAAGATATCAATCTCTAGTTTTTCTTTTTCACTTATAGCTAAAACCGTTCCAGTTCGGGAAACGGTAGTTTGCCTTCGTGCACATGCATGGCGCCAAATTCGGCACAGCGATGTAAGGTGGGCACCGCTTTTCCAGGATTAAGTAATTGCTTTTCATCAAAGGCGGCTTTTACCGCATGAAACTGCTCCAGTGCCAGCGGGGAAAACTGCACACACATCTGATTGATCTTTTCCACACCCACACCGTGCTCACCAGTAATGGTGCCACCAACTTCGACACAAACTTCCAGTATCTTGCCGCCCAGTTCTTCCGCCTTATGCAATTCACCGTCCTGGTTTGCGTCATATAAAATCAAGGGATGCAGGTTACCATCACCGGCATGAAATACATTCGCGACGGGTAGTTGATACTCGTTGGATAACTCACTGATGCGTCGCAATACGTAGGGCAATTGCTTGCGGGGTATGGTGCCATCCATACAATAATAATCCGGCGAAATCCTCCCAACCGCGGGAAACGCGGCCTTGCGGCCTTTCCATAGTAATTCGCGTTCGGCATCATCGTTTGACAAACGAATGGACGTCGCACCAGCCTGGTTTAATAAGGATTCAACTTTGGCGATTTGCTGTTTTACTTCCGCAACACTGCCGTCTAGCTCACATAACAGTATCGCAGCAGCGTCGGTGGGATAACCCGCGTTGACAAATGACTCACTGGCTCGAATCGCCGGATTATCCATCATTTCCAGCCCTGCGGGCACTATACCCGCCGCAATCACATCGCCCACCGCGGCGCCGGCTTTCTCTAGGTCATCAAAGGCCGCCATCACTACTTGCGCATACTCCGGTTTCGGCAACAGCTTCACAGTGATTTCAACAATGATTCCTAACATGCCTTCCGAGCCGGTCATCAGTGCCAACACATCATAACCTGGCGCGTCAAAACCACTGCCACCAATGGTAATAAGCGCACCGTCAATGGTCACGATTTTGATTTGCATTATATTGTGCACTGTCAATCCGTATTTCAAACAATGCACACCACCGGAGTTTTCCGCTACGTTACCGCCAATGGAGCAAGCGATTTGTGATGACGGATCCGGCGCGTAATAAAGACCATAAGGGGCCGCCGCTTCTGAAATTGCCAGGTTACGCACGCCTGGTTGTACCCGCGCCGTCCGATTCAGCTGGTCAATATCAAGAATGCGATTAAATTTCGCGAGACCTAGCAAAACACCATTGGCCAGGGGCAACGCCCCTCCCGACAAACCAGTGCCGGCACCCCGAGCAACCACGGGGATTTCCAGGCTGACACATTCCCTGATAATAGCCTGTACTTGCTCGATGGTTTCCGGTAACACCACCAGCATTGGTAGTTCACGATAAGCGGAAAGGCCGTCACACTCGTAGGGGCGCAGTTCTTCTGTCGAAGAAAGAATCGCGCTGGCGGGCAAACTGCTTTGCAGCTTACCTAGCAATAATTGTTTTTTGTTTTGATCATTCATTCTATTTTATGGTGCTTATTTTGGTTATATTCCAGTCAGCGCGTTACTCTATCCCTGGCGACAGAAGAGGATTGATTATATAAATCGCAATTGATCAACCGCAACTTAATCGGTAAGGTTTATTGTTAATGGCGTCATAAAAAGCAGGGTTAATGCAACCGCCTGTTTCATTAAACGGGTAGCGTAGTTGCATTAACCGCATATAATCACGTTTTAATGAATTAAGCAGGATTCTATGGTTTATCTCAAGCAAAGAATTTTTCACAATAAGAAAATAGTATTGCGTTGTCTTGTCGTAGTCAGTTTCTTGTTTGTTATTCCTGCCTGGGGCAGTGATGAACATGGCATTCACAGCAGCATTGTGAAAATCATTGCCACCCACAATCATCCCGATTATGCCTCGCCCTGGCAACTGGTGGGCATCCATACCGTTACCGGTTCGGGCGCCATTATCGCGGGCAACCGTATTCTTACCAATGCACATGTGGTCGCCGATCAAACCCTGCTGGAAGTACAACGGGAAGGCTCTGGTGTTACTTATAATGCCGACGTGGCATTTGTCTGCCATAGTTGTGACCTGGCGATTTTAACCGTTGAAGATGCGTCATTCTTTGAGAACGCAAGACCGCTGGAAATTGATGGTTTGCCGAAGTTGCAATCCCGCGTCAATGTCTATGGCTTTCCCACCGGCGGCGAAACCATCTCCATTACCGAAGGCATTGTTTCCCGCATTGAAGTGGATTACTACGTGCACTCGGCCGACCGTTACATGCTGGTACAGGTGGATGCCGCCATCAATCCGGGCAACAGCGGAGGCCCCGCCATCTCCGGCGGTAAAATTATCGGCATCGCCATGCAGGCACTGGAAAGTGCGGAAAATATTGGTTACATCGTGCCAGCACCGATCATCAATCATTTTCTGGAAGACGTGAAAGACGGCAGTTATGAAGGATTTCCTGAACTGGACATATACGTACAGACCATTGAAAACAAGGCGCTGCGTGACACCCTGAAATTAACCAGCAATGCGGGTGGTCTGCTGGTTACTGCGGTAGCGGAAGACAGCAATGTTTCCAGTCTTATTCAACCTGGCGACGTATTACTGGAAATCGACGACCACAAAATCCAGCGCGATGGTAAAGTCACCTTGCAGGACGGGCTACGTGTAGAATCCTCCCATCTCGAATACGTTAAGCAGGTGGGCGAATCCCTTAGCCTGGTGATTCAACGCAACGGAAAACGACAGGAGCTGTCCATCACGCTAACACCGCGCAAGTCGCGCATCAATCAAAAGCAATACGACGTCAAGCCTTCCTATTTTGTCTTCGCCGGCTTGCTGTTTCAGCCCTTGTCACAAGGTTATTTGCGCGCACATCATCGCACAAACTATACGTTAATCCCTTATATTCCCAGCTATACACTAGAAGGCTATAAGAAATCGGTACCCGACCTGGTAAAAACCAACCGCTCACAAACAGTCCTGCTCGGTCGCGTGCTGCCCGATGCCGTCAACCTTGGCTACAAGAATATGGAAGGTTCGGTGATTCATGCCGTTAACGACACACCCGTGAAGGACCTGCGCCACCTGATGCAATTAATTGAAAACGCGGTGGGTAAATACCTGAAAATCGAAACCGACTTTGGAAATGTCATCATGCTCGACCTGCCAAAGGCGCGCGCCCGAAACGAGCAAATATTACAGAAATACCAGATTTACAGTGATCGCTCTACGGAATTTAAATAGGAGCTGCGATCAACAATTTCTGATTTCAGGAGTCTTTATTCAGGTCGGACATCACCCGGTGCTTGGCGGCGATAAAAGCATTGTGAGGAACATATAACAGCTCGGCGATTTTTCGCACCAGAGCTTCTTCGTATTTTTCCAACTCCTTATCTGAGTAGGCGACCTGCCACATCAGTTCAACGATGGTAACTTTTTCCTCCGGGGAAAAGCCATTATTGATCAGGGAAGTAAACTCATAATAACAAGTTGCATTGCTGGCCTCTTCTTCCGCGAGTTGCACCAGCTCCCTGGTTTCGTTTTCATCCAACTGAAAAAACTCCTGGGCATGGCTGGCGACTGCGGCAAGCTCTTCATCGTGCACGTCGAAATCCGCCCGTGCGGTTTCCAGCAACAACGCCACCGTTGCGACTCTTAAGCGATGCTCCTGCGCCTCACTGGCCTGAGCTGCAGCAGCTTCAATATGGTTGTCGAAAAATTTTTTAATCGTGGCTAACATGCTTGTAACAAATTCAATCTATTGCAACTATATATAATGGCGAACTAAAAAATATTCGCTCTGTCCAACAACATTGGCGTAATCAGCGAATTCGAGCCTTCTCTCAGAGTCACTGACGTTTTTACTGATGTTCGCTATCGCTATATGAGACCGGAGGAATCCAGATATGTTGCGCGGTATTTTCCATGGCCTGCTAGTCAGTATCGCTTTTTACTCTTCAGTGGCGCTTGCCTACGACGACCAGAAGCGGATTGATTATATCCTGAAGATGGATACGCCTCCATTAGGGGTCGTATTTGAAATTATTGAAGGCAGTCCGGATGACCTGGAATGGGCCATTCCCCGGATAGTTAAATTTTCCAAACAATTGCGCGACAAATTCCCGGATATTGGCATCGCGGTGGTATCCCACGGCAGTGAGCAATTTGGCCTGATGAAGTCGGAAGCGAAAGAAAAAGCAGAGGTGCATAAAACCGTAAAATCCCTGAGTCAGGAACAGGACATTCCGATCCACGTCTGCGGAACCCACGCCTCCTGGTACGGTAAAAGTGAAAAAGACTTTCCCGACTATATTGATGTAACCCCGGCTGGTCCCACCCAGATCGCCAATTACGAAGACATGGGTTACGAAAAAATCATCCTGGAAGAACCCAAGGACTAATCACTGACTTCTCTTCTTTTTACTCGCCTGGGTACGGGCTTCCCGTGATCTCGCGCGGGAAATACACATTCCCCAATTTGTTTACCTGAATAAATTTCTTTGAAAATCGCAACCCAGCGCCAGCACCCCGAATCCGCTTCCTAAATCCGGCAAATATAGTTAAAAATCGGACAGTTAGCACTAAACCGCAAAACTTAAGCTTACCTTAATCACTTTTTAGTAATTAGAACACTTTTTAAACGAACAATTGGTATTTTTTTGACCATTTTTTCGATGATAGACTAGGCACTTGTTATCAGCGGTGCCGCGGGCAATTCACCAAATTCACTGACTGATAAAAGACAAGATTTTACCGGGACACCGGTTTTTCAGGAGTAGCCACTACATGCAGTACCCAGTTCAAACCAATCGTAAATCTTTCCCCCGTACCATTCTGTTGATCCTGCTGATACTTTCGCTCTATGCCTGCGGGACAGTACCCAGCATGAATACCGCCGCTGAAACCACTACAGCAAGCAGCGCAGCGGAAACCATGATCAGCGGATACATAGTGGAAAGTGATGGCGTGACCCCTCTGTATGACGCAACTGTTGCGGTGTTAAGCGAACAGCCTTCAGTGGCAACAAATACTGGCGGCAAATCCTGTCCGACACCCGCCAAACCGCATGTTATTTATACCTGCACCAATGAAGACGGATCGTTTACCCTTAATCTCTCGCAAGTGCGCGTATTCCCGATAACACTCACTATTGAAAAGCTGGATGAAATTCAGGAAATCACCCTTACCCTGGAAGATTTCAACTCTAATATCGGCACCATAGCCATGATTTCCGAAGAACCAGCCAATAAAGAAAAAGTCGCGGTTGTCATGGATTTTTATAATCCCCTGCAGGACATCCAGGAGTTTCTTAACGCCAATCCTTCGCAGACCCAGGATGTAAAATTGCAGCTGATGAATGAGTACCAGAATTTATATGAGATTAACAGCGATGGCCGGGACATCAGCTACCCCACATTTTATTCCCTGTTCGTCGATGCCGACAACAACGGTCAAGCCGACATTTTTAATTACGATGTTGTTTATATCAACAGCCGCCAACAATCGGATCTGGCCCTGCTGGATCAATCATTGCGGCAGCAATTATTAAACTACATCTCCAGCGGCGGAAACCTGTATATCACGGAATGGACGGTAGAACTGGAAAAGGAAGAGCCTTCCCTGGATCAATACATTTAAGCAGACGAAGCTAATTCACGAACATAAAAAAAAGAGGCCGTATGGCCTCTTTTTTTTATTGCTTCGGGTAATTACTTTAGTAATTACTTTAGTAGTTACTTTAGTCTTCTTTTAACAGGTCTTCCCAATACTCTTCCGGCATATCCTGGGCCAGGGCCAGGGCACCGTCGGCACTGGCATAAACAGGATCGTCGACCACGCTAACCTTGGTAGCTCCATCTTCCGATAGCGCGTTTTCGATGTATTTCGCCATGCCGCGGATTTGACTGCCACCACCGGCCAGGACAATATTTTCCCGTACAATTTCCTGGTACTCCGGATCAAATTTGGCAATCAGCTCCATGGTATTTTCCACAATGGCAGGTAATACGCTCTCACAGGCCCGACCCATTTCCTCGGTAATATCATGGATCATCATGCGACCGGCTACCGGGATTTCCACTTCAATTTTCCCTTTTACCGAACCCACATAACTATGCGCTTCCTTGAAATTGCGCACCATATTCATGTTGAAATCCGATTCGGGATATTTGTCCTTCATCATGCCATACAACTGCTGATCGATATAATCTCCCGCAGTCTGTATGGTACGCTGGTCATCCTCAGTGGGCATGGCACCGTGCATGATACAGAAATCCGTGGTACCGGCACCGATATCGATGACGATGGCATTATTCAACAAACCCCTGCCGTAAGCTGCAGCAAAAGGTTCAGAAACTACCATCAGTGAATCCACGTAATCCTGAACCGCACGCTTGATCGCCAGTTTGTTCGCACGCAGTGATTCGGCAGGTACGCCAACAACTGCATAGATTTCCTGGCTTTCTAACGCTCCTACCAGCTCCAGCAAGTGACCTACCAATTCCTGGACCGCTTCTTCATCACGGGAAATACCTTCCTTTATGACACCGTGTTCCAGAGGGCGGACCAGTTCCAGTGACAAGCGGTTATCCAGGGCATCTTTTCCAAATAATACCGGTTTACCCAGTACCTTTTCGGAAATGAAATCCTTGGGCCAACCCACGTAACTGGCAACATAATCACGCGCGCCATTGCTTGCGGATATTGCACTGCGCGAGGTCCCTAAGTCGATACCAACTCGCATTTTATTGCTGCGCTTTGGCGAGCTTTTCTTTTTCGCCATTCCTTTTGCCTCCTACACTGGTGTTTTTATTCAAATACGAAACTATACCTTTTTCCAGAAACGCTGCGATGTTCTCTCGATACTCCGCGGTCTTTAGCCGTTTCTCTTCTGCCGGGTTACAAAAACAAGACACTTCAGTCAAAATACTCGGGGCATCCAGTCCCAGTAACACCACAAAGGGCGCAGACTTGATGCCATGATCACTGGCGTGCTTGTTGATTTTTTTCATTCGTCCATACAGATTGGACTGGACTGAATGTGCTAACTGGCGAGACTCCTGAAACTTTAACGTATCACCAATTTT
>Ga0209742_10000333_pt1 | contig 25589 bp, 21 predicted proteins | sample DeeMarSeWOR38_10_FD_187462 | JGI IMG/M metagenome (GOLD analysis project Ga0209742, IMG submission 187462) | Marine sediment microbial communities from White Oak River estuary, North Carolina - WOR-3-8_10 (SPAdes) (version 2) | ecosystem: Environmental > Aquatic > Marine > Intertidal zone >... | reverse complement strand
GTCGGCAGGCGATAATGGCTCTTCCGGTCCTCGTAGGTCGGATACTTCTCCACCAGGTCGCGTCGCGACGTGTACAACGGCTCGCGGTGGATGGGCACCGGATCCGGGAAAGTCCACACGATGGCCCGCGCCTTGGCGTTTCCGAAAGGCGCACAGCCATGCTTGATGGCGACGCGCTGGATACCGCCCGAGAGGTCGGTCTTCCAGTTCTTGCCCTCGGCGGCGGCCTTCTCTTCCGCGGTCAGATCGTCCCACCAGCCGAGCTGCTTGAGCATGTCGGCGGTGAATTCGGGATGTCCATCCTTGAGCTCGTTCCCGACCGGGTATGAACCCTCGGCCAGGAGATTCTTGCCGTTGTGCTCCACACCGAAGCGAGCGCGGAAGTTGAGCCCGCCCTCGGCCACCGGCTTGCTTGGATCGTACAAGTTTGGAGTCCCGGGATGACCCATCTCCGGCGTGCCCCAGCAGGGCCACGGCAGACCGTAGTATTCGCCGTCGCACGGGCCGCCCTCGGCCTTCAGCGTCGTCACGTTGAACGTGTGCTTGTTTTCCAGCTGCCGCTTCAGGCGCTCCGGGCTCTGGCCGGTATAGCCGATGGTCCATGTGCCGCGATTCATCTCGCGGAGGATGTCCTCGATCAGAGGTTCGTCCCCGTTGACCTGAATGTTCTTGAAAAGCTCATCCGCAAATCCGAGCTTCTTCGCCATGTGGTACATGATGACGTGATCCGGCTTCGATTCGAAAATCGGATCGATAACCTTTTCTCGCCACTGCAGCGATCGATTCGACGCCGTCACGGATCCGTACGTCTCGAACTGCGTGCAGGCCGGCAGCAGATACATGCCGTCCTGCCGGTCCGGCAGCACTGCCGTATGGGTCGGAACCGGATCGATCACCACCACCAGGTCCAGCGTCTCCATGGCCTTCTTCATCTCGGGGCCACGGGTCTGGCTGTTGGGAGCATGCCCCCAGAAGAACATTGCCTTCAGGTTGTCCCTCTGGTCGATGTTGTTCTTGTCCTCAAGAACACCGTCGATCCAGCGGGAAACGGGGAAACCCGGCGAATTCATTGGGTTGGCGAAGGGTACAGGCAGATCACCTTCCTCGGTGACGCCGGATGGCTTGGTCTCCACGTAGCTCGTATCGAAACGACCCTTCACCCATTCGTAATCCAGGCCCCAGACTCCGGACCAGTGCTTCCAGGCGCCGTCGGACAGCCCGTAATAAGCCGGCAGGGTGTGCGACAGGATGCCCATGTCCGTGGCGCCCTGCACGTTGTCGTGGCCACGGAAGATGTTCGCGCCGCCGCCGCTCACGCCAATGTTGCCAAGGGCGAGCTGCAGTACGCAGTACGAACGGGTGTTGTTGTTTCCGATCGTGTGCTGGGTGCCGCCCATGCACCATACGATGGTGCCGGGACGATTCTCGGCCATGATCCTGGCCGCTTCCTTCACCACGCTCTCCGGCGCACCGGTGACGTCCTCCACCACATCGGGCGTCCACTTGGCCACCTCGGCGCGAATTTCGTCCATGCCGTAGACGCGCTGGTTGATGTATTCCTGATCTTCCCAGCCGTTCTCGAAGATATGCCAGAGCACGCCCCAGACCAGCGGGACGTCCGAGCCGGGTCGGATACGCACGAAATGGTCGGCATGAGCGGCCGTCCGCGTGAAGCGGGGATCGACAACGATCATCTTGGCGCCATTCTCCTTGCCGCGCAGGATGTGCTGCATAGCCACCGGATGCGCTTCCGCGGCATTACTGCCGATGAAGAACATGGCCTGGGCCTTGTGCATATCGTTGTAGGAGTTGGTCATGGCGCCGTAGCCCCAGGTATTCGCAACTCCGGCCACCGTGGTCGAATGGCAGATACGGGCCTGATGGTCCACGTTGTTCGTGCCCCAGAGAGCCGCGAACTTGCGGAACAGGTAAGCCTGCTCGTTGTTGAACTTGGCCGAACCGAGCCAGTAGACCGAGTCCGGTCCGGACTGCTCTCGGATCTCCAGGACCTTGTCGCCAATCTCGTTAATGGCCTCGTCCCAGCCGACTTTCTTCCACTTGCCGCCGGTCAGCTTCATGGGGTATTTCAGCCGCCGTTCGCCGTGCCCGTGCTCCCGCACCGACGCACCCTTGGCGCAATGGCCGCCCATGTTGAAGGGTGAATCGAAATCCGGCTCCTGGCCGGTCCAAACCCCGTTCTGGACTTCGGCGCGGACGCCGCATCCCACGGAGCAGTGCGTACATACCGAACGCTTGACCTCGGCGGGTCCGCTGGCGGAAGCGTCGGCCGTCGCGTGGGCCCGGCGGATCATGGCCGGCGGCAAAGTGGCTGCGACAGCGCCGCCACCCATGGCGAGACCGGCACGCCTCAGGAAGGTCCGGCGGTCGATCGCCTTGCCCAGAACCCCGTTGAGGCCAACGCCGGTTTCATTCGGATTCAGTTCTCGTTTCTTCGTCAGCTTCATGGCTGAGTCTCCTCGGATCAGGACGCGACGCAATTAAGCCCCGCCCTTGAAAGTTTCAGAATCGGGCCTTGTTGTAATACGTCGAGACGTGCGGCGTTTCCCTGTAGCCCCTGGCTTCCGGGGCTGCCGCTGCCGGCTCTTCCAGATCCGGCGCCGCCACTGCCCGTCCTGTCACCGCGATGGTCGCGGTGGCTCCTCCTACCGCCGCGAGTTGCCGCAGGAATGCCCGACGACCCTCTCTCTCACTGCGCGATTTACTGCTCATTACGCTCTCCTCTCCGAGTTTGTTATCCGCGTAGTGCGAATCCCTCGATCAAGACAAACCATCCTGCCGCGTCGACGCTGAATCCGGCGCCGATGCCCGCAGAAACTCTTTTTCAACCTCCAGAAACTGCTCCCCCAGCTGGCCTACCGCGCGATAGAAGCTGGCTGATTTAGCCTCCTGCAGATCGCGGAAAAAACGGGGCATCCAGGGCAGCATGTGACGCTCGAAGAACTCCCGCTGGAGTTCATAGGCCGCCACTTCACCTTCAGTGTTCAGAATCGCCATCACGTCACAGAGACCGGCCACATGGTCTTCCGGCTCCCTTACGCCTTCCTGTCGCTCGAAACCCAGTCGAGCCAGGTCAGCTCTCAGCCTGGCAAGGGGCTGTTCCATCAGGAAGCCGGTGACATACCAGGAACCGAACGGCACCAGTTCGCCCCGACCCAGACCGATAAAAAGCGCGTGATATTCGTCGTCCACTGCGGAAACCGAGGCCCGTTCGCCCGCCGCTGCAAGCATTTGCCAGGCTGCGCCAAGCATGGTCTCCGCAGATTCCGGGGACGACCGATCGATTCCAGTGACGAGGTCCAGCATGCCCTGATCGGGCGGGCTGGCAAGCAGATTGGCAAGAAGGCTGTACGTGCCGGATCGCAGCGACGCCTCTGCGTCGCAGCTAATCATTGGTGTCTCCACCCTTCCTCCAATGTCGGTCGCGGGAACTTCCGTCATCCTCGCCTCGTTCTTCTTAGGGCCACTGTTTTAACAGCATTTTCCGGGAAGGTCTACTAGGTAAATTAATCTCAGATAAACGCCCATATACTGCGCATCAAGACAAATATTTTCATAGACTGGTACATTTTGTCCCATTTTTCCGACCCAATGACGACGATATCCGGGAGGCTCCGCGTCAACCGCCACCGCTTTCGGCGCGAAACATGTCCTTGACCCGACAGTGCTCGCACATCTGAAGCCGCCGCCGGGCGTCCTCCGACTGAAACATCCAGTGACCTTCCAGCTTGCTCATCATGACGTCCAGCATCGACTGGGTCGCAAACGGTTTGCCGCAGGAAATGCAGCAGAAAGGCTGTTCTTCATGGAGGATCCTCGTCTGCTGCCTGGCTTCGGAGTCGTACAGGAATCTGGCGTGGGGACGGATGGCGTCCTCCGGACAGGCTTTCTCGCACAAGCCGCACTGAACACAGTTCCATTCCACAAATTTGAGTTGCGGCAGATCTCCGCCGGCGTTCAGGGCGGCTGTCGGGCAGACGGACACACATCCCATGCACAGCGTGCACGCCTTGTCGTCCACTTCGACCTCACCGAAGGGCGCCCCGGCGGGCAGGTCCGCTGTCCGCCTCGAGGATGGGGCGCTCTCGTGGATATGATCAATCGCCAGACGAAGAATCATGCGTTTTTCGTTGGGCGCGACGAAACGGGCAGGCCGCGCCACCATGCCGTCAGGCAAGTCGTCGAAATCCTCCGACGTGAAGTCTTTCGAAACATCGAGCTTGCGGACATATTCGCCGCGAAAACCCATGCCTTCCAGGATGGCGGAAGCGAAACGGATCTGGCTGTCGATTTCGTTCACGACCTTGGCTGGAGTGCCGCCGGTGACCGCAAGCAATACGGCGTCCGCGCCGTAGGCAAGACAGGCCATCCAGGCGTCCATGCCCACCGAGCCGACCTCCTCCACCTCCAGGGGCAAGACGCTCTCCGGCATCATCGCGGCAATGTTCTCGTAGACCCGCGTGCGGGAATGGGCGTCATGGAACAGCAGATAAGGCCGCCTGCCCCCGGCCTCACGGTAGGTATTGAGAAGAGACTGGACGTGGCGCAGGAGATCACTGACCGTCGGGAACGTGTAGGTCATCGCCCCGCTGGGGCACGCTGCGACGCAGCTGCCGCCGCCCTGGCAGAGATTCGGGTTTACATGAACCTTGTCGCCGATGGAAACGATGGCAGACGTCGGGCAGGCGTCGATGCACCGAGTGCAGCCCGTCAGTCCGCTGTTGCCGTGGGCGCAAATGTTGGGGTCGTAGTTGAAATACTTGGGCTTCTCGAATTCTCCCGTCATCTCCGGCAGCTCGGCCAGCGCCTTGTCCAGGGCCTCCTCCCGGCCTCTGGGTGCGTAGTAACCAGGCGGCGGTACGTCGTAATCGATCAGCGGCGACTCGCTCAGGTCGAGCACCAGGTCGAAGATCCGGGCTTGACCTTCTGTCCCCGAATCACTCTTGGCCCCGTCGCCCCCGGCGTCATTACCGCCTGCGATCCTGAACGAGAAATCCCCCAGGCTGCCTTCCAGCTCGGCATGCCCGCCCTCGATGATATCGATGCCCTCCGCGACGTCTTTTTCCGCTGGACCGTCGCCGGGGACAAAAATTGCTTGCTTTAACGTACTCCCGAGCCGGCCGGCGATATCGAGGGCCGCTTTTCGCTCCCCGATGATGAGCAGACGACCGCGGGACAGATAGGTGACGATGGAGGTGGGCTCGGTTTCGAGCTGTGCCCCGGCGGTCAGGGCGACTGCCCTGGCCCGACCCTCCTCCATGGTTTGCGGCAGTTCAGGCGCGACCTGGTTCATTGTCCTCCTCCGAACCGGCAACCCGGCCCTCTGGTGCCTCGTCCATCGTTCCCTCCTCCTTCGCCGCTTTGGGCTCGTCCAGCTCCGCCTCGGCCGCAAGAGTACGGGACGATGAATCTTGAGCGGCCCCCTCTTCGGCGTCGTCGGCCAAAGCCTCCAGCTTGTCCAGGGCCCGCTGCATGTGATATTTCATGTCGGCGGTTATGACATCCCCGAGGGGAGCGAACTTGGTGTAATCCTCGGCGTAGTCGTCCAGCCCGTCGCAGACGTTGAATTTGGCGCTGCGAAACAGCTTTCGCAGCGCTGTCTGGCGCAACGCCTCACTGACGCCGTCCGACAGGAACGGGCTGAAGTCCGCATCCTGATCCAGTTCCTCCAGCGGGGGCATGTCCTCATCGGTCAGGTCTTTCGTCGGCACTTCCGATGCAGCCTGGTCCGGGCCGGCCTCCAAAGGCTCGTCCGAAGGCTCGGGCATCGCGGCCGCCTCTTGATGGGACTCACTTTTCTTTCGCGACCACCGTGAGAGGAAGTCCTCCTCCTGCCTGGTGGTATTCACTTCATCGTCGTTACCGTTTTGCATTTCCGAATTCTTCATTTGTGCTTGTCAGACCAGTTTTTGCGCTTGCGCTTGCGCGGTGCCTCAGGCACGTAGTGTTCGAGGATGAATTGCTCGATCTGATGGTAAATCTCAGGGGAAATAGGTGTTGAAAATACCTGGGCGTCACCTTCCAGCCCCGCCATCGCCTCATCGTGGTCCGCGGTCACCAGGAAGGGATCTAGCCCCCCCTCGGGATTTTCATGGCAGATCACGTAGAGTGCGGCGTTCTCGCCGGTCAGGTTGTACCAGTAGCTTTCTGCGCTGTCCCGGTAGAGTTCCAGCTTCAATCCCGAGATCAGATACTGTTCGGCCTCGTCGTCCTGGCGAATCAGGGTGCTCCCGGCGGGTTTTTTCGTCAGGTGGCCGCCCGGCAAGATCGATACGGCAGCCCATGCGGGGACCCGCCACCGACCCTGGACCACTTCGCGCCTTTCGATTACGACGGCGACGGGAATTTTGACCAAACTGGCCATTTTTACCTTGAACTTCCTCTGTGCTCGTCCAGGAACGATCCGCATTCGCCCGATCTGTGCCGAGACCCCGGACCCTGTATATTAACTTCACCCGGTGAATACGCGGACTGCAAAGACTGATGCCGGCGCCGGTGAAGCTGCGTATTCTATCGTATCGGCTCCTGACCGATGGGGGTTTCGCCTTGCCCCGGAGCCAATCATGCGGCGCAGCTCAAGCCGACGATAGCAAAAAGAACGTGCGTTCCCGAACGACGGGCCGGCCGTTCTCTTCCTGCCGAGGACTGTCACGATGACCAACTCCCGCCTTTCCGACCCAGCGGCGGAAAAAACCGAGGAGGCCGTTAAACCGGACCAAACCGAGCCCGAAACGCCCCGGTTCATGAGCGTCAAGCAGGTCGCCCGTTATCTCCAGGTCAACGACAAGAAAATCTACAGCCTGGTTCGCGAGGGGAAAATTCCGGCAACCAAGGTTACGGGCAAATGGCTTTTTCCTCGTGACCTGGTAGATCTGTGGATCCTGGAATCCGCCCACGGCGGACTGCTCACCGACCGTATGCTCATTGCCGGTAGCGACGACCCCCTTCTTTACAGGACGGTGATGCAGATCGCCAACAAGATCCACGCCCGCGCGCTCATCAGCTATACCCCCACGGGTACGCAGCTCGGCCTGTCCCTTCTCTCCCGCCGTCGCGCCGACGTTTGCGGCATTCACTGGGGGCCTGCAGAGGAGAGCGCAACCAGACACCCCGCTCTGCTCAGGCAGTTCGCCCAGCATGAGGACTGGGTTCTCGTGCGTCTCTTCCGGCGCGAGCAGGGTCTGATCCTTGCGCCTGACTCCTGGCCCGCCGGAAGTCGTATCGAGGATCTCTTCTCGCCGGAGCGGCACTGGGCGGTACGTCAGGAGGGGGCCGGCTCACAGCGTTTTCTGCAGGAGATCATCACTCGCCACGGCGTCAACCCCGCTGCAAGAAGGATTACGGGCAGGGCCTATTCCGAAAGGGATGCAGCATCGCTGGTGGCCATGGGACAGGCGGATGTAGCCACCGGCGTGCGCGCTGCGGCGACAGAATTCGGCCTGGAATTCCTGCCGATCGGATGGGAAGCCTTCGACCTGGCCATGCATCGCGGAGTGTTTTTCAGGACCCTGTTTCAGAAGCTCCTCGAACATCTTCGGAGCAGCGAGATTCAGAGCCTGGCGCGAATGCTCGGGGGGTACGACCTTGGCGAATGCGGCAACCTGGTATGGCCGGCCTGACTCGGCCCTTCGGTCAGGAGACGGACAGATGATGCTCGACCACGTGAACCAGATCCAGGCCCGGCACCTCCAGCGTTATTTTTGCATCCACGCCTCCGGTCCCCAGGGTTCCTGATTCCGCTGCCGCCCGGATCGCCTTCTCGATCTCGCGCTGGGAGGTCACGCCCACGTTCTTGAGAAACTTGCGAATCTCGATGTTGAGTTTCTCTTCGTTGATGTTGGCCATTTTCGTGTCTCCTTCGCCCTCGGTCGGGCGATCAATTGATGCGGATCGGGTGAAATGCAGACTCGGCCGAATCATTCACGGCGGGGACCGAGCTTTCTCTCGAGAGTTTTCCGCGACACTCCCAACCGACGTGCCGCCCGGGACCGGTTGTCGTCACAGGCCGCAAGCACTCTCTTCATGTGATCGGTCTTGACCCGTTCCAGCGGCCAGTCTTCAGGATAGCCGAACGGACCCGAGCCGGATATATGCCCGCTGCTCTGGAGAGGTTCCGACGGAAATTCGCCAAGCATGAGAACCCGCTCGATAAAACTCCTGAGTTCCCGCGCGTTCCCGGGCCAGTCGTGCTCCTGCAGCTGACGGATCCGCTCCGGATCGAGCGGCATTGGAGCGAGTCCCAGACCCCCTGCCAGCGAATCCATAAAGAGACGGGCGAGGTCCTCGATGTCTCCCGGCCGTTCGCGCAGCGGCGGAAGCTTCACGTGAACCACCGAAAGCGCATAGAAAAGGTCCTTGCGGAATTGGCGCCGGCGCGCATGCTCGGCCAGGTCGCTCTGCGTGGAGGCGACGACGCGGACATCCACGTGCAGTTTCCTGCTGGAGCCCACCGGGCGGATCGCGCTCTCCTCGAGCGCCCTAAGCAGTTTGGCCGCGACCTCGACAGGTATATCGGCGACTTCGTCGAGAAAAAGCGTGCCGCCCCTGGCGGCGACGAACAGACCATCCCTCCCCGGGTTCGATCGCGCGGAAGTACCCTTTGCGTGACCGAACAATTCGCTCGCCAAAACTTCCGGTTCAGTGGCGCCGCAGTTCAGCGTCACGAACGCACCTCGCCGACCGCTCTGCTGGTGGAGCAGTCGCGCCACCGCGTCTTTGCCCGTGCCCGTCTCGCCCTCGATGAGTACGGTCGCCGACGTCGGCGCCACTTTCCTGATGAGTTTCCGGACGGCCGAGATTGCCTCGCTGTTCCCCACCAGGTTGGCGTCGCCGTCAGTGCCGGCTGGAAATCCCCGCGGCACCGCGGAGGCCGTGGGCGCCGCCCCAGCGCCGCCCACGCGCTGAATGGCCGATAAAAGCGAATTCGGCTCAAAGGGACGCAACATGATTTCGGCAACGCCGAAGCGAAGGGCACTGATCGCCTGTTTTGCCTGGTCGGTATCACAAGTCAGGATGATGGAGCATTGATCGCTGGTTTGCCTGAGATCCGAGACCCACTCCAGGGTCGAGCCATCTCCGGCATCCAGGTCCACTACCAGACAGTCGAAACGGCAGCGCTCCATCAGGCGCCTTGCCCGGCTGAGGCTGCTCGCGCCTTCGGCGAAGCCGAGGCGACGTGCCAGTTCCGATGTCAGCCGCTGCCTGCGGGCCCTGTTTCTGTCGACCACCAGTGCCGCCGTGGTCATCATGCTGACTCGCCCGATATCCGCCTGAGTCGACAAACTGTCTACCCTCCCGGGCTATGCCGTGATCGATCGCCGTGGGTCCGATTGCCCGGAACGCGCGCCCGGTGCGTTCATTCACCTTTTGAGGCTATATACTGCGTCAAAATGACGCAATTTTCTGATACGCTCGCGCATCCGGCTCGGGACCACCACAACGATGGCGCCCTTCGCCCCCTTGGCAACTGCATTGCCGTCTGGCGGGCGGCGGCAGCCGTGCATTGAAGCCTGTGACTGGATTTAAAGACACGATCACCGGCGTCGTGATCGCCGGTGGGCAAGGCCGACGTATGGGGGGCGTGGACAAGGGCCTGGTCATGCTCGCCGGACGGCCTATGGCCGAACACGTTATCACCCGTCTGAAGCCCCAGGTCGGCAGACTGGTTATCAACGCCAACCGAAACCTGGAAGCTTATAAGGCCATGGGCTACCCGGTGATCACCGACACCGTCGGTGGCCATTTGGGGCCGCTGGCAGGATTTCTCGCCGCCATGCGCGCCACGCGAGACCCATATATCCTGACGGCCGCCTGCGATGCGCCCCTCATTGCCGCGGATCTGTCGGCCAGGCTCTGGCGAATGCTGGAAAGAGAAGAGGCAGAGTTGGCGGTCGCTCATGACGGGGACTACCTGCAGCCGCTTTTCGCACTGATCAGCGTTTCGCTTGCGGACAGCGTCGAACACTATCTCGAGACCGGCGGGCGAAAAATTGACCGCTGGTACAACACACACCGGATGGCTACAGTGGATTTCAGCGACGTGGCCGAGAGCTTTGCCAATATCAACAGTCCGGAGCAGCGGGCCGAAATTGAATCGCTGCTGGCCTCCGACAGCTGAAACAGACCGCATCTGCCCGGACAGGAAATCCATGTCAGACATGCCCCGACAACTGCTGGACCCATGCTCCTCGGACCCGCACGGGGAGCCGACGCTTCGCCTGGAGGAAGCCCTGGAGAAGATGCTGGCTGAAGCCAAGCCCGTTACGGGCGAAGAAACGCTGCCCCTGCGCGCGGCTCTGGGGCGGGTGCTTGCAGAAGATGTGGCCTCCGAGGTGGATGTTCCTTCACATACGAATTCCGCCATGGACGGCTACGCGCTGCGTGCCGCGGATCTCGCGCCGGACAGTGCCGTCGAGCTTCGGATCCTCGGAACGGCATGGGCGGGTCGGCCATTCCCGGATCCAGTTGGCCCCGGGGAGTGCGCCCGGATCATGACGGGCGCCTCGATGCCCACCGGCGCGGACACGGTTGTGATCCAGGAAAACGCCGAGCGGCATGGGGATAGGGTAACCATCGGCCCCGGCCACCGTGCCGGCCAGAATGTGCGGCTTGCCGGCGAGGACGTCCGTGCGGGGGCGGCGGCGCTGCGGAAGGACATCGTGCTGGCCCCTGCTCATCTCGGGCTGCTTGCTTCGGTGGGCGTGAAACAGGTGACTGTTCGACGGCGTCCCGCGGTAGCGTTCTTCTCCACCGGCGACGAACTGCGAAACCCGGGCGAATCTCTTGCCGCCGGACAAATCTACGACAGTAATCGCTTCACCATATACGGGATGCTGGACCGCCTCGGCGTGGATACGCTGGATATGGGCATCATCCCGGACGACCGGGAGACTATACGGCAGGCTTTCAGTAAAGCAGCTCGCCAGGCAGACGCAGTTATCACCTCTGGAGGTGTTTCCGTGGGCGAAGCCGATTTCGTCACCGAAACGCTTCGAGACATGGGAACGGTGGGATTCTGGAAAGTCGCTATCAAGCCAGGGCGACCCATTGCCTTTGGCAAAATCGAGGACAAGCTCTTTTTCGGACTGCCCGGAAATCCCGTGTCGGTCATGGCCACGTTTTACCAGCTGGTACGACCGGTACTGCTTCGGCTGCGCGGCGAGGCAAGGCCGGCGCCGGAGGTTCTGGTGAAAGCGGAATGCCGCGCCCGGCTTCGCAAGAAACCTGGCCGGATGGAATTCCAGAGAGGCGTTCTCTGCCGTGACGGCGACGGAAAATACATCGTAGACACTACCGGGCACCAGGGCGCTGGCGTACTTCGCTCGATGGCGGAAGCCAACTGCTTTATCGTCCTGCCCCTGGATGGCGACACGATCATGCCCGGCGACGAAGTGGACGTTCAGCCATTCAGCGCCCTCGTCTGAGCGGGCGCCGATTTCGAGTTCCCAAGGAGTTGCAGCATATGGCTCACGGCCAGGACAAAGAAGAACGCAGGCTCATCCCGCTGGCAATCGCGGTTTTGACGGTCTCTGACTCCCGAACGGAGGAAACGGACAAGTCCGGCAGGCTTCTGGTAGACCGCCTGACCTCGGCAGGACATGAATGCGCTGACAAGCTGATCGTGCCCGACGACGTTTACAAAATTCGTGCCGCTGTCTCCAGGTGGATCGCCGACGAGAACGTACAGGTTGTCATCACCACCGGGGGCACCGGCGTCACCGGCAGGGACGGAACGCCGGAAGCCGTGCTGCCTCTCCTCGACAAGGTTATCGAGGGATTCGGAGAGATTTTCAGGTCCGTTTCCTTCGGGCAGATCCGGACATCAACCATACAGTCCCGTGCAGTGGCCGGCGTAGCGAACGGTACCTACGTGTTCTGCGTACCCGGGTCCTCCGGCGCCTGCGCCACGGCCTGGGACGAGATCATCTCCTCGCAGCTCGATTACCGGACGCGGCCCTGCAATCTGGCCGAGCTTATGCCCCGGCTACTCGAGAACTGACGATCACGGAAGCGACCACGACCATGAGCGCGGACATCAGGCTCCTCGTCGGGACCAAGAAAGGGCTGTTTCGCCTGCATGGCGATGCCGGGATGTCCCGCTGGTCCATGGACGGACCCCACATCGAGGGTTACGAGGTCATACATACCGCCGCGCACCCCGCCCGTCCGGGCACGTTTTACGCCGCAGTCACTCATCCGGTCTGGGGGGCGCACATCTACGCGAGCCGGGACGGTGGCGGGACCTGGGCGTCTCTTGCGGGTGTACCGCGTCACGAAGACGCCCGGTATGGCACGGACCTGAAATCGATCTGGTACCTGGCTCACACTCCGGACGGGCGAAGGATGTATGCCGGTATCGACCCCGCCGGTCTTTTCTTCAGTGACGACGAGGGGGAAACCTGGCAGCCGGCGGACGGCCTGAACGATCATCCGACCAATGTGAGCTGGGAACCTTCCCGCGGCATTTTCGCGGTCCACTCGATTCATATCGACCCGGCTGACCCCACGAGAGTGTGGGCAGCCATTTCTGCCGGCGGCGTTTATCGCAGCGAGGACGGGGGCCAGAGCTGGCGACCGGCGAATACCGGGGTGCGGGCCGAGAATCTCCCCAATCGGTTCCCCGAGACGGGCCACAACGTCCACCGCCTTGTCATGCATCCGCGGCAATCGTCTCGGCTATACAGGCAATGCTATAACGGCACCTATCGCAGCGACGATGGCGGAGACACCTGGACGGAGATCACCGCCGGCCTGCCCAGCGATTTCGGCTACGCTCTGGTGACCGACCCGGCGGATCCTGACACGGTTTTCCAGATCCCGGAATCCAGTTCCCATCTCCGGGCTCCGGTAGACGGGCGACTGCGGGTCTTTCAAAGCCGCGATGCCGGCGCGAGCTGGGCGTCCGTCAGCCCGGGGCTGCCCCAGGAACACGTCTATGTGACCGTGCTCCGGGAAGCGATGGACGTGGACGACCGCGATCCCTGCGGGCTTTACTTTGGAACATCTGGCGGGCATCTGTTTGCCGCCCCTGAGGCCGGCGCCGAATGGCGAATGATCGCCGCATTCCTGCCCAGGATACTCTGCGTGAAGGTCCATTCCATAAACGAGGGGCGATGACGGATCTGCTGGACGTTCTGGAAGCCCGCTCCGGGATCGTCTGCGCTATCGGCGCGGGCGGCAAGAAGACCGCCCTCTACGCCATTGCCAGACATCATCCGGGCCGCGTGGCCATCACGGCTACGGTGTTCACGCCTTTTTTCCCCGAGGACCTGGAAGCCGCCGAAGTGATCGCGGAAAACAGCGACATCGTGAACCGCCTGGAGGCGCTGCGGGACGCCACGCGCGTCGCGTACGCGTGTCCCGGCGGCAAGGCCGGCCGTCACGGGGGCGTCAACGCGGACCTGGTTCGCCGGATCCACGAAGAAATGCAATTCGATCTCACACTGGTCAAAGCGGATGGAGCCCGCATGCGCTGGATTAAGGCACCGCAACCAGGCGAACCGGTGCTTCCTCCGGATGCCGACACCGTACTGGTCATGGTATCCGCCAGGGCTCTAGGAGAACCTCTGGGGGAACGGATCGCGCACCGCCCGGAGAAGGTGTCCGCTATTACCGGGGCCCCTCTCGGAGAACCCTTTGCTCCCGAACACATGGCGCAGCTCCTGACCCATCCCGAGGGCCTGCTGGCGGGCACCGGTCGAACCGCGGTCATCCCCGTGATCAATATGGTGGACGACGAGGACCGGCGGCGACTGGCGAGCCGGGCGGCGGAGATGGCTCTGGAACAATCGTCACGCTTCGAACGTGTCGTGCTGGCACAGATGCGGGACCGGTTCGCTCCCATCGTGGCGATCCTCGACCGTTGACTTCGGGGTATCACAAGGCCTTTTATATAGCGTCATGAGCACAGTCACCGTATGGATACCCCCCGCCCTCCGCGGGTTCGTGGACGGCGCCCACGAAATGAAGGTCGAGGCCAGTGATGTTTCGTCGGCCCTGGCAGCCGTCGGCCGTGACCACGCTGGGTTCCTCAACCGGGTCCTGGCACCCGACGGCACGCTCCGCCCCCTGGTCAATATTTATGTGGACGAAGACAACATCCGGGAGCTACAGGGCCTGGAGACTCCCCTGGCAGACGGACGTTCGGTGGCGATCATCCCGGCGATCGCGGGCGGCTGAACAGGCCCTTTCGCCGGCATGCTTTGGCGGAGACCCGGCGAGCGGTAGGATCGTGTAGCCAGCACCCCTCCCGGAGAGCCGATGCCAGAAAGAAAAGACCGAGTCACCCGCCTGAGACATCCGGGTCGAGGCCGGCATGCAAGCCGGACCGTGCCCCGGGGCCGACGGCCGGATGCATCCTGTGTGAAGGAGATCGGGAATCTCCTGGGCGCCGCCCCGCTCCGCCGCGACCTTCTGGTCGAGTATCTCCACCGGATACAGGACGCCTACGGGCATATTTCGGCCATGCACCTGGCGGCGCTTGCCGAGCAACTGAAACTGTCCCAGGCGGAGGTCTTCGAGGTCGCGACCTTCTACGCCCATTTCCACGTGATCGGGGACGGGGCGGAATCCCCTCCGGACATTACCGTGCGGGTTTGCGACGGGTTGAGCTGCGAGCTGGCCGGCGCCCGCAGTCTGTACCGGGATCTCAAGGAGAGAACTGAGGGAAAGGCCAGGGTGATCACGGCGCCCTGCATGGGTCGATGCCATTGCGGGCCCACGGCGGCTGTCGGCGCCCATCATGTGGATCACGCAACGGTTGACTCGGTGACCGAGGCCATCCGTGAGAAACGCACCGCGCCGAACGTCCCCGATTATGTCCATCTACGTAATTACCTGGACGACGGGGGCTATGAGGTGCTGAAACAGTGTCTGGACGGTCGCCGATCCGTTGAGTCGGTGATCGCGGCCCTGACCGACTCGGGTCTCCGTGGCCTGGGGGGAGCCGGTTTTCCGCCGGGCCGTAAATGGGAGATCGTCCGCTCCTTCCAAGGCCCGAGGACGCTGGCGGTCAACGCCGATGAAGGGGAACCGGGAACGTTCAAGGACCGTTTCCACCTGGAGAACAATCCGCACAGCGTCCTCGAGGGCATGCTTATCGCCGCCTGGGCCGTGGAGGCCGAGACGGCCTACTTCTACCTGAGGGATGAATACCCGGCGGTCCGTGCAATCCTCGACAAGGAGTTACCCGCACTTCAGGCCACCGGTCTGGCGGACCACGTCAGAATCGAACTCCGCCGCGGCGCCGGTGCCTACATCTGCGGCGAGGAGTCGGCCATGATCGAGTCCATCGAGGGCAAGCGAGGCCTGCCGCGCCATCGCCCCCCCTACGTGGCCGAGGCAGGCGTCTTCGGACGACCCACGCTGGTCAACAACGTAGAAACCCTGTACTGGGTTCGGGACATCCTGGAGAAAGGCGCAGACTGGTTTGCCGGCCACGGCGCCAACGGATCGAGGGGCCTTCGGAGCTATTCCGTTTCCGGACGGGTTCGGGAGCCCGGCGTCAAGCTCGGCCCGGCCGGCATCACCGCCAACGAGCTGATCGAGGACCTTTGCGGCGGCATGGCTCCCGGCCACGAGTTCCGGGCCTATCTCCCCGGGGGCGCTTCCGGAGGCATCCTGCCGGCATCCATGGCCGATCTACCCCTCGATTTTGGCTCTCTCGAACCGTATGGCAGTTTCGTCGGCTCCCATGCGGTCATCGTCCTAGGACACCGCGACGATCTGCGCCGGGTCGCGCTGAATCTCATGCGCTTTTTCGAGGACGAAAGCTGCGGTCAGTGCACGCCCTGCCGCGTCGGCACCGAAAAAACCGTTGCTCTGATGCAGCAGCCGGAATGGGACGAGGCTCTCATGCGGGAACTCGCGGACACCATGTCCGACGCCTCGATCTGTGGTCTTGGCCAGGCGGCCGCCAATCCCGTCATGTCCCTTTTGCGTTATTTCCCCGAGGTGCTGAAGTGACCGACCAGACCCGGGTCAAATTCTTCCTGGACGGCGAACCGGTGGAGGCCTCGCCCGGCGAAACTATCTGGGAGGTGGCGCGACGACAGGGAACCGAAATCCCGCACCTCTGCCATCGTCCGGAACCGGGCTATCGGCCGGACGGCAACTGTCGGGCCTGCATGGTCGAAATCGAGGGAGAAAGGACGCTGGCGGCTTCCTGCATCCGCCGGCCGGCGCCCGGGATGAGGGTCCACACGGTCGGTGAGCGCGCCGAGAAAGCGCGCAGCATGGTGTTCGAGATGCTGATAGCCGACCAGCCGCCGCGCTCGACGGCTCATGATCCGGATTCGGCCATCTGGCGCTGGGCGGAGCGCCTGGGGATTGACTCGAGCCGTCTTCCGGCGCGGCGTCCACCACAGCCGGACAGAAGCCATCCCGCCATGGCCGTTTTCCTCGACGCCTGTATTCACTGCACCCTCTGCGTGCGGGCCTGTCGCGAGGTGCAGGTGAACGACGTCATCGGCATGGCCTATCGCGGTCATGATGCCTCGGTCGTGTTTGACCAGGACGATTCCATGGGCGAGAGCACCTGCGTGGCCTGCGGAGAATGCGTGCAGGCCTGCCCCACCGGCGCCCTGATGGAATCGAGTCTCGTGGACCAGGCAGGGCTGAAAAGACGCCTCGAGCTGGAGGAAGTCAGCAGCGTCTGTCCCTACTGCGGAGTCGGATGCCTGCTGTCCTATCAGATCGCTGAAAGCCGTATCGTGGCGGTTCAGGGTCGAAACGGGCCGTCCAACCGGAATCGTCTTTGCGTCAAGGGCCGCTTCGGAATGGACTACGTCCACCATCCCCATCGACTGACGCGGCCGCTGGTGCGCCGGGAGGATGCCCCCAAGGGCCCTGATGTCCAGGTGGACCCGGCCGACCCTTCGACTCATTTCCGCACCGCCACCTGGGAAGAGGCGCTGGACCGGGCTGCCGGGGGCCTCAAGCGAATCCGCGACGGCAGCGGAGGCAGGGCACTGGCCGGATTCGGGTCCGCCAAGGGCTCCAACGAGGAGGCCTATCTGTTCCAGAAACTGGTGAGAACCGGATTCGGCAGCAACAACGTGGATCACTGCACCCGGCTTTGCCACGCATCCTCGGTGGCCGCCCTGCTTGAAGGCATCGGATCAGGCGCGGTCACGGCACCTTTCACCGCGGCGTCGGAGGCGGACGTGATCGTGGTCATCGGCGCAAACCCGACAGAAAACCATCCGGTGGCAGCCACTTTCTTCAAGCAGGCGGTCAAGCAGGGCAAGACCCTGATCGTCATGGACCCGCGGGGCACGGCGCTGCGACGACACGCCACCCGCATGCTGCAGTTCACGCCCGGTACCGACGTTGCCATGCTCAACGCCATGCTCAACGTCGTCATCACCGAGGAACTCTTCGATTCGGGGTATGTGGCCCGACGCAGTGAGGGCTTCGAGAGCCTGAGGAAAAAGATCGGTGAATTCACCCCGGAGGCCATGGCGCCGATCTGCGGAATCGACGCAGAGACCTTGCGAGAAGTCGCCCGAACCTACGCCCGCGCCGATCGCTCGATTATCTTCTGGGGCATGGGCATCTCCCAGCATGTCCACGGGACCGACAATGTTCGCTGCCTGATTGCCCTTGCAACCCTCACGGGACACGTGGGACGGCCCGGAACCGGTCTCCATCCCCTCCGCGGCCAGAACAATGTTCAGGGCGCATCGGACGCGGGGCTCATACCCATGATGCTTCCGGATTACGGGCCCGTGGATTCCCCCGACGTTCGCGCGCGCTTCGAGGACGCGTGGGGAACGTCCCTGGATCCGGATCGGGGGCTGACGGTTGTCGAGATCATGGATGCCATCCACGCCGGAACGGTGCGCGGCATGTACATCATGGGCGAGAATCCCGCCATGTCGGATCCTGACGCGACCCACGCCAGGGAGGCGCTGTCCAGGCTCGAGCACCTTGTCGTTCAGGATATATTCCTGACGGAAACCGCCTGGCACGCGGATGTGGTCCTGCCGGCTTCCGCATGGCCGGAAAAAAACGGCACAGTCACCAATACCAACCGGCAGGTTCAGATGGGACGGCAAGCCCTGGATCCGCCGGGAGACGCGAGAGAAGACCTCTGGATCATCGGGCAGATCGCCAGAAGGCTGGGGCTCGAATGGAATTACGGACACGCCCGGGATGTGTTCGGGGAGATGGCGCAAGTAATGCCCTCGCTGGCGAATATTTCCTGGAAGCGGCTGGAGAAGGAGGGCTCCGTGACCTATCCCTGCCCCGCTCCGGACAAGCCCGGGCAGGACATCGTTTTCGGCGACGGTTTCCCCCGCGAAGGAGGCCGGGCGCGACTGGTGCCCGTCGATCTTATCCCTCCGGACGAGCAGCCGGACAGCGAATTCCCCCTCGTACTCTCCACCGGCCGCCAGCTCGAGCACTGGCACACCGGCGCCATGACTCGCAGGTCCGACATCCTGGACCGGCTCGAGCCGGAGGCCGTGGTGAGCCTGGCTCCACAGGACATGGCGTCCCTGGGCATCGAGCCAGGCGACCGTGTCCGCGTCGTCACCCGCCGGGGCGTTATCGAACTCAAGTGCCGGCGTGACGACGCCATCCCGGGCGGCATGATCTTTGTCCCCTTCTGCTATGCGGAGGCGGCGGCCAACGTGCTGACGAATCCGGCACTGGACCCGTACGGCAAAATCCCGGAGTTCAAGTTCTGCGCCGCGAGACTCGAGCGGGCGTGAGACAGATCGGTTGACGTTAGACACGCGGAAACCCTCCGGCTCCGAAGTTGGAGCAGCAATCCCCGCGCCCGCTGTTTATAATTGTGGGCCACGGCCAACGACAATCGCCTGTCGATCCACCGCGACGGAGCAGGCGCAAAGTCCAGAAAAAGGAATGGGAGCGGGGATGGCGCCAGGCTGCGGTGCTCCCGAGGGCGATATATGCACGGTAAGCGAATGCTTCGGCGACACGCGTCGAAATCCCTGATTTTGGTAATGCTGGCCATCGGAACGGCATGCCAGAAAAAAGAGCCCCCTCCTCCCCCTCCTCCCGAAATTCCCGTGGTCTCCCCCATACAGAGGGATCAGCCCATTCTCCTCGAAGCGATCGGGGAAACCATGGGATCGGTGGACATTCCGATCCGCGCCCGCGTCGAGGGCTATCTGGAGGGCATGTTCTTTGACGAAGGCTGGCCGGTGGAGAAGGACCAGCTGCTGTACACCATCGATCCGCAGCCCTTCGAGGCTGCCGTCGTAGAGGCCAGGGGCCAGCTGGCGGAAGCGCGCACCATGCTGGCGAAGGCAAAATCCGATCTTGACCGTATTCGCCCCCTGGCGGAGATGAAAGCGGTCAGCGAACAGGACCTTGATGGTGCAGTGGCGGAATACGAGGCGGCCATCGGCGCCGTACAGGCGGCGGAGGCGAGGGTCGAGCAGAAAGAGATCGAGCTTGGCTACACCCGGATTCACTCGCCCATCGACGGCAGGATCGGGCTCTCGGAAGCCAAGGTCGGCGAGTTCGTCGGGAGGCAGCCGAACCCGGTCATTCTCAACTATGTTTCCCAGGCCAACCCCATCCGGGTCCGTTTCTCCATCGACGAGCGCCAGTATCTGCAGTTCGCCAGGCAGTTCATCGAGCTGAGAAATGCGGATGACTCGAAAGATATCGCGGATATCCGGGCCGCTCGCGGCGGCCAGACGCCCCTGGAACTGGTCCTTTCGGATGGCACGGTACACGACCAGCAGGGTTTCATCGTCGCCTACGATGCCGCCGTCAACCCGACGACAGGCACGTTCAGGCTGGAAGCTGACTTTCCCAACCCGGACAACGTTGTGGTGGCGGGCCAGTTCGCCCGGATCAGAGGCGTCTCCGAGACACTGGAGGACGCCATACTCGTACCGCAGAGATGTATACAGGAGCAGCAGGGACTGTTCAGCGTTTTTGTTGTCACGGACGATGGCACGGTGGAACTGCGCCCCGTGCAGCCGGGATACAAGGTTGACCAGCTTCAGGTCATCGATTCCGGGCTGGATGCAGGCGAACGGGTCGTTTTCGAAGGCGTCCAGCGTCTCAGGGACGGCATGAAGATCGTGCCCACACCGGTTCAGATCGACGACACCGGGGCTCCGGTCGAGGACTCTCCGGCAGCAGGAGGCTGACTCGTGGCGGCATTTTTTGTTCGGCGGCCCATCGTGGCCATGGTGATCGCGATCATCATCGTGATCCTTGGCCTGGTCGCCATGGGTCGCCTGCCCATCGCCCAGTATCCCGACATCACGCCACCCCTGGTGAACGTCAGCGGCACCTACACCGGCGCCAACGCCGTCAACGTCGAGCAGTCCGTCGCCACGCCGGTGGAACAGAAGGTCAACGGCGTGGAGGACATGATCTACATGCGGTCCGTCAACTCCAGCGATGGCCGCATGTCCCTGGACGTCTCATTCGAGGTCGGCACCGACCTGGATATGGCAAACGTTCTGACCCAGAACCGGGTGTCGGAGGCCGACGCCAGCCTGCCTGAGGAGGTCAAGCGCCTGGGCGTGCCGGTCAAGAAAAAGCTTTCGTTTCCCCTTCTGCTCGTCACCCTGGTATCTCCCGGCGGCACCTACGGCAAGGAATTTCTCGGCAACTACGGCACCATCAACGTGCTGGACGAGCTGGCTCGTATTCGCGGCGTGGGCTTGGCGGAGGTCCTGGGTGGCAGCCTGACGGAGTACGCTATGCGGGTCTGGGTCAAGCCGGACCAGCTGGCCAAGCTGAAACTCACCATTCCGGACATCACCAGCGCTCTCCAGCAGCAGAACGTTTTGGTGCCGGCAGGCCAGATCGGCGGACAGCCCGCTCCCGAAGGCACTCAGCTCACCTACACGGTACAGACCCGCGGACGGCTGGAAACTCAAGAGCAGTTTGGCAATGTCGTGGTGAAGTCGAATCCGGACGGTTCCCAGGTGCTGCTCAAGGACGTGGCCAGGATCGAGCTGGGCACGCAGAACTACACCATGAACATGCGGCTGGACCTGGCCGAAGCCGCAGTCCTGGCCATTTACCAGCTGCCCGATGCCAACGGTCTGGAAGTGGCCCAGAACGTCATCGCCACCATGGAGCGCCTGAAACAGCGCTTTCCGCAGGACCTGGAATATGTGATCTCCCTGGACACCACCAAACCGATCACGGCCGGTATCCGGGAAATCGTGATCACCCTGTTCCAGGCCGTTGCGCTGGTGCTGCTGGTCGTCTACATCTTTCTGCAGAATTTCCGATCCACGCTGATTCCTTCCCTGGCCGTCCCTGTATCCCTGGTGGGCACTTTCGCCGTGTTCCCGCTCCTGGGCTTCTCCATCAACACCCTGTCGTTGCTGGGCCTGGTGCTGGCCATCGGCATCGTGGTGGACGACGCCATCGTGGTGGTGGAAGCCGTGGCCTACAAAATCGAGCGCGGCATGGCGCCCAAGGAGGCCACGCTCGAAGCAATGCGTGAAGTGTCGGGACCCATCGTCGCCACGTCGCTGTCCCTGATCGCGGTGTTCGTGCCGGTGGCCGCCATGGCCGGCATTACGGGCCGTCTCTACCAGCAGTTCGCCATCACCATCGCCATCTCGGTGGCCATCTCGTCGATCAATGCCCTGACCCTGAGCCCGGCCCTGGCGGCCATGCTGCTCAGGCCGCCGAGCGAGGAGAAAGGCTTCATGGGCCGATTCTTCGACCGGTTCAACAAGGGCTTCGAGGTGGCCACCGAGAAGTTCCTGGTCATCGCCCGCTTCTTTACCACCAAGGTCGTCCGGGCCGGCATCGTTCTGGTCGCCTTCGTCATCGGGCTGGTGTTGATCTTCAAGGTCCTGCCTGCCGGTTTCGTGCCGGAAGAGGACCAGGGCTACATCCTGGCCGCGGCCATCATGCCCGACGCCGCGTCGCTGGAACGAACCGACACGGTCATGAAGCAGGCCGAGTCCATCATCGGCAGCCTCGACGCCGTTGAGAGCGTGACCGGTGTCTCCGGCTACAACCTGCTGACCGCGACCATCCAGAGCAATACCGGATTCATTTTCGTTCAGCTCAAGGACTGGGACGAGCGACCGGACAAGGCAGACCACTGGTCCAGTATCGTCCAGCGGCTCAATATGGCGTTCGCGACCCAGATCAAGGGCGGGCTGGTGTTCGCCTTCGGACCTCCCGCCATCCCCGGCCTGGGCACCGGATCCGGCTTCAACATCATGCTGCAGGATCGTGGGGGCAACGATCCCTCCTACCTCAGCGAACAGACGGCGCGTTTCCTGCAGGCGGCCAACCAGCGCCCGGAGATTGCCAGGGCGTTCACCCTGTTCCGGTCCGATGTCCCGCAGATCTTCCTGGATATCGACCAGGCCAAGGCTCTCAAGCTCGGCATCAAGCTCGCCGACATCAACACGTCCATAGGCGCCTTCCTCGGTGGCGCCTACGTCAACGACTTCAACCGTTTCGGCAGGTTGTTCAAGGTCTATGTGCAGGCCGAGCCGGAATACCGCACCGAGCCGGAAAGCATCCGCATGTTCTACGTGCGCAATGCCGACGGGGAGATGGTGCCAATGTCCACGCTGGTGAGTGCCACTCGAACCGACGGCCCCGAATTCACCAACCGCTTCAACCTGTTCCGCAGCGCCGAGGTGACGGGCCAGCCGGCACCGGGATACAGCTCGGCACAGGCGCTGGCTGCTCTGGAAGAAGTGGCCCAGGAGACCCTGCCCTCTGACATGTCCTACGCCTGGTACAACATGTCCTACCAGGAAAAAGCGGCAGAAGGCACGGGTGCTGTGGTATTTCTCATGGCCCTGGTGTTCGTCTACCTGATTCTGGCGGCCCAGTACGAAAGCTGGTCGCTGCCCCTGTCTGTCATGCTGGGAACACCCATTGCCATCTTCGGCGCCGTCGGCGGCCTGTATATCGCCCGTTTATTCAGCGAAAGCTACGTCAACAACGTGTTTGCACAGATCGGGCTGGTCATGCTGATCGGCATGGCGGCCAAGAACGCCATCCTGATCGTCGAATTCGCCAAGGAAGAATCCCTCAAGGGGAAGAGCATCTTCGACGCCGCCATGAGCGCGGCCAAGCTGCGATTCCGGCCCATCCTGATGACGGCCTTTTCGTTCATTCTCGGCGTCCTGCCCCTGCTGGTCGCCAGCGGCGCCGGCGCCGAAGCGAGAAAGGTCATGGGCATGACCGTATTCAGCGGCATGCTCATCGCGACGGTGGTGGGTGTGCTCATCGTGCCGGCTCTTTACATCATCATCGAGCGTTACGTGGCTCGAAGCGAGAAGAAACCGGCAGCAGCGCAAGAGGCAACGCCGGCGGAGGGCTCCTGACGTGAGGCGTAGAGCCCTGATCCTCAGCTCCATTCTCGCGGTCGGCGGCTGCACTCTGACGCCGGACTACGAGCGCCCGGAACTGGATGTTCCAGAGGACTACGTGCAGCCGGATCGGGCCGGAGAGTCCATCGCCAATGTCGAATGGTGGAACCTCTTCGAGGACCAGGCGCTGCAACAGCTGATCAACACGGCTCTGGAGGAAAACAAGGATCTCGGGGTTGCCCTGAGCCGTATCGAGTCGGCTCGCCAGGCGGTCACCGCGGTTCGCGCCAACCAGTTCCCCTTCATCAGCATCTCGGGCTTCGCCGGACGCGGCCGCGAAAGCCGGGAGCTCTTCCCGGGAGCCCAGAGCGACGACCTGTATTCCGTGGTCGGCGACCTCTCTTTCCAGGTGGACCTGTGGGGGGAGCTCCGGCGGGCCACAGAAGCGGCACAAGCGGAGCTGCTCGGTACCGAAGCAGCCTATCGCAACGTCACCATTACCCTGGTCTCGGACGTAGCCGGTCTCTATCTGCTGCTGAGGGATCTGGACGAACGACTGCAGATCGCGCGCCGGACCCTCGAGACAAGGCTCGGAAGTTTGAAAATCATCCAGGCCCGCTTCGACAAGGGAACGGTGCCGGAGCTGGACGTCAATCAGGCCCAGATCGAGGTCGCGGTGGCGGAATCTGCCATTGCAACCTTCGAGCGGCAGATCGTCCAGACGGAAAACGCCCTGAGAATACTGCTGGGCCGGAACCCCGGTTCGGTGAATCGCGGACAATCGCTGGAACAGCAGCGATTCCCGCCGGACGTGCCGGCCGGCCTGCCTTCTGAATTGTTGCAGCGGCGTCCCGATGTAGTCCAGGCCGAGGCTCAGCTGGAAGCCGCCACCGCCCGCATCGGCGTGGCCGAAGCGCTGCGCTATCCATCGATTTTTCTGACCGGCCGACTCGGCGTGGAGAGCACCGACCTGTCCGACCTCAATTCGGACGATGCCGAAACCTGGAATATCGGTGCAAACATCTTCGCCCCGATTTTCAATTCGGGGCAGCTCAAGGCTCAGGCCGAGGCCGCCCGGGCCCGGGCGGAAGAGGCCCTTTTGCGCTATGAGTCGACCCTTCAGCAGGCATTCCGCGAAGTCGAGGACGCCCTGGTGGCGGTTCGAACCTACAAGGACGAATACGAAGCGCAGTCCCGCCGGGTCGTGGCGGCCCGGAACGCGGCCCGGCTGTCCCGGGCGCGTTACGACGGTGGCGTCGTCGATTACCTGGAGGTGCTGGACACCGAAAGAACCAAGTTCGACGCCGAGCTTGCCCAGTCGGCCACACTGCAGCTCTATTTCAACTCTATCGTCCAGCTCTACAAGGCGCTCGGGGGTGGCTGGTCGCCGGAATAGTTCCGGCGCCGGGGCGACTGGCCGACAGGATCAATGGCTCAACGCAGAGCCCGATGGGCCCGGTGGTCGATCGATCCCGAAGGCTTACTTCTTGCGCCGCGACGGCCGGGTCAGGTGAACTCGGCCGGGCTTGCCGCTGCGGCGCTGATTAAGATTGACGACAATGTCCTCGACCGCTTCAGTGACGGCCGCCAGGCTGCCCTGACGGTAACCGACAATCCGGTTGGTTCCCTGGTTGATGACGTATTTGTACCAGTTGCTGCCCTCGGTACCCGCCGGCGGCTTCGTCTTCTTAAGGGAAGCCATCTCGAAGGGGCCGTTCTGGATTGTGTCGGTGCGGGCTCGCTTTGCCGTTTCTGCCATGAAATATTCCTGCTGAAGGTCGAATTACTCGCGGCATTGACCACGTTGGGCCCGGCGGGCCGAACCAAACGGGCATCCTGAAGCACGGGGCCTACGGACGCTGGCCGTCCCTTCGCAGCCCGAAGCTCGCTCCCAAGATCCGATTTTGCCTCCCATCCGACGGCAACCGTCGATAACGGGGAGCCGGCGCACCGGACACGGAATCCGATCCGCTCACCGCGAAAAACACCGGATTGTACCAGATCAGGCGATTCGACTCTCGCAGGCCGCCGGCAGACAGTCTGTGGCCGGCCTCGTCCTGCTCAGTGATCAGACGGCGAGGCAGCGCCACGATCCCCGACAGGCTCTTCGGTAAACAGGTGGCAATTGATCAGATGCGGGGCAGTATCCGTACCCACGTTGATACGGGGCGGAATCACCTTCTTGCAGACCGGCATGACCTCGGGGCAACGGGTGTGAAAAGGGCAGCCACTGGGCGGATGCATCGGCGAGGGCACATCCCCGCCGAGAATAATCCG
>Ga0209742_10000332_pt1 | contig 25607 bp, 25 predicted proteins | sample DeeMarSeWOR38_10_FD_187462 | JGI IMG/M metagenome (GOLD analysis project Ga0209742, IMG submission 187462) | Marine sediment microbial communities from White Oak River estuary, North Carolina - WOR-3-8_10 (SPAdes) (version 2) | ecosystem: Environmental > Aquatic > Marine > Intertidal zone >... | reverse complement strand
TTGGATGTCTTTGCTTACAACCGTAGCTGTTGCGGCATTTCTTAAAGCATAGCCTTTTAAGGCTGAAGCAAATTTTCCCTGCAAGCCGTAAATGTCCCCGCCGTGTGTCGTTACAACAAAAGGGACACCCGTTATCCTGTTGGCCAGGGCAGCCACAAGTCCCTGGGGCAGGATCCAGTGGGCATGAATGATGTCCGGCTTTGTTTTTCTGATGAGTTTCAGCAGAGCAAAAAATTCAGCAAGGATAAAGAAGGGGACAAGCAGGAAAAACAGCCTGTTCTTTTTCAAGGTTGGCAGGATGCCCTCTGAACCGGCGAGTATTTCAAGATTTTTGAGAAAATATCGGAACCGGTGAACTTTTATACCCGCCATGGTTTCTTCAGCCAAGGCGCCGGGATAATTGGGTGTTAATACAGTGACATCAAAATTTATGGTTAAGCGTTTTGCCAGTTCAAAAACAAAAGGAGGATCAGTATCGTTTTTCCAGCGGGGAAAGGTGGATGTGACAATAAGAAGTTTTTTCTTATTCATATAACTGTTCTAAAAAAAGTAAGAAATCCGAAATAATATTTAAATTTCGTTACCTCAACACTCAGTTCCTTTCCTAAATTTATTCATCACCAAGCAGTCTTCCCGGCAGGATTGCAGTTGCTCCGAATTTCTCCTGAATTTCGTCCAGGGCCTTGTTGATTTCCCGGCGTTTTTCATTTGATCGCATATCTTGAAAAAGAAATTGCTGACGTGAACTGCTTTCAACTTTCAGGCCTGAAACAGAGATGCCCAGCAAACGGATCGGTTTCTGCCCGGCGTCTGTTTTCTGCAGAAGCCGGATTACTTCCTGGTAAATTTTTTTGCTGTCAGCGATATGTTGCTTGATTGTAGAAGAACGGGTTATTTGTTTGAAGTCATGGTATTTCACTTTCAGGGTAATGGTTTTTCCCTGCAACTGGTAACGGCGCAGACGTTTGGCAACCATCACTGCAAGTTCAAGAAGTTCCCGCCTGATATTTTCAAGTTCCACCATGTCTGTGTCAAAGGTGAATTCATGACCGACTGATTTGGTTTCATGCTCGATTTCAACATCCCTATTGTCCAGACCCAAGGCCTTGTAACGTAAACTGATGCCGTGTTGGCCGAATTTCTGTTCCAGCAGTTTTTCAGAAAGGGAGGCGATATCGCCAATGGTATGAACTCCCAGCAATGCAAGTATTTCCTGGGTCTTTCTTCCAACACCCCAAAGCCTCTTGATGGGCAGTGGGGCCAGGAATTCCGCCTCCCTGCCAACGGGCACAATGGTAAGTCCATCCGGCTTGTTTATATCAGAGGCAATTTTTGCCACCAGCTTGGATGCAGCAACTCCGGCGGAAATGGTCAACCCAATTTCTTCTCGCACCTCTTTTCGGATTTGTCTGGCAATATCTTCAGCAGTTCCAAAGAGTTTTCCGGAACCAGTGACATCGAGAAAGGCTTCATCCAGCGAAAGAGGTTCAACGAGCGGGGTATATTTCTGGAAAATACTGAATACCTGTAATGAAACCTCCTTGTAACGCTTCATCCGCACCGGGAGAAAAATTCCATGCGGGCAGAGTTTCATGGCCTGGGCGATAGGCATGGCTGAGTGTATTTTAAACTTGCGGGCCTCGTATGAAGCAGCGGAAACCACCCCCCGCATACTGCTGCCGCCAACTATCACAGGCTTGCCTTTCAGTTCAGGGTTGTCGAGCTGCTCCACTGATGCGTAAAAGGCATCCATGTCAAGGTGTATGATGCTGCGTGGCGAGTGTGAGGAGGTCAAGTTTACAAGTATTTATTATAAGATCATTTATTGTTTCATATTATCTTGAGTTATGGATAATTAGGTTGTTTTCTTACAATTAAAACCAATTACTCCATCTCTCCAATCAGGATACCACCTCAAACCCGATTTTTGTAATGGCATCCTTGATAGACTGTTCCGGCACCGGACTATTTTCTTTAAAGGCAGCTTCACCTTTCTCAAGGTTTACCTGGACATCAGAAATACCTTTAATTTCAGATAGTGCCTTGGTGACCGATGCAACACAGTGCTGGCAGGACATTCCTTTTACTTTGATCGTGGGCATGATTTCATTCTCCTTTTTATGATAACTTACTAAGTTCATCTGCTTTGTTGCACTGCAGTTTTAAAGATTTTGCCGGACTTGATGGATAGCGCAATCTTAAAAAAAATGCGCTGCACATCTTAATGTTATTACTTTGTCATACGTGTGATTGCAAACAATAAGTATGTCAAGATTTTATTAGAAAAAGTATAGGCCTTCATGAATTCAGGGGCAAATATATTAGCCTCTGGATTTGACATGAAAACGAAAAAGAATAATTTTATGTGTCGGTCCCAAAAGTTTTTAATGCTTACATTACAAGAAGTCATGCAGAAACAGTTTTTGTACCATATTATCAGCCTTATTTTTTTGCTGCTTCTCGTCCCTGGCCGTGCCTGTGCTGAATCAGCCAGAAGCCTAGTTGAATCTGGGAATGAGGCCTTTAGCAAGGGTGACTTCCCTGCCTCATTAACCAACTATGAAAAAGCAGCTGATTTAGAGCCGGATTCAGCAGTGGTGCTTTTCAACATGGGGGACGCCTTGTATAAGCAGCAAAAATATGATGAGGCTCTGAATGTATTTGAACAGGCAGCTGCCAGGGCAATGGAAAAAAATGACCCGATGCTTGAAGCCCAGAGCCGCTATAATATGGGCAACAGTGCCTACCGCCGGGCTGAGATGTACAGTCGTGCAGACCTGCAAAAAGCCTTTGAGGAATATAAGCGGAGCAGCGGATATTATCAGTCTGCTGTAAAGCTTAATCCTGGCCTCTCCGAGGCTGCCCATAACCTGGAGGCATCAAGGATTGCCGCAAAGCAGCTTGAGGAGTTACTCCACAAGCAGCAGCAGGAGGCCCGGGAGCAGGCACAGCAAAGGCAGGATATGGCAAAGGACTTGGAAAACCTGCAGAAAGAGCAGCAGAAGGCGGCGGAACAAAGCAGGGACCTTGCCCAAAACCAGCAGCAGGAAAGCAAAAACAATAATGCTGCAATGCAGGCTGAAAATCAGGAATCCATTACTGAGAGAACCAGGGAAACAGGTGAAAAACTGGAACAGTTGAATAAAGAACATGCCTTTGCCCCGTCAAATGAAATAGCCCGGGAGCACGTAAAAAGGGCGCTTGAGCAACAGGAGGAAGCACAAAAGAACCTGCAGGAGAATAAGATATCTGCTGCGCATGAAAACCAGCAGGAAGCTGCCCGGGAATTGCAAAAGGCCCTGCAGCAGCTTGATCAGAGCCAGGATAAAGGGGAGAAGAAAGAGCTCCCCGGCCGGAAAGAGGAAAAGGAAAAAGCAGAAACTGAGCAGCAAAAGCCGCTGGAGCAGCAGGCTGCCGAAGGAGAGGCCGGGCAAGAGAATTATGAGGCCCCGCCGGTTTCCGGGGCTCCTGACAATGTGTCGCCGGAAGATATAATCAATGAGGAGTTGGAGAACAGGAAATTTCGCTCGACAAGAGGTACGACCGGCTATAAACCGGTTGATAGGGATTGGTAGGAAAAGAAAGTGACTAAAGTGAGAAGTTTAAAGTTCAGAGGCATAAAGGCACAGAGGCACAGAGTTAAAAGCTAACAGCGGTCAGCATTCAGCAATTAGCAAAACATAACGGCTTAAATGCAAAGAGACATATAAGCACAGATTATTGGGGGACGAGTATTTTCTTAGTGCCCCTGTACCTTTTGCTACGAAAAAACATACAATGACCAGAAAGAAGAACTTCATAAACATTTTCCTGCTATGCCTCGCTCTTCTTCTTGCAAGTATCCAGTCAGCCATTGCGGCAAACCAGCCAATAAGTGTTCAGGCGCAGGTGGACAAGCAGGAAATCACGGTTGGTGAGTCATTTCTGTTGCAGATCAAGATAGACGGGGATGACTCGCCTGCAGAACCAGACCTTTCAGGACTCCAGGATTTTACGGTGCAGCCGAAGGGCGGTGGCCAGAATAACAGGGAGTCTATCACCATCATAAACGGCAAGGTCAACCGGATATCAGAGCATGGCTATATTTTTCAATATCTGTTGACGCCCAAGCGGGACGGGATGTTAACCATTCCTTCTATAGAGATCATTGCAGGTGGAAAGACCCTGCTGACCCAACCTGTACCCGTACGTGTTTCAAAACCCATTGCCACGGATGAATTCAGGCTCCTGTCAGCCCTTTCCGAAACTGAAAGCTATGTGGGGCAGCCGCTTGTGCTTACTGTCAAATGGTATGTGAACACCAATATTGCGGAATTCAGATTTGACCTGCCGTTCCTGGAAGACCAGCGATTTACATTTGCCGAACATCCTGAAGACAGAAACTATCAGGGGCAGGATGCCATACCCGTCAACCTGCCGGGAGGCACAGTTATTGCCAGAAAAGGCCAGGAACTACAATACACCACGGTCACCCTGCGCAGAATTCTCATTCCCCGGGAAGAGGGGGAATTTGTCCTGGGCCGGGGCTCTGTATTCAGCAAAATTATTACAGGATACCAGCAGAAAAGGCCTGGCCAGCCATTTAATGATTTTTTCAACAGGGATTTTTTTGACGATGTTTTTGGCAGAAGGCAAGCGGTATACAAACAGCTTGTTACTGAATCAAATGACCTGAGCATAAAGGTTCTGCCCCTGCCGGCGGAAAACCGGCCGCATGACTATACCGGTCTTGTCGGACAGTTCAGCATCGCTGCCGAAGCAAGTCCAACAGAAGTCAATGTGGGCGACCCCATCACACTTAATATAATGGTAACCGGCGGTGAGTACCTTGATAATGTTGTTTTCCCGCCGCTGAACAACCAGCCGGATATCCGGGACAATTTCAAGGTTCCTGAGGAAATGGGACCGGGTGAAATTGACGGCAGGGTGAAGGTATTCACCCAGACTATCCGGGCAAGACATCCGTTAGTAAAAGAAATACCAAGCATCAGCCTTAACTATTTCAACCCTGCGACAGGGAAGTATGAGTCAACAGTCACAAAAGCGATTCCCCTGCAGGTAAACGCCACAAAAATTGTAACTGCAGGGGATGCCGAGGGGGTTGCTTCCGCTGGAGCAAATAGTGAATTGAATTCACTTAACAGAGGGATCGCGCATAACTATGTCGGTGAAGACATTTTAGAAACCCAGGATGTTGAGATCGGTTCCTGGTTCAGCTCGCCAACGGGTTTGACGCTTGTTTTCTTTCCCCCCGGTGCATACTTGCTGGTGCTGGTCCCGATATACCTGAAGCGCAAGCGTTTGCAGCATGCTGACATTCTGCAGGCCCAGAAGGCACTGCCAGAGTTTTCAAAGGTGATTATGAAGCTGCAGAAGGAAATTAACCAGAAAGAGTTGTCCCAAATAGTAAGCGGACTGGTTGATGCCATGCGGATCTACTTTAACAAAAGACTGCTTATGCCGCCGGGTGGGCTGGTTTATTCAGAAGTGGCTGCTCGCCTGCAGCAGCAAGGTGTGGATAGAGCGCTGCTCACAGAACTGAAGAATCTTCTGGACCAGTGCGAAGCATACCTTTATGGGGCGATTGACCGGAATGGAAGCGGTAGAGAGAAACTCCAGGAAATGCTTGATGGTGCTTTGGCTTTATTTAATAAGTTAGATCAATGCGTAACAGAATAATTAATTTCAAATTGACTGCAGGAATAGTTGAGGTTTTTCGTTTGCAGAACAGAAATTCTACCGGGTTTATCTGCCTGGGGCTTTTATTGGGAGTGCTTTCCCTGCTCTTTGTCCTGTTTCCTGCAGCCCCGGGTAGAGCATCATTATCCACCGTGGAGAAAAAAGAACTCTACAACCAGGGAACGCAATATTTTCACCAGGCAGCTGAAATAAATGATTCCGACCCTGCAGGAGCCCGTGATCTATATGCCAAAGCACTTCTTCGTTTCAACCGTCTTGTCGAAGAGGGAGGAGTGAAAAACGGTAAACTTTTCTACAACATCGGCAACATCCATTTCCTGCTGGATGATATTGGCAGGGCAATCCTGAATTACCGCCAGGCTGAGCATTATATCCCAAATGATCCCAATCTGGCCAAGAATCTGGCCTACGCCCGGAGTATGCGCCATGATAAGCTGGAGGGTAAAGATAAGGAAAAAATTCTCCAGACCCTGTTTTTCTTTCATTATGACTTGGGAACAAAAGCAAGATTGATCCTTTTTGCCATATTCTACATATCATTCTGGATATTTACCGGTTTAAAGATTTTTAGCCACCGCCCCTTCACCTCCTGGGGACTTGGTGTCACACTGCTTTTCACCATGTTGTTTGGCAGCTCCCTGTTCATGGAAAGCCGCCAGGCAACAATGAATCATATTGGCGTCATCATCGCTCCGGAAGTCATTGGACGCCAGGGTGATGCAGAATCATACCAGCCTAGTTTTGAAGAGCCCTTACACGCAGGCACAGAATTTACTCTCCTGGAAGACCGCGGGGCATGGTGGCAGATTGAGCTGCCGGACGGCCGCAGTTCCTGGATATTGGCAAAGAGCGGGGAGTTGGTGGGTAAAAACTAGGCACAGAGATTCAAAGGCACAAAGGCACAAAGAACAAAGGATGCGAGGATCAAGGGTTCAGTGGGTTCAAGAGGGCAAGGGAAAGACAAAAACATAAGAAATTTTAAGTTTTTTTGTTTTATTGACATACTGCCAATTTTTCATGAACTTCTCACAGATTGTCATTTTTCGTTTAAATTTTTTCCCTCGAAACCTCGAATCCTCGAACCCTTGACTCCTTAATTACCTACTTTCCCCTCAGCACTTGAATCTGATCTCTAAAACATTTTTTCAAAAAAAATCCTCCTCCTTGATGTAAGTCAAGGATCATTCCCTCCCTTTCATATAGTCTGCAGAAAACACACGGAAAAGAAACCGGCACTATCCGGTTTTAAAACTATTGCAAACAATATGAACCGATAAACTTTAACAATGGAGAACACGATGTTTTGTAATCAATGTGAACAGGCGGCAAAGGGTGAAGGGTGTACTAAAATCGGGGTATGCGGCAAGGAGCCGGATGTTGCAGACCTGCAGGATCTGCTGATCTATGTCCTGCAGGGGCTTTCCCAGATTGCAGTGGCAGGACGCAAGGTCGGCGTGACCGATCCTGATGTAAACCTGTTTGTTTGCGAGGGTACTTTTTCGACCCTGACCAATGTTAATTTTGATGCTGAGCGTTTTGTCGCACTGATCAGCAGGGGTGTTGAGTTGCGGGAATCCCTGAAGATCAGAGTCGCACAGGCAGGAGGACAGGTTGATTTTCCAGGTTCACCTGCCGAATTTATCCCGGCAGATGATGTTGAGGGCCTGGTTAAGCAGGGCGAGGCTGTTGAGTTGAACAAACACCCTGATGAAAACCCTGACATTCTTTCTTTGAAGCAGACTCTTCTCTACGGTCTTAAAGGTCTTGCTGCCTATGCTGATCATGCCAAGATACTGGGGCGTGAGGATGAAGCAGTATACGCTTTTATCCAGGAAGCTTTGGCAGCGATCCTGCGCACAGACATGACTGTTGACGAATGGGTAGGCATGGTCCTGAAATGTGGTGAAGTGAACCTGCGAGCCATGGAACTTCTTGATGACGGAAACACCTCAACCTATGGTCATCCGGTACCGACCCAGGTACCGCTGGGCGCCAAAAAAGGCAAGGCCATTCTGGTGTCCGGCCATGATTTAAAAGACCTTGAGGATATCCTCAAGCAGAGTGAAGGCAAAGGTATCTATGTCTATACCCATGGCGAGATGCTGCCCTGCCACGGGTATCCCGAATTGAAAAAATATCCCCATTTTCATGGACATTACGGTACTGCCTGGCAGAACCAGGCAAAAGAATTTGCCCAGTTTCCTGGACCTATTGTCATGACTACCAACTGCATCCAGAAGCCCAGGGATTCGTATTTTGGCAATATTTATACACGAGGACTGGTGGGCTGGCCAGGCGTAACGCACATAAAAAACCAGGATTATTCTGTGGTAATTGACAAGGCGCTGGAAATGGACGGTTTCTCCGCAGATACGGACAAAGGTTCAGTCATGGTAGGTTTTGCCAGGAATACGGTCATGTCGGTTGCGGACAAGATAATCGCTGCGGTGAAAAATAAAGATTTGCGTCATTTTTTTCTGGTAGCGGGCTGCGACGGGGCCAAACCTGGCCGGAATTATTACACAGAGTTTGTTGAAAAGGTTCCAGCTGACTGTGCGGTTCTGACCCTGGCCTGCGGTAAGTTTCGCTTTTTTGACAAGGACCTTGGGAATATCGGTGGTATACCCAGGCTGCTTGATATCGGCCAGTGCAATGATGCCTATTCAGCCATCCAGATTGCAGTTGCCCTGTCCAAGGCCTTTGACTGTGATGTGAATGATCTGCCGCTTTCCTTTGTATTGTCATGGTATGAGCAGAAGGCAGTTGTTATCCTGCTGACGCTTTTCTATCTCGGGATTCAGGATATTCGCTTAGGACCGAGCCTGCCGGCATTCATTACGCCGAACGTTCTTGACGTGCTGGTGAGGAATTTCGCCATCAAGCCCATTTCTACTCCGGCTGAAGATCTGGCAACAATTCTTGGTGAACCGGTGGAAGCTTTTGAGGAAATGAAAAACGCCGCATAACAAAGTGACAGAAATGAAAAAAACTGCCAGGAATGCAGGAAAATAAATAAATGACTATATTTTAAAAGTGAGTTTAAATTTTGCTAATAAAGCCAACTGGTCCGGTGCAGAGTTTGTTTCTGCATCGGATCAGGGCTTGAGTTATGAAAGAGGAGGTCGCCATGCAGTGTCCGGGACAAGATAGCCGTTATTGGGATGGTGCCGCGGTTTTTGAGGCAAAGTGTCCTAAGTGCGAGCATATAGTCGAATTTTTTAAGGATGACTCAACCCGTAAGTGCAGTAATTGCGGGAATAAGATGATCAATCCCAGGATGGATTTCGGCTGCGCCTCCTATTGTCCTTATGCAGAACAATGTTTAGGCTCCATGCCGCCAGAATTGCTCGCCAAGAAGAAGGAACTGCTTGTTGAGCGGGTGCCCATTGAAATGAAACGCTACTTTGCTGACGATTTTAAAAGGATTGGGCATGCAACAAAGGTTGCACGTTATGCCGACAGGATTTGCAAGGAAGAGCAGGCCCACCCGGTTGTTACGACCTTGAGCGCTTACCTGCATGATATCGGCATAAAGGAGGCAGAGCGGAAACATAACAGCGCCGCTCCGCAGTATCAGCACCTTGAGGGCCCGCCTGTTGCCCGGGAAATACTGACCAGGCTTGGGGCTGAAGAAGGCATCATTAATGAGGTATGCGATATCATTGGTCATCATCATAGCCCCCGGGAAGAAGAAACAATTAATTTCAAGGTTATTTATGACGCTGACCTGATTGTGAACCTGGAAGAAAAGCAGAAAGAAACACCGACTCCCCCGGATCATCTTGAGAAAATAATTGTAAAGTCGTTTCTGACAAAGGCTGGAAAGGACCTGGCACATAAAGTGCTGCTGGAGAAAGAATGATGAAAGTCATACGCAAGATCATAGAAATCAATGAAGAGTTGTGCGACGGATGCGGGCAATGTGTTCCGGACTGTGCTGAAGGAGCATTGCAGGTCGTGGACGGCAAGGTGAAAGTACTGGCTGACAGATACTGCGATGGCCTGGGCGCCTGCCTTGAAGCCTGCCCCAAAGATGCCCTTACAATTATAGAGAGACAGGCGGATGAGTTTGACGAGGAGGCTGTTATGGAATTGCTGCAGAGCACTAAGGGTAAAGAAAAAAAGGCGGCAGCAGCGGGTTCTTCTGCTGGACTTGCAAATGTCAAGTTTGAAACACCCTGCCAGGCGGCCAATAAGCCACGATTTGATTTTGTCGCCGGAAAATCTGATTCGTCTCTTTCCCATTGGCCGGTGCAGATACGCCTGGTGCCTGCACAGGCACCTTTTCTGCGGGATGCCGATCTTCTTGTTGCGGCAGACTGTGTACCGGTGGCCTATCCTTATTTTCACCGTGATTTTCTGGCTGATAGAGTAGTCATGATGGGCTGTCCCAAGTTTGATGATGTCAATGGCTATATACAGAAATTTGTCGAGGTATTCCAGCAGGCAAAACCCAAGAGTATCAAGCTGGCGATCATGGAGGTGCCCTGCTGCGCCGGCATGCGGATGATAGTCAAGGAAGCCCTCAAGCAGGCCGATAAGGATATTCCCGTGGAAGAGGTTATTGTCACGGCACGCGGTGAGATTAAATCTTGAGTTGTCAGCTATTAGCTATCAGCTGTCAGCTTTAAGGGATTATTCTAGAGTTATTTTTAAGCATCGCCCAATGCCCTCGAACCCTCGACCCCTTGAAACCTGTTTCCTTATCTTTTCCCACTTGATATCATAAGGTTATTTACCTATTTTGAGATCTATAAAAAAGGAGATAACAGGATGGAAATCAAGAATAAAGTCGCTCTGGTACTGGGGGCCAGCAAGGGGCTTGGAAGATCAATAGCCCGTGCCCTGGCTGATAGCGGCACAAAACTGGTCCTGCCGTACCATAATGACTGGCCAAAAGAATCCGAAGACATGAAAAAGGAGTTTGCCTGGCTGGGTGAAAACCATTTCACCACCGAGGCAGATCTTCGTGATGCCCGTCAGGTGAAAAGCCTTATTGCTCAGGTGGAGAAAAAATTCGGTGCCCTCCATATTCTTATAAATAATATAGAACGCGGCGGCATGCCGGTTGTACATGGTTCCTATGATCTTGAAGTCAACAGGGAGCAGTGGGATCTGGAAATGGATACAACTCTGAAAGCCAAATGGCTTGTGGTCCATAACGCGTTACCGCTGATGAAGAATTCCGGAGAAGGGGTGATCCTTAATTTTTCTTCCATAGCTGGAATAGTAGGGAGGACAGGTCCGGCCGGGCTGATATTTAATGATGGCTATGCAGCAGCAAACAGGGCAGTTTCATCCTTTACCCAGAACTGGGCCCGTGAAGCTGCACCAGATGTCAGGGTCAATGAGCTGATGCTCGGATTTTTTGCGGCCCGGCATGCTGAAGGGACCAGAGGGTGGGATTTGTTAAAAGACCTGGAGAAACGGGCCATTGTTGAACATACACTCCTGCAGCGCACCGGAAATCAGGATGATATCGTGAAAGCGGTCCTATTCCTGATCAAGGATGCCCCATTTATGACCGGAACTTTATTACGGCTTGATGGGGGCTATGTACTGGGCGGTGAGCAGGTTCCTGAAATGCCGCATGGTATCTTATCCTGATTCTGATAATGCGCGTGAATTATCAGGTTTATATTGGAATAAATTGAAAATTTAAAGAGATCAGCTAATAAAGGGCAAGGCGAGTTGGCTTTTGAACTTAAGACCAGTCGGGGATGTGGTGCAGGATGTAATCTTCAACCAGGGGCTGGACTTCTGCTTTTTTAGGATTGGTTTTTCCGGGGGCAACTATTGCAATGGTATCCTCGGCATCAAACCAGCAGACTTCATTGCCGCTGATGTCATAAACAGTAAAGATGCGCCGGTTGAATTCATGGGGATGTTCTTCTTCCTGGATGGCCCCGACCATCTTTAGTGCCTGGTCATATGGGAGGTAGGATATCTGCTGGTCTGACATGCGGGGATTCTATACAGATTTTGTAAAAATAATTATTGCAGGGAGGCTGCTAATACCTGCATGGGAAAAATTATGCCGGTTTGGCTATTTCCCCTGAGCGCAGACAACGGGTGCATACCCTGACATGAACAGAGTTGCCGCCCTTGGTGGCCATTCTGACCCGCTGCAGATTAGGAAGCCAGCGCCGCCTGTTCTTATTGTGAGCATGGCTGACATTATTGCCGGTGATAGGCCCTTTGCCGCAGATTTCACATTTTTTTGCCATGATAAAACTCCTTCTATATTGGATTACGACCATAATGGTTTATGCGAAAACGGGTTATATACATGTTACGGTAAAAGAAGGCAAGCTTTTTCTAAAGCATAGTTATGGCCTTGTATTGACAGTATTGGATGATTATGTTAGATACGTCTGCTTTAATTTGATAGCTATCAGCCCTGCATTTTTTCAGGGCCGTTTTTTTAAGGATCCTTCAATACCTGGAGATATATGAAAAAGGGAAATAGCTTTTGGAGTTTTTTTGCTTCAGTAAAACTGGCCCTGTTCTGTTTTTTCACGCTGGCCTTTGCTTCTATAGTCGGCACCATCATTCCACAAAATGAAGCACCGGATTTCTATATTCAGAAGTATGGTGAGAGTACAGCCGAGGTATTCCGGCTGCTCAACATCCCGGATATGTATAATTCCTGGTGGTTTGTCAGTATACTCGCTCTTTTCAGCATAAATCTCATTGTCTGCAGTATAGACCGTTTGCCCACGGTATGGAAACTGGTAACCATGGACAATCTGGCTACCAAGGTTGACCGGCTTGAGAAAATGACACCACGGATCCGCTTTACCAGCGCTAAACCGGTGCAGGAGGTTGTTGCCGGGGTGCAAGAAACCTTAAGTGGTTCAGGTTGGAAGCCAGGCCGGCGGGAAACCGAAGGCGGCACACTCCTTTTTGCCCAGAAAACTCCCTGGGTCAGGTTTGGGGTCTATATCGTGCATTTGAGCATTCTCGTGATATTTCTTGGAGCCATTATAGGCACCCTTTTCGGCGAGAAAGGCTACATAATGATTCGGGAAAAGGCTACAGTCCCATATTATCTTGACAGGGCAAGTAATGCGCAAAAACAACTGGGCTTTGCTCTCAGGATAAATGATTTTTCCCTTTCCTACTATGACAATGGGGCACCAAAGGAATTCAGATCAGACATTACAGTTGTTGACGGTGGCCAGGAAGTGCTGCACAAATCAATAGTGGTAAATGATCCCCTGGATTACAAGGGGTATACTTTCTACCAGTCCAGCTACCAGGCAGATGAAAGTTATTGGATATCAGTTCAGAACCAGAAGAGCGGCGAGCGGAAAATTTTTCTTGCAAAGCCGGGGGTTGAACTGAAGTGGCAGGAGGCCGGCATAACATTAGGCATTGTAAACCTGCTGGGACCGGATCAGTGGGGCCGCTACCGGCTTAAGATATGGTTTTCGGACGGCAAAGGGGAACCCTCTGTTTTCTGGCTTGACGGGGAAACCGTTGTTTCTGTGGAAAGACCTGATACCGGGTATGCTTTTAAATCAGAACAGGTTTTTTACACAGGCCTGCAGGTGGCAAAGGACCCGGGCGTCTGGCCGGTATATATTGGCTTTCTGGTGATGCTATTTGGTCTGGTTGTTGCTTTCTTTCTTTCACATAAGAGACTTTGGGTTTATATTGCTGAAGAGGAAAATAAAACCAGGGTTATGGTAGCCGGGTCGGCCAACAAGAACAAGGCCGGTTTTGAGAATATGTTTGATACGCTGGTTGAAAAGCTCGAGGAAAATGAAACCCTCAAATTAACGAAGGAATAGCCATGGATAGTTCAAAACTACTAGGTATAACAACATTCATTTACATGTTTTCTTCCGCGATCTATCTGGCCCTGTTTATTTTCAGGATCAAGAAGATAGGACTGCTTGCCACAGCGGTAACCATAATAGGCCTTCTGACCCATACAGCCGGGATAGGCATGCGCTGGCTGGAATCCTACCAGATGGGTATTGGTCATGCACCGTTGTCAAACATGTATGAATCCCTGGTATTTTTTGCATGGTCCATAGTCCTTTTATATCTTGTGCTGGAATTTATTTACAAGAACAAGGTGATCGGAGCTTTTGCCGTACCTTTTGCCTTTGCCAGTATGGCCTACGCCTCCCTGTCGCCCGAATTCAGCGACCGCATTACCCCGCTGGTGCCTGCTCTGCAGAGTAACTGGCTGATCGCCCATGTTTTTACCTGCTTCATAGGTTATGCGGCTTTTGCAGTGGCCTGCGGCACCGGCATCATGTATCTGGTAAAATTACGCGATAAAGGTGACTCACCAAATAGTCTGCTTTCGACTCTGCCATCCTTAAAGGTGATTGATGACATTACCCATAAGATTATCCTCTTTGGTTTTATCTGGCTCAGTGCCGGTATTATTAGCGGGGCTGTCTGGGCCAACTCTGCCTGGGGAACATACTGGAGCTGGGATCCGAAAGAAACCTGGTCCCTTATCACCTGGTTTATATATGCATCTGCACTGCATGCCCGCTTTACAAGAGGTTGGGGTGGCAAACGTATAGCCTGGATTTCAATTTTAGGTTTCCTGGCGGTTATCTTTACCTATTACGGCGTCAATTTCCTTCTTTCAGGGCTCCATAGCTACGGTGCATCCTGATCCATTATTGCCTGCTGCCTTTTAAAGTTTTCCCCTTTGTACCAGTCCAATCCTGTAATGGTATCCTAACTTACAAATAGAGCATTACGGGCGTTGTCCTGTCGGGCTAACCAGAAAATCAGGAAATATTATAATGCTTCGCTGCAGAATAACCCTGTTTACATTTTGAAGCATATTCCAAACTTCGCTGCTCTCCTTTGCATAAGAGAGATATGATTACTGCATTTTTCAAAAAAAGTTTTCTCTGGTTTCCGAATAATTTATTGCTCCATTCTTCAGGGTATGATAACCATATTCCGTAAATCTCGATTTCTTAACAGGGTGGGAATAAATTTCCGAAAGTATAGGGAAGCATGAAAATGCTTTTTGCGGCGGCCAGCAACCGCATCTTTTACTATTTGCATGAGTTGACACCCCTCTGAGATGTTCAGCAGCTTGCAGCTATATTCAGGGAGCAGAAAGCGGAGGTCAATCCCATATGACGTTCAGCATACAGTCACAGCGCTTCAGGCAGAATGAGATGATTCCGGCCCGTTATACCTGTGATGGCGAGGACATTTCCCCCCCTTTGGAGTGGTCTGGTATACCTGCTGCAGCCCAAAGTCTGGTCCTGATAGTTGACGATCCTGATGCCCCTGATCCTGCGGCACCAAAAATGACCTGGGTGCACTGGGTATTGTACAACATTCCGGTTTCTGTCCAGGAACTGGAAGAAAATATTACTTCAGCATCTCTTCCTGCCGGCACAAGAGAGGGGATAAATGACTGGGGGCGAACGGGGTATGGCGGGCCGTGCCCGCCAATAGGGAAACACCGCTACTTTTTTAAACTTTATGCACTTGATACTGTTTTAGATGATCTTCAGGAACCGCGCAAAGAAAAAGTGGAACTTGCTTTTAAAGGGCATGTTCTTGCAAAAGCACAACTGGTGGGGACATACCAGCGTTCAAGATGAAAGGTATCGAAGGTTGATCGGAATCTATAAAGACAAGGTTTATGACCTATGCGTTTAAGAGGTTCAGAAACTGTTCTGGCTGTTGATGATGACCCATACATGCTTAACCTTGTGGAAGAAGTGCTTAAGGGCCAGGGGTACAAGGTCCTTTCGGCAGCAAGCGGCGAGGAAGCACTTACTGTGGCATCATTACACCAGGATAGAATCGACTTATTATTGACTGATGTTATGCTGCCCGGTATCAAGGGGCAGGAACTGGCAAAGAAACTGTTGCATAGCTGTCCTGATGTTAACGTATTATTCATGTCCGGATACCTTTGTCCATCAATGGCCCATGGTGATTCCGACCATGGTTTTGAGGCCTTCATCCAGAAACCTTTTGCCCCAAAGGCCCTGCTGCGGAAAATAAGAAAGCTCCTTGATTGAACCCCATCCGGAGACCCGGTTGAAGCGTCTGGTGCCAAGAGCATAGGACTCGAAATCGAGAATACCTTTTTTCCGGAAAATTATGAATTTGCATACGTAATACAGTGCTATAACGTGTGCAGAGAGGAACGTCATGGCTGACAAGATCGAGAAAGAATTCAGCAGAAATGAGTTGGCAGATTACCTGACAATCCTGGCGGAGCAGCTTTGTGCCGGCAAGCTTATTTCTGAGAAAAAGATGTGGACTGTGCCGGAGAACATTGCGGCAAAAATTCAGCTTAAGGAAAAAAAAGGGCGCATTGAGTTCAAGCTTAATTGCCGCTGGTCAACTCTCGGAGACTATAGCCAGCAGGACAGGGACAAGATAACGACCTGGCATGAATCAATGAAAACAGTAAAGAAAAGAATGGGCTCATCTTTTAAGGAGGTGACGAAAGCTGCCGAAATGGGGGCCTTTCCAGAAAGGAAGTCCATTGAAGATTTTGTCGCGACATCAAGGATATTTGCAGAATCAGCTGATCCAGAGTGGAGTGAAGCAATGGAAGAATACATGGATCATCTGGAGAATTTCATCCGCGCTGTTGAAGAACAGCAGCTTGAACTGATGCTCCATGAGATACGGGATCTTCAGTACCGGATGAAGCATTGCCATAAAGAGTTTAAATAAGCTGCTCCGGTAGTTTTTTACAATATAGTGCATTCATTATTACCAGGACCACACCAGTCGATTAATTTTCCGGGATCTGCAGGATTTTAACAAGAATAACACCATGTTTTTCAAATAGTGTTTCGTATTGAATGTTATCTTCAAGGTAAGAGGATTTTGTCAGGATGGTATCCCCTTTTTCCGGGGCGCGAACTTCCGTAAGTGTTTCTGCGTAAACATTAAATGATGGAGGGTCAATTCTCCATTTAATCACAGCAAGTGTTTCTTTTTTTGCCATAAGAGCGGCAGATTTGACGGGTTGCTGCAGAATCTCGGCCATGATCGGCAGAAAAAGAAAATTTATCAGGCTAACAAACAGTAAACCTATAACTCCATAGTTTGCTGATTGCGGGACAGCCTTGAGAAAAGGCAGGACAGCAAGCAGAAGCATAGCAGCGCCCAGGGTCACTTTGTATGAAGAATCCATGTATTCTATACTCCCGGATACTAGATCTGGGGTAAATTCATTTTGAATGGAGCCTGCAATGTAAGGTGCCAGATATGGGATGAGCAGTATAAGGGCAACGAAGAGCAGCGGCCAGATATAAAGATTTATGGAATGGTTAAGTTTTTCTGCAACCCTGGCCATGATAATGAACAGGGGCGGGAAGCAGGAGGCAATGGCAAATATCGATTTTGGCTGGACCAAGGGCTGGAATAAAAATGCCAGGAGAAACCAGATAAACATAAATTTCAGCAGGTCGTCAGACATCAGTTTGCCGATATGCCAGAAGGCTTTGATGAAAATGGCACTAAAGGGCAGCACACCTATGAATATTAGCAGCGGATAAGAATAATATGGCAGTGAAACACCGATAAAATCATATTTAGAGCTTTCCCTGCCCGGCAGCATGAGCAGATCACCGAGAAAAGCCTCGCCGTGGAGCATGAATTCCCCCAGATACCAAGGAATGACAATAAGTCCGAAAACCATCAGACCCACGGGATTGCAGAAGAGCAGCAGAAGTTCTTTCCATTTATTCCTGCTGCCAAAAAAAGTAAGGCTGACAGCAACGGGCAGCAGCAATGCAATACCCCCTTTTGTCAAGACACCCAGGGCAGCAAACATGTATGACCAGTATATATGCCTCTTGTTGCCCGTATCACAGAATCTGTAAATATTTAGCAGGCTCAGGGTAAGAAAAAGGTTGAGCAGGGCTTCGGGGGTTGCACTTCTGCCGACAAGGGTGACCAGAAGGGAAGCACACATGAATATTGCGGCATGCCAGGCAGTCCTGGTGTCATAAAAGCGCCTGGCAAAAACAAAGATGGAAACAGCCCAGAGAAGCGCTGCAATAGCTGAAGGCAGACGCAGTCCAAACTCATTGAGCCCGAGGATTTTAACGCTTGCCGCCTGGGCCCAATAAAAGAGTGGCGGCTTATGGGGAAAAGAAATGCCATTCAGCACTATAGAAGTGACATCTTGATTTTCCAGCATTTCCCTGGTGATTTCACTAAAGGCTCCCTCGTCTGGATCAAGGAGAGGCATTTTGCCTAAGTGGGCAAAAAAACTAAGGAAAACAAGCAGGAACAGGACCGGGAGATGTGTTGAGATGCTGAAGGGTTTCGGCTTCATGGTGTTCAGGTCATCCGGATTTCACATTCAGACCTCCGATACTGCCAGGGGGTCTGCCGCACCAAGAGTACCATGGGCCATGGCAAGATGACCGATTGTATCCCATTTGATCCCCAGGAGCCGGCACCCGTAAGAATCTATTGCAACCGGGTCATAAGATGCAGCAAGGCGATTGGGTGGAGGATCACACGTGGGGCCCCAGAGATGCGCCTCCTGCATGCCGATGGTGGCATCCAGCAGAGTAAAATCGGGGGTTCGATAGCGGTTCAGGTCAAAAACAGCTTCCTGGATCCCTTTATGAAATGCCGCCTTTTTCCAGGGGCCATCCTGCTGATAATGTGCCGGGGGGGCAAGGCCGATCATATTTTTCATTGTGAGTGTGACTCCGGCCAGGCTGTGCGCCTTTAACACCGGAACTGAAATGAGAAAACCCTCAAAAGCAATTTTTGGCAGGTATATTTCAGGCCAGCGCCTGCATTTGCTGTTTTGCATGTGGACAAGGGGAGCCTCATTCAGGTCCAACAGGGTGACACGGTCGAAATCTGCCAGCCTGGTGTATCCCAGGGCTTCAAAAACATGCCAGGTATTATTGGAGGAGGAGCCGCACCCCTCAGCAATTATAATTTCGAGATCGGGGCAAGTGCCATGTATATAATCAGCCAGCGCTGCAACAATTTCAACGGGAGTAGTAATAGGAGGCTTCTGGGGCCCGACAAGATTTGGTTTGATAATAACTTTCTGGGCAGATGCCAAACGCTTTTTCAGACCTGCAGCATTGAGCAGATGCGGAACGGTGTCCTGCCATGAAACAAAGCTGCAGCTATAGACCGGGCAATTGGTTTGAGTTCTGATCATTTTGGAGATTGCGTAATGTGATTATACATCTGCATGAGCTATTTTTTCTCCTGGCGAACTATTGCTTCAAGACCTTTGAGCAGCACAAAGCGTCCCAGGGAAATAACTTCACAGGGAAGGCTTTTGACAAAAAGGGGATTATCACATAATCCCCCTGAAAGATACAATTTTGTTGGAGAACCTGCAAATCGGTATGCATTGATGGCGATTCCCATGACAAATCGGGCCACCGCTTCTGAATCGGGAGTTCCTGACACTACTGCATCAAAAATTCGGCTCATGCCCAAGACCCCGCAGGTCACGGAAAAAGGACGGCCAGGAAGCGGCAGTTTATGGTAGTCAAGATCGTAATAGCGTTGCAGCAGTTCGATGGTGAATCCCATGGAGGCCCCGCACTCACTGTTCCAGCCCATGTCGTTGAGGCGGCCGTTAATATAATGGATAAATTTGATATCGCGGCTGCCGCAGTCAAGAAGGACAAAGTCATCCTCGGCAATCAACTGCTCACCGCCGCGTGCAAGGACCGTCAGTTCGTTGACATACCAATCAGTGAAACGCTTGCCGTTATGACCGGTTGCAATTGTTACCCTGTGTTCAGAACAGAGTTCCTTGCTCGGAATAATATAGGGCTCCTGACTTGAAGATGACAGGTCAAGAAACTTGCTGTATGAGGTTCCAAAGTCACCGAGAAGCATTTTTATCAGTTGTCAGCAATTAGCTATCAGCTATCAGCGGTAAGTATTTAATTTTAAAATCATTTAACCCTGAAAGCCAGAGGGTTGTATGTTGGTTAACGAAACAAGCCAACGATTGGCGCGATTACCTGAAAACTAAAACTCATAACCGAAAACTGCCTTTTATTCTTTTTTACCCTTGTCCCCTAGAACCCTTGAAACCTGGAATCCTTTCCGTTCTTATAATTTAACCCCTGAGAGTTCAAGAAATGCCTGGATCTTTGCCTTGGCGCTGCCTCCTGCCGTCACATCACTGTCAAGGTAGAGCCCATGGGGATGCTTGAGAGCAAGGTGCCGGGCAAGGGCTGTTTTGGCGCAGAATGACTGGGCGTAAAAAACGGTCGGGATCCCAGGATTGTAATCAAGCTCCAGTTCATGGTCAGCAGGGGTTTTATTTTCCATGCACCTGGTCCATCCGTATATATGGGTAGTATCAGGAAAGAGCTCAAGAATGGAAAAATCCCTGGGAGGCACCCCCCAAAACCCAGCTGTAGGTTGGCATGCGGGAGGCGGGTCACCGGGCTTTGCCGCATTTTTTACGCCTTCAGTAATGCGTTCGAATTTTTGCAGAAGGCCCATTCTGCTCTCGCTGACCGGCGTGCCAAAACCTGTCATGTCCACATTTTGGGTCTTAAATACCGGTATGGTAAACGTATCCTCCAGAATTTGTGCCACATGGAGGGCACAGTCACATTTGCCCGGCCCAACATCAACATAAATTGCATCTAGAGTAAGATGGAGGACATTTAAGACAACGGTGCGCAGAATGGCGCAGTAAACCCTGGGAAGATAGGGCGCGGTCAATTCCATGTCAGCCTTGATCATGGGTGTATCAAGGTCATGTATCGTCACGCTGCGGAGGTTCATTTCCTGGATTATGGCAAGCGGCGGCATGCCGACGATGCCAACTGTTTTGTATTTGTGAATCATTTTAAATATCTGTTACAAGTTACAAGTGCCTGAAGTTGGTTTAGCTTTCAGCGGTCAGCAGCCAGTATTTTGCTTACAGTTGTTAATTTTTACTTTTAATTTCTTACTTAAAACGTATCACTAAGAACTGTCTTTTATTGTTTCCCCGTGTTCCTTTGTGGTGCAATCTTTCACTTGACACCTCGGTCCCCCGACCCTGTGACACCTTCTTTTCACCTGTCTGCCTGCAGGATAAGGATGGTCCCGATTGCAGCGATCAAAAGATGAATTGACCAGGCCGCAAGATGAGGATTGATGACATCTGCCTTGGCCAGAGACTGCAGAACAGACCACCCGCCCCAGGCTCCAAAGGCAAGACCGCAACTTAACGGTATGGCAAGGGACAAATCCCGGCCCCACTTCTGGTGCGCGATCAGCAGGAGGGGGAGTCCAAGCATCAGGAGTGGTATGCCCAGGAAGATAAACGATAGCCGTTCAAGTAATTTCAGCCAGGCCTCAGTTCCGCGCGGGCCCTTATTTGCCTTGGAGAGATCAAAGAGATCAGAAAGAGACATCTCGTTTAATTTATATTCCGGTATGAAAAAGTCTCCGGGCTGAACAGCCAGGGGAAAGCTCGTTTCAGAATAAGTACTTACCTGATAAGATCCGCCAGCATCTTTTTGTTTTATGCTTGAGTTTGTAAAACTCCACTTGCCGTTATCCCATAAAGCGGAGTCCGCAGTGAGAAAGGTATCCAGTCTGTAGTTCTCATCCCAACTGGTAAAAATAAAAAAATCGAAACGATTGTCATTCAGTTCATGTTTCTCAAACGAGTAAAATCCCTGTTCGTCCTTATAGTAGAAACGGTTTTTTCTGAGGATGCCTCTGGGTTTTTCCTGCCGCACCTGTTCATAAAAAATCGCATTGGTATTTGCCGTTGTCGGTGGCACGATCCACTCTGCAAAAGCAAGGGTCAACAGTGTGAAGATGACAGCGGTGCCGGTAATAGGGAAGGTGATGCGGAAGGTATGGATCCCAACTGCCTTTAAGGCGAGAATTTCGCCATTGTGGTTGAGCAGGCCCAGAACAATTATGCCGCCCAGAAGAATGATGACCGGGGTCAGCTGTTCTATTATCAGGGGGATTTTGAGGACAAAGTATTTTGCCGCCAGGCCGAGACTTTTGCCGCCTTCAACGAAATCATCAATACGTTCAAAAAAATCTATCAGCAAATATACGGTCAGGAGGGCAGCCAAGACAAGCAGCAGATTCTTTGCAAACTCCTTGAAGAGATAACGGTCGAGAAGAATCACAGCCCCCCCCTCTTGCGCCAGGGCATCCTGCTGTAGACTGCATAAGTGAAATCATAAAATTTTTCGAGATACCGTGTATGTTCTTCCCGGGCTACACTTTTGATGAACAACGTTGTCAGGACAAGAAAAAGCAGGTTGGGCAGCCATATGGCAATCCCGGCAGGCAAGAGCATTGACTCGCTTATTATTTGGGCGCCGGTTAATAAAACATAATAGATAATAAAAATGGCCAGTCCCAACGGGATGCCGATGGTCTTGTGCCTGGGGCCGGAAAGAAATCCAAGTGGGAAACCAAGAAGCGTAAGGATAAAACAGCTGACAGGCAGTGCCAGCCGTTTATGGAATTCAATCAAATAGGTTGCAGCTTCCCGGGAGTTTCCTCCTTTCCGCTCAGCCTCTGCCAGAAGTTCACTCTGCAGCATGGTTGTTTCATCCACCTTGGCAAGAGGGTTTGAGGTTGGGGTCTCAAGCGGCAGATTCATGTCATAGCCCTTGAAATTTATGGTCTGGATCCCATCTGCACTGGTCCGGTTTAAGACCCCGTTATGTAATGAAATGGAAAGAGTGCCACGGGTTGAATCAGCTGAAATAATTCCGCTTTCAGAAATGATGGTAATTGGATGCCTGGGGTCTTTCATGTCCGAGATATACACACCCTTCCACGTCTTAGTTTTCCGGTCAATACTGTCAGCGTAGAGCACGATATCGTTTAAACTTTCACTGAAACGTTTTTCGGGTATGGACCTTTCAACTTTTTCTTTGGCAAGCTGAAAAGCAAGCTCCACCTTTGCCTTCTTGGCTGCCGGCATAAGGTGTATGGTAAATATTCCGGTAAGAAGTGCGGCACTTAAGGCAACGAGGATAATGGGGGGAAGCATCCTGTAAAGACCGATACCGCTTGTTTTTAGAACCATTAATTCGTTTTCATTGTTGAGGGCGGTTGTGCCCAGGATAACACCCATCATGCCTGACATCGGCAGGGCAAAAAGCAGGAGTTGGGGCGTAAAATAGGCATACAATCTGATAAAATCACTCAGTCCGATATTATAACCCAGTATAATATCAAGTATCGGGATGAGCCGACTCAGAAAAAGAATGCTGGTTAATATTATCAGACTGGCATAAAAAGGGGCCAGGACCTGATTAATCAGGTAAGTGCTGAGCAATTTTGGCATAGTGTTTTTACGAGGCCGATGATACTATGTTAAATGATATTTAAGCTATAACCTCGCAGGGTTATTGATACTATTTGCTGAAATACTGTAACAGGGCGGGCAAACCAGTGCAAGCATAATGGAAGTCGGAATGCAGTGAATAAAGCTATTGCCGGACAGGCGACAACAGGTATGTTTGTTAACCGGAACGTGGCATAGGGTTGAAACAGCATTTTTCATGACCGGAGAGAGCAGCAGATATGCGGAACAGGGTGGTGATGCAGCCAGGATCTCTGGAGACGAAAGATGGATTTGCCGGGAACAAATCTTTAGCGTATCATGAGTATCAAACGTTTGCAGAGTATAATGCCGCAGAAAACAAGTAGTATACCGAAAACATTACTGAATGTTACATATGCCAGGGCAGTTTTCCAGTCACCGGCCTTAAACAGCTGAAAAGTTTCCCGGGTAAAGGTGGAAAAGGTTGTAAAGCCACCCAGAAGGCCGGTAAAAACAAAGAGACGCCATTCATGGGACCAGTGGGTCTCATCGAACAGACACCAGATGAAACCTATGAGAAAGGAACCCAGGAGATTAACGGCAAGTGTTCCTGCCGGGAAAACGGGTCCTGTATAACGCTGGACAAAGAGAAACATCCCATGGCGGCAAGCGGCTCCGATGGATCCTCCTGCCATGATTGCTAAAATATTGAGCATATTAATTCTTGTTGCGGGCAAATGATTTCAAGTAAATATCAAGCTGGAGCTACACATAACATCCGGTGTCTTTTCAGTCAAGGAAAGCATTGCTCTTGGGCACAATGGTCTTACTGTTGCAGGCAAAGGTATTGAAATGCAGTCATTGGTAAAACTGTATCCTATAGAAACCAGGACTCCCAGCCTGGGAGATAATACAGGTGACCTGGATCGCCTGAAAAAAGGCCTGTCCGGTTCTCTCCGGGGCCAGAATCCCGTAGTCCCTTTTTATCGCATTGCACCTGTCGCAGAAGCATTCAGGCAATCAGGGTTCAAGGGCTATGCAGTGGCAATTCATGTACCCGGCGGCGGTGTCCGGCTCGTTGATTTTTATGCGCAAGCCCCTGAAATACTGGTGGGCATGGCCCTTGATCTTGGGACAACGCATCTTGAGGCGTCACTGGTTGACTTTTTAAGCGGAAAAGTCCTGGAGAGGGCTGCCGTGGAAAATGGGCAGCTCGAATTCGGAACGGACATCCTGGCCAGGATCCATTTTGCAGCAACGAAAGTTGGCAGGCAATCGGGGTTATCGCTGCTGCATGAACGGGTAATGGACTCCATCCATACCTTAGCCCGTGATTTGGCCATGCGCGTCGGGCTGGAACCAACCCAGATCATGGCCTTGTGCGTTTCAGGAAATACTACCATGGCACATTTTTTCCTGGAGCAGAATCCATATCACCTCTGCCGTGAACCATATATTCCCGTAGTTAACTCCCCGGATCCATTTTCAGCCTCCGACTTGGGCCTTGATCTGCATCCGGCAGCCATTGTCATGGTCATGCCGAGTATCGGCAGCTATTTTGGCGGAGACCTGATATCAGGTATCGTTGCCAGCGGTCTTGACCAGCAGGAGGAAACCTGCATGCTGATCGATGTGGGCACAAATGCCGAAGTTGTGGTTGGCAACCGAGAATGGCTCATAGCCTGCGCCGGTGCCGCCGGTCCGGCATTGGAGGGCGGGGTGGCCCGTATGGGCATGCGGGCTGGACCAGGTGCCATTGAGCACTGTACCATAGATCCTGACAGCGGGAAGATTGAATACCAGACCATCGGCGGGGCACCGGCCAGGGGAATATGCGGCTCGGGCGTGATCGACCTGGTTGCAGGGTTATATCTTGCCAGGATCATAGATATTCGCGGCAAATTCAGACCTGATCAGCCACAGGCTGCAGGGCGACTGCTCGCAAAGGAGGATGGTTTTGCCTATGTCGTTGTGCCGGCAGAAGAAACTGACCTGAAGGAACCCATTTTGCTGAGCCAGGTTGATATTGACGCCCTTATGCGCTCCAAGGCCGCCATGTATTCAATCCTGGCCACCATTACCAATCAGGTGGGCGTGTCTTTTCATGACCTGCACCGGATCTATGTGGCCGGAGCTTTTGGCAAGCATATTTCTCCCCGGCAGGCAATTGTTCTTGGCATGCTGCCCGACCTGCCCCTGGAAGTCTATACCCCGCTTGGCAACAGTTCCCTGGCAGGGGCCGAATTGATGCTGGCCGATGAAGCCGCCCGGAAAAGATGCAGAGAGGTAGTGGCCAAGGTCACTTATATTGAATTGAATGTTAACCAGGAATTTATGCTCCGTTTTTCCGGCTCACGAATTATACCCCATACTGATCATACCCTTTTCCCATCTGTGCCTTTCCAGGGCGAGTCTTAACGCCATTCAGCACTGCTAACTTGCAACATGGGTATGCGGCATGTTATTGTAATACATTCATGAAAGAAAATATTGCCCTGCATTAGGGCCTAGATACTGGGACTGAATTTTTGAAACTAAACAAACAGAAATCCGGTAAGTACAACAGGTACAGTACCGTCACTAAAAATACGGCCAAAGAGCGTCTGCGGCAGTTCTGGGAGGTATTCCAGAAAGA
>Ga0209742_10000326_pt1 | contig 25905 bp, 27 predicted proteins | sample DeeMarSeWOR38_10_FD_187462 | JGI IMG/M metagenome (GOLD analysis project Ga0209742, IMG submission 187462) | Marine sediment microbial communities from White Oak River estuary, North Carolina - WOR-3-8_10 (SPAdes) (version 2) | ecosystem: Environmental > Aquatic > Marine > Intertidal zone >... | reverse complement strand
AGCAGCGAGACCCTGCCCGCCGGGCAGGTTGCCTACGCAGTGTTTGACGAGAACAGCAACTTCCTTGGGATTGCCGCCGAAGCGGCTGCACGCGGCTACCAGGACATTATCCGCGTGCTCTACGCTTACTCGCCCGATTGTCAGTGCATTACCGCCCTGCATGTGCTGCGCAACAACGATACGCCCGGCATCGGCAACAAGATATCCAAGGACCGCGAATTCCGTGAAAATTTCCGTGCGCTCGATGTTCGGCTTACGCCTGACGGAAGCGCGCTTGCGCATCCCATCGTGACCGTCAAACACGGAACCAAAACGGAAGCTTGGCAGATTGACGCCATCTCCGGCGCTACGATCACGTCCAAGGCGGTTGGACGCGCATTGAACGAAAGCGCGCAAACCCTCGTACCGCGCGTCACTGCCGACCTGAAGCGGGTCTCGCAAGCGGGAGTCGCGCCATGACACCGGCCGAGAAATTACCACCACTCGACTTCGATACCTTTCTCTCCGGCGTGTGGCGCGAGAATCCGGTGCTGGTGATGCTGCTTGGTATGTGCCCGACGCTCGCCGTCACGAATAGCGCAATCAATGCGTTCGCCATGGGCACCGCGACGACATTCGTGCTGGTTGGCTCGGGGGCACTGGTGTCGCTCCTGCGTCGGCTGGTGCCGGGCACGGTCCGGATCGCGACATATATCGTGATCATCGCGAGCTTTGTGACCGTGGTCGACTATCTCATTCAAGCGGTCAGCCTTGCCCTTTATGCAGCGCTCGGCGCCTTTATCCAGCTGATCGTCGTAAACTGCATCATTCTCGGGCGCGCTGAAGCCTATGCCTCCAAGCGACCGCTCGGCCACGCCATCGTCAACGCCGCCGGGGTGGGCACCGGATTCACGCTCGGGCTGCTGCTGCTCGGGTCGGTGCGCGAAATCCTCGGTGCCGGGACGCTGTTCGGCCTACCCCTGTTCGGCGAGCAATTCCAGCCTTGGGTGGTGATGCTGCTGCCGCCAGGCGGTTTCTTCGTGCTTGGTATGTGGCTGCTCGTCTTCAGCTGGCTACGCGAGCACAGCGGCAAACCGCGCGCGGAAGCGAGGCACATTCATGGCCACTGAATCGCTGGCCACTATCGCCCTCAACGCGCTGCTGGTGAACAATTTCGTGTTCAGCCTGTTCCTCGGACTGTGTCCGTTCCTCGGCGTCTCCGGCAGGCTCAATACCTCCTGGCCGATGGGGCTTGCCACCATGCTGGTGATGTTCGTGAGTTCGGTGTGTGCATTTGCCATCAACTGGCTGCTGACCGTGGTGCAGCTCGAGTTCCTGCGGTTGATCTGCTACATCGCAGTGATCGCCTCGGCGGTGCAACTGGTCGAAATGAGCTTGAAGAAATTCAGCCCCACCCTGTTCCGGGCACTAGGCATCTATCTCCCGCTTATCACCACCAACTGCGCCATTCTCGGCGTAGCGTTGTTCCAGACCGCCAAGGAATACGATTTCGTCCAGAGCATGGTCTACAGTCTTGCCGCCGGCGCTGGCTTTACGCTGGCCCTCGTGCTCATGGCTGGCCTGCGCGAGCGACTCGAGCTTGCGAGCGTGCCTAAGGTAGCGCAAGGCGCTGCGCTCACCCTGATGCTTGCCGGCACCTTGTCACTGGCGTTCATGGGATTCGCTGGCCTCGGGGGCGCCGAATGATAGGCAATCTCCTTATGTCGATCGGTATCATTGTGGTGGCGCTTGGCGGCTGGCTCACGGTGCAAGCCGCGGCCCGGCGACTTGCCGCGCGTCGTCCCGAATTTGGACCAGCACGTGAGGAATGCGCTGGTGGTTGCGCCGACCATGGCTGTACCAGGAACGAAACGACCTGCAAGCGTGAGGCCGATTCTTGACGCTTGACCGGTTGCCGCGATCGGGTTCAGTGTAGGAACAGTTTTGGCGAACGGGGGCGCAATGCGTGAGTACGTAGTGGGGTTCGAGTCGCTCGGCATGGGGGATGTCGCCCGCGTAGGCGGCAAGAACGCCTCACTCGGCGAAATGATTCGCAGCCTAGAGGGAACCGGCGTGCGCGTTCCGGGCGGCTTCGCGACGACTGCCGATGCCTTCCGGGAATTCCTCGCGCATGAGGGGCTTGCCGAGCGCATTCATGCGCTGCTCGATAGGCTCGACGTTGAGGACGTCACCGCCCTCGCCCAAGCCGGCAAACTGATCCGCCAGTGGATCGTCGACACACCCTTCCCGAAGGCGCTCGAACGGACCGTCGAAGAAGCGTTTGGCAAACTCGAAAAGAGCGCGGGTCACGCGCTTGCTGTCGCGGTTCGATCCTCCGCCACCGCCGAGGACCTGCCCGAAGCATCGTTTGCGGGCCAGCAGGAAACCTTCCTCAACGTGCGCGGTATCGGCAACGTGCTGGTGGCGATCAAGCACGTATTCGCGTCGCTCTATAACGACCGCGCCATTTCCTATCGCGTGCACCACAAGTTTGATCACCGCGAGGTGGCGCTGTCGGCGGGCATTCAGCGCATGGTGCGTTCCGATATCGGCACGAGCGGAGTGATGTTCACGCTGGATACCGAATCAGGCTTTCGCGACGTAGTCTTCATCACGGCGTCGTATGGTCTCGGGGAGACTGTCGTGCAGGGCGCTGTCAATCCGGACGAGTTCTATGTCTTCAAGCCCACGCTCGCGCAAATGCGTCCCGCCATCGTGCGCCGCAATCGCGGTGGCAAGGCGATCAAGATGATTTACAGCGACGACAATTCGCACGGTCGCTCTATCAAGACCGTCGACGTGCCGGTTGCAGACCGCATGCGCTTTTGCCTGACCGATGCGCAGGTCGAGGAGCTGGCGCGTCATGCCGTTTCCATCGAGCAGCACTATCAACGCCCCATGGACATCGAATGGGGGCTCGATGGCGAGGATGGTGGTCTCTATATCCTGCAGGCGCGGCCCGAAACAGTTAAGAGCCGCGCCGCGGGGCAGGAAATCGAGCGCTACGAGATGAAGGGTAGCGGACCCATGCTGGCGCAAGGCCGCGCCATCGGCCAGCGAATTGGCGCCGGGCGCGCCAAGGTAATCATCGGCGTCGAACAAATCGCGCGCGTGCAACCCGGCGACGTGCTCGTCACCGACATGACCGATCCCGACTGGGAGCCGATCATGAAGCGCGCGGCGGCCATCGTCACCAATCGCGGTGGACGCACCTGCCACGCGGCGATCATCGCGCGCGAGCTCGGCATACCCGCCGTGGTCGGATGTGGCAATGCCACGGAGGCGGTACCGGACGGCGACGAGGTTACCGTGTCGTGCGCCGAGGGCGATACCGGAACAATCTATCGCGGCAAGCTCGACTTCACTGTCGTCCGCACCCAGGCCGGGGAAATGCCGAAAATTCCCACCAAGATCATGATGAATGTCGGCAACCCGGACCGAGCTTTTTCCTTCGCAATGATTCCGAATGAGGGTGTGGGCCTCGCGCGCCTCGAGTTTGTCATTAACAACATGATTGGGGTACATCCGAAGGCGTTGCTCGAGTTCGATCGTTTACCGGCTGAACTTCAGGCGAGTATCCGGGAGAAAATGGCCGGCTACCCCGATCCGGTGGGCTTCTATGTTGAGAAGCTTGCCGAGGGCATCGCCAGCATAGCTGCAGCCTTTTACCCCAAACCGGTGATAGTGCGTCTCTCCGACTTCAAGTCGAACGAGTATGCGAACCTGCTTGCCGGTGAGCGCTATGAGCCACATGAGGAAAACCCGATGATCGGGTTTCGCGGCGCATCGCGCTATGTCGCTGAGTCATTTCGCGCCTGCTTCGAGCTGGAATGCCGCGCGGTGCGGAAGGTGCGTGATGACATGGGCCTCACCAATGTCGAAGTAATGATCCCCTTCGCACGCACGGTTGCCGAGGCGGCCGCGGTGGTAAAGCTGCTTTCGGATAATGGACTCAAGCGCGGTGCTAACGGCCTGCGCGTAATTATGATGTGCGAGATTCCCTCGAATGCACTGCTGGCCGATGAATTCCTCGAACACTTCGATGGTTTCTCGATTGGCTCCAACGACCTCACGCAGCTCACGCTTGGCCTCGACCGAGACTCGGCGCTCGTCGCGGCGTCGTTCGATGAGCGCAATGCGGCGGTCAAGAAACTGCTGCGCATGGCGATCCAGGCCTGTCGCAAGCACAACAAGTATGTTGGCATCTGCGGACAGGGTCCGTCGGACCATCCGGATCTCGCCGAGTGGCTGCTCGCCGAGGGAATCGGCAGCATTTCGCTTAATCCGGACACCGTCATCGAGACCTGGCTGCGACTGGGCGAACAATCAGCTGGCGCAGCGGCGAGTGGCGGCGCCGGCAGCCGATGAGCCGCAGCGTCTTCTACCTTTCGGACCGCACCGGCATCACGGCCGAAACGCTCGCCCACAGCCTACTCACGCAATTCGAGGGCATCGCGTTCACGAATGAGAGCTGTCCCTATCTCGACAGCGTCGAGAAAGCACACGAGATCGTAACTCGCATCAACGCTGCTGCGAGCCGCGATGGCCTGCGCCCGTTGCTGTTCAGCACGCTGATCGACCCCGCAGTTCGCGAAGTGGTGGCGACTAGCGACGGGTTGCTGATCGACTTCTTCGATACTTTTATCCAACCACTTGAGTCCGAGCTCGGCGTACGCTCGTCGCACGCGGCCGGCCGCTCGCACGGGCTTGGCAACTATGGTGCATACAAGGCCCGCATCGATGCGGTGAATTTTGCGCTTGGTGCGGATGATGGACTCAACAGTCACCACTATCCGCAGGCAGACATTATCCTGCTTGGGGTATCCCGTACCGGCAAGACCCCATCCTGCCTCTACTTTGCGCTGCAATACGGTATCCTCGCCGCCAACTATCCGCTCACTGAAGACGATTTCGCCAAACCCGGCTTGCCGACCGTGCTCAGGCCGTTCCGCCAGAAACTGTTCGGGCTCACCATCCGTCCGGATCGGCTTCGTGAGATCCGCCAGGAGCGCCGCCCGGACAGCCGCTATGCCTCGCTCGCCCAGTGCGAGAGCGAAATCCGCGCCGCCTCCGCGCTGATGCGGGCCGAGGGGATCGTGACGATCGACACGAGCACGATGTCTGTAGAGGAAATCGTCACCACCATCCTGCACCAGACCAAATTGCACCGTCGCCTGTACGGATAGCCACGGCGCTAATGTGGATGCTGCCGAGCCCCTCCGGCCCACTACTTGGGCGCGAACGGCGAGGTGGCGCAACGCTCCCGACCGACGCGCTTTACCTCAGGCACCGAATCGTCTAATTTTTGCCAGAGCGTCTGGGATTGCTGCTCGCACTTCCCCCAGACCGCGGAATGTCATGACCCGTCCGCAGAAGTCGCCGGAGATCTTTCTGTCCATGCCGCACCCGTGCAGCTACCTGCCGGGCAAGACGGCCACCACCCTGTTTGTCGACCCGCGCTACACGCTCGACCTCAGGCACTTCACACGCTTCATGCAACTTGGCTGGCGTCGCAGCGGCGATCTCGTTTACCGTCCGCACTGCCACGACTGTGACGCCTGTGTGCCGTTGCGAATTCCAGTCGCTAGCTTCACGCCACGCCGCGGGCAGCGCCGCATACTGGCGCGCAATCGTGACGTCGCCGTGATGTCTCGCGTGCCACACTACGATGCTGCCCACTTTGCGCTGTACCAGCGTTACCAGCGAGAGCGCCACCCAGGCGGTGGTATGGACGACGCCGATCCGCAGAAGTACATCGATTTCCTTGTCGGCCGACACGTTGAAACATCGTTCTTCGAGATGCGCGTCAATGACCGGCTGCTTGGGGTGGCGGTGGTCGATCACCTTAGCGATGGGCTGTCGGCCGTCTACACATTCTATGAGCCCGCCGAGAAGGCGCGTGCGCTGGGCGTCTACGCTGTCCTTTGGCAGATTGAGGAAGCGCGCCGCCTGGGTCTTCCTTATGTCTATCTCGGCTACTGGATCCGCGAGAGCCCCAAAATGGCCTACAAGGTGAATTTCCAGCCGGCCGAGGCCTATTTTGGCGGGGTCTGGGCACCTCTCGATCCCACGGGACCCTAAGCCCAGCGCCTGAGCCATCCACGGCCCGGCGGCCCGTTTGGCACGCCCCTTGCAACGGTTTCCGGCATGGAAACTGTCATGCAGCAAGAGGCGGCCACGATGCTGAGCTTCCTGAACTCCCTCGTCAGGGAATTCCGCGCTGAGCACGGCTACGCACCCAATCTGGTGTATCTCTCCGCCGCGCACTACGACAGGCTCACCAACGAAGTGCCGCAGTTTCAAAAGCACGACCAGATCACCCAGTTGCTTCAGATGGAAGTCGTGATCAGCAACGATGCCATGCATCCGCACGTTGCCTGGATCCGCCCCCGCCACCTGCGCTACGCCGTCGCCAGCTGATTCGGCGCGCGGGCTTGTTGCCGCCGCGCTTTACCCTGATACCCCGATGCGGCATGATACGCCGCCGATTCGTCCCGGCCAGCCGGGACGCGGTGTTATTGACCAAGGTATCTGAGGAAAGGCGTGGCGAAAGAAGAGCACATCGAAATGGAAGGGACCGTCATCGAGACGCTCCCCAATACGACCTTCCGGGTCAAGCTCGACAATGGGCATATCGTCACGGCCCATATCTCCGGCAAGATGCGCAAGCACTATATCCGCATCCTGACCGGTGACCGTGTCAACGTGCAGGTCACACCATACGACCTGACCAAGGGACGCATCATCTTCCGGGCGCGCTAGGCTGGCGCTCGATAGCCCAACAAGACGAAGGCCCCGGTGGCGCCTAGGCGCCACCGGGGCCTCGCGTTTCCCGTACCCGCTCCGCTAGTCGCCGTCGCTATCGATGCGCGCCGGCACCTTGGTTGACGATGGCTCGATCAAAAAGCGTAGATCGTCCTCGTCAGCCGAGACCCTGACGACACCGCCGTTCGACAGCTTGCCGAACAGCAGCTCGTCGGCGAGTGGCTTCTTGACCTTCTCCTGAATAAGACGCGCCATGGGGCGCGCGCCCATTGTCGGATCATAGCCACGCTTGGCAAGCCATTGGCGCGCAGCCTGGTCCAGCTCGATAGCAACATGCTTGTCATGCAGCTGAGCCTCGAGTTCTAGCACGAACTTGTCGACCACATGCCCGATAGTGACCTCGTCGAGCGCCTTGAACTGAATCACTGCATCGAGCCGGTTGCGAAACTCTGGAGTAAAGAGCTTCTTGACCTCATCGAGGGCATCCACAGCATGGTCCTGACGCGTGAAACCCATGCTGGTGCGCGCCGCGCGCTCGGCGCCGGCATTGGTCGTCATGACAATGATGACGTTGCGAAAGTCTGCCTTGCGGCCATTATTGTCGGTGAGCGTGCCGTGATCCATGACCTGCAACAGCAGGTTGAACACGTCCGGATGCGCCTTCTCGATCTCGTCGAGCAGCAGAACCGCGTGCGGATGCTTGGTGATGGCCTCGGTGAGCAATCCACCTTGATCGAACCCGACATACCCCGGTGGAGCGCCAATGAGGCGAGACACCGTGTGCCGCTCCATATACTCCGACATATCGAAGCGGATCAGTTCGAGTCCCATCACGTGCGCCAGCTGACGGGTCACCTCAGTCTTGCCAACGCCGGTCGGGCCAGCGAACAGATAGGCTCCGATCGGCTTCTCGGGATGACCCAAACCGGCGCGCGCGAGCTTGATTGCGGTGGAGAGGGCCTCGATGGCCTCGTCCTGCCCAAAGACGGTGAGCTTCAGGTCGCGCTCAAGCGTCTTCAGCGCCTCGCGGTCGGAAGTCGTCACGTTCTTGGGCGGAATGCGCGCAATTTTGGCAACAATGTCTTCGATATCATGCACGCCGATGGTTTTCTTGCGGCGCGTGGGCGCGAGCAGCTGCTGTGACGCGCCGGCCTCGTCAATGACGTCAATCGCCTTGTCCGGCAGGTGACGGTCATTGATAAATCGGTGCGACAACTCCGCCGCCGTGCGCAGCGCCTGCTGCGTGTAACGCACGCCGTGGTGCGCCTCGAAACGGCCCTTCAGGCCACGCAGAATCTCGACGGTTTCGTCCACCGACGGTTCCGTGACGTCGATCTTCTGGAATCGACGGGACAGCGCGCGATCCTTCTCGAAGATGTTGCGATACTCCTGGTAGGTGGTCGAGCCAATACACTTCAGGTCGCCACTCGAGAGCACCGGCTTTAGCAGGTTGGAGGCATCCATGGCACCGCCCGACGCGGCGCCCGCCCCGATGATGGTGTGAATCTCGTCGATAAAGAGTACTGCGCCCTCCTGCTTCTTCAACTGCGCAAGCACCGCCTTGAGGCGCTTCTCGAAATCGCCACGATACTTGGTGCCTGCAAGCAGTCCTCCCATATCGAGAGCGTAGATCGTGCTACCCTGCAGGACCTCCGGTACGTCACCCTCCACGATCTTTTTCGCGAGCCCCTCGGCTATCGCCGTCTTACCGACCCCGGCCTCTCCTACAAAGAGCGGATTGTTCTTGCGCCGGCGGCAGAGCACCTGGATTGTCCGCTCAACTTCGCTGTCGCGCCCAATCAGGGGGTCGATCTTGCCAATTCGCGCCTGCTCATTCAGGTTCACCGTGAACACGTCGAGCGGACTCTTCTCGGTGGCCGGCCCTTCCTCGCCCTCCTCGCTGCTTGGGGATTCCGGCTGCGACTCACCCGGAACCTTGGAGATGCCGTGCGAGATGTAATTCACCACGTCGAAGCGGCTGATGTTCTGCTTGTGCAGGAAATAGACGGCGTGCGATTCCTTCTCGCCGAAAATGGCAACCAGCACGTTGGCGCCCGTGACCTCCTTCTTGCCCACCCCCTGCACGTGCAGAACCGCGCGCTGGATGACACGCTGGAAGCCAATAGTCGGCTGGGTATCGGCCTTGCTGCTCGCCGGCAGTTTCGGAACATTCTCATCGAGGAAGGCAGACAGGCTGCGGCGCAGCTCGTCGATATTGCCGCCGCAGGCACGCAGCACGCGCGCTGCCGACGGATTGTCGAGAAGCGCCGCCAGCAGATGCTCGACGGTAATAAACTCGTGGCGTTTCTCGCGTGCCGTCTGGAACGCGCTGTTCAGAGAAAACTCAAGTTCCTGGGACAACATTTTGGCGCCTCCGGGGTTCTACCCCCGTACTCAATGCATAAACTATTCCGGCTCCATGGTGCACTGGAGCGGATGCTTGGATTCCTGGGCAAACGCCAGGACCTGCCGCACCTTGGTTTCCGCCACTTCCCGGGTAAACACGCCACACACCCCCACGCCCTTCTGGTGCACATGGAGCATGATGCGGGTCGCCTCCTCCCGGTTCTTCTGGAAGAAACGTTCAAGCACCACCACCACAAACTCCATAGGAGTGTAGTCGTCATTCAGGAGAATGACTTTGTAGAGGCGCGGCTTCTGGAGTTTCGGGCGCGTCTCCTGAACGACGGGCCCTTCCAGATACTGCGGCTGCTTCTCGCTCATAGGTGCAAGATTAGACCAGGGTTAACACGGGAATTCCCGCCACGACCCTTGGATTTGGTGCGCCAAACCCACGAATCTCCGATACATTTTGCGACCGACGCGCCAAATTTCAACCCCGACAAACGTGCGCGCCTGACATACAGACTGGCTTGACTGCGCAGGCCGAAGGCGCATCATGAGCGGCTCCCGTGACCGCCTCGTACCGCATGCGCGGCGGGACCGGGGCCCGGGGAAGGACCTCGGGAGACCACGTGGTTCAACGCGCCAGGGGGCAATATGGCAACTGGAACCGTAAAGTGGTTTAGCGCCAGCAAGGGATATGGCTTCATCAGTCCCTCGGAAGGCGGCGATGATGTGTTCGCGCACTACTCTGCCATCGATATGGAGGGCTTCCGGACGCTCCGCGAGGGGGCGACCGTGGAGTTCGACATCCAGGAGAGCCCGAAGGGCCCACAAGCGACACATATCCGCGCCGTCTCGACACAATAACGCTGACGCCGACCGGCTCAACTCAGTCTTTCTTGAAGCCCGGCTGAAACCGGGTTTCTTTTTGAGTCGAGACAAGAACTGTCTGGAGCAGTTGCCGGGAACCACCACCCTTGCATTCGCGTTAAAAATGATTCGTTAGCGGTGCGCGCGCCGCCTAGTGCTGGTCTTCTTGCGCGCAGCTTTTGCACCCCGCGGCTTGGTGACCGCCTTCTTTGCCTTGCGTACTGGTGACTTCTTCTTTCGCGCCGACATGCCCCGGATCATGGCATCGCCAAAGGCCGAGCAGCTTACCTTCCTGGCGCCCTTTAGCTGACGGGCGAAGTCATAGGTCACCGTCCTGGCCAGAATCGCGCGCTGCATGCCCGAGACGATCAGGTCCGCCGGCGCGTTCCAACCGATGTGACGCAACATCATTTCAGCCGAGAGCACGATGGAGCCCGGATTGACCATATCCTTGCCCGCATACTTCGGTGCCGTTCCATGTGTTGCCTCGAACATCGCTACGGTGTCGGAGAGGTTGGCGCCAGGCGCGATGCCAATCCCACCAACCTGCGCGGCCAATGCGTCCGAGATGTAGTCGCCGTTCAGGTTGAGCGTGGCGATTACGCTGTACTCGGCCGGCCGCAGCAAGATCTGCTGCAGGAAGGCGTCGGCAATAACGTCTTTGATGACAATTTCATTGCCACTCTTAGGATTCTTTATCCGCATCCACGGACCCTGGTCAATGAGCGATGCGCCGAATTCACGGCGAGCGAGCTCATAACCCCAGTTCTTGAAGCCGCCTTCCGTGAACTTCATGATGTTGCCCTTGTGCACCAGCGTGACCGATGAACGATCCTGGTCGATGGCGTACTGTATCGCGCGGCGCACGAGCCGCTCGGTACCCTCGCGCGAAACCGGCTTCACACCGATGGATGAGGTCTCCGGGAAGCGGATCTTCTTTACCCCCATATCGCGCTGCAAGAAGCCGATCACCTTCTGAGCCTCGGGGGTGCCGGCATTCCACTCGATGCCAGCGTAGATGTCTTCCGAGTTTTCGCGGAAGATCACCATGTCGGTCTTCTCTGGCTCCTTGACCGGACTCGGCACGCCCTTGAAGTAGCGAACCGGCCGAAGGCAGACATACAGATCGAGCTCCTGGCGCAGCGTCACGTTGAGCGACCGGATGCCGCCGCCAACCGGGGTCGTCAGCGGACCCTTGATCGAAACGACGTAGTCCCGGATCGCCGACATGGTCTCGTCCGGCAACCAGGTATCATTGCCGTACACCCTGACCGCCTTCTCGCCAGCGTATATCTCCATCCAGGCGATCCGGCGCTTGCCACCGTAGGCCCGGGCCACTGCAGCGTCTACTACCTTGCGCATCACAGGCGTGATGTCGACCCCGGTCCCGTCCCCTTCGATAAACGGGATGATTGGATGGTCGGGAACGTTCAGCGACAAATCGGCGTTCACGGTGATTTTCCGTCCGTCAGAGGGAACGACGATGTGCTGGTAGGCCATAGCTGCTCCAAGCGGGAGTCGAGATCGGGGGCGGATTCTACAACGTCGCGCGCGGTCCTGTAATCTATCGGTATGAAGACCCGCTACTCCGATATCTCTGCCTTCACCACCAAGGACGGCTCGCAAATTCGCGAACTAATGCACCCCGCGCAGCACCGAAATCGCAACCAAAGCCTCGCCGAAGCCACCATCGCGCCCGGCCAGACGACGGCGCTGCACCGTCACCTTGCTAGCGAGGAGCTATACCACATCGCCAGCGGCGACGGCCGCATGCGTCTTGGCAGCGAGGAATTCAACGTACGATCCGGCGATACCATCTGTGTCCCGCCGGGCACAGCGCACCGCATCACAAACACCGGTACGCAGCCACTACGCATCCTGTGCTGCTGCTCACCTCCCTACGCGCACGAGGATACCGAGCTGCTGTAATGCTCATCCTCTTCAATAAGCCCTACGGAGTGCTGACGCAGTTCACCGACAGCGAGGGTCGCACGACGCTCGCCGACCACATTAAGACGCCCGGCGTCTATGCCGCCGGTCGACTCGACCGCGACAGCGAGGGATTGCTGTTGCTCACTGACGACGGCCAATTGCAGCACAAGCTTAGCGACCCGCGCCACAAGATGCCCAAAACCTACTGCGCGCAAGTCGAGGGAGAACCCACCGAGGAGGCGCTTGAGCGGTTGCGCCGCGGCGTACTGTTGGACGGAGAGCGGACCCGGCCCGCGCGGGCACGCTGCATTCCCGAGCCGCCACTATGGTCGCGCGATCCGCCGGTGCGATTTCGACGAAATATCCCGACAAGCTGGATCGAGCTCATCATTACCGAAGGCCGCAATCGCCAAGTACGGCGCATGACTGCAGCAATCGGTCATCCTACACTGCGTCTGGTGCGGGTGGCAGTTGGTCCCTATCAGCTCGCGGATCTTGCCCCCGGCGAATGGCGCGAGGCGGATTCGCGGCTGGTAGAATCGAGCCATGATCTGGAAACCCAACGTCGTGGTCGCGGCGATCATCGAACGCAACGGCAGGTTCCTGCTGGTCGAGGAAGAAGCCGACGGCGCGGTGGTGCTCAACCAGCCCGCCGGCCATCTCGATGAGGGCGAATCGCTGCTCGACGCCGTGGTGCGCGAGGCGCTCGAGGAGACCGCATGGCACTTTGAGCCGCAAGCCCTGGTCGGCGTCTATCGCTGGCCTCATCCCGGCAAGCCCGTCACCTATCTGCGCTTCGCATTCAGCGGGAAGGTCACCCGTCACGATCCCTGGCGAGCGCTCGATCATGGCATTGTTCGCGCCGTCTGGATGAGCGCTGAGGAGATCCGCTCGGCACGTCCCCGCCACCGCAGTCCGCAGGTTGAGCGCTGCATCGACGACTACCTCGCGGGCCAACGCTATCCGCTGGGATTGCTCAAGGAGCTGACCAACTGACCCGGGGCCGATCCAACGCATCCCCTTAATCATCTGGAGGTACACCATGGCCAATTCAAACAATGCCGACATCCTGCGCCACTCTCCGCTCGGACGCGAGCTGACGGACGCCGAGATCGAGGCGCTCGCGAAACTCATCGTGGTGCGCGACCTGAAGGACGGCGAAGTGCTGCTGGCTGAAGGTATCAGCGACAGCAACATGCATGTGGTCGTGGACGGCGCGATTGCCGTGGCCAAGCCGGGCGATGGCGGAAGGTGGAACACCCTGCATATGCTCACACCCGGCGATTTCGTCGGCGAGCTGTCCTTTATGGACAATGCGCCACACTTCGCGGCGCTGATCGCCTCCGGTCCGACCCGGGTGTTCAGCCTCAGTCGCGAAAAATTCGAAACACTGATCGATACCCACCCGCGCGCGGTCTACAAGGCGATGTGCACGATCATGCGCGTGGTACACGCGATCCAGCGCCGACTCAGCATGCAAATCGTCGAGATGCAGAACTACTTCTTCAAGGTCCATGGACGCTACTGACCCTAGAGGCGCCGCGGTTCGCGGATTTGCGCGACCGACGTCGAGCGTGAGCATGCACTGATGAAAGTAGTAGTTGGCATATCCGGTGGAGTCGATTCTGCCGTGGCCGCATTGCTGCTCAAGCATGCCGGCCATCAAGTCACAGGCGTTTTCATGAAGAACTGGGAAGAAGACGACACCGCCGAGCACTGCACTGCGGAAGAAGACCTCAAGATGGCGCGAGCGGTCTGCCAGCATCTTGATATCGAGCTTCGCACCGTGAACTTCTCCGCTGAATACTGGGACCGGGTGTTCAGCTATTTTCTGGCCGAATATCGCTCCGGCCGCACCCCGAACCCGGACGTGCTGTGCAACAAGGAGATCAAGTTCAATGCCTTTCTGGAACACGCGCTCGCACTCGGTGCCGACAAGATTGCCACCGGGCACTACGCGCGGGTAGCTTTCATTGATGGCCGCCACCGCCTGCTCAAGGCCGCGGATGCCGGCAAGGATCAGACCTATTTTCTGTACCTGCTCGGGCAGAAGGAACTCGCGCACACGCTGTTTCCGATCGGCGATCTTATGAAGGAAGAGGTACGAAGGATCGCAGAGGAAGCAGGCCTGCCCAATTCTGATCGGCGCGACTCCACCGGCATCTGTTTTATCGGCGAGCGCGACTTCCGCAGTTTCCTTGCGCGCTATCTGCCGGCCACGCGTGGTGAGATCCGCACGCTCACGGGCGAGCATGTCGGCGAACATGAAGGCGCCATGTATTACACCATTGGCCAACGCCACGGGCTTGGCATCGGTGGGGCCGGGGACGCCTGGTACGTCGTCGGCAAGGACGCCGAGCGCAATCTGCTCTACGTGGCACAGGGCGAACATCACCCCGCGCTCTACTGCGAGAGCCTAATTGCCGGCACAGTCCACTGGATTGGCGCTGCGCCCAGGCTACCGGCAGCGCTTGCGGCCAAGACCCGATATCGCCAGCCCGAGCAGCCCTGCCGTGTAAGCGCAGCGGAAAGAGGTCTGCACGTGAGCTTCAACGAGCCGCAGCGCGCTATCACGCCCGGGCAGTCCGTCGTGATATACCAAAACGAAGAGTGCCTTGGCGGTGCTGTCATCGAACAGGCGCTGCACAGCATGACGGACGCAGGCGTTGGCACCTGAGAGGCCGCTTGCGTTCCCTTCTGGTAAGATTGCCCGGCCAATCCCCGGCGATCTCCCATGAATAAGCCAACGACTCCCACCGCCCTGCAACTCGACGCGCTCACTGCCCTCTCGCCGCTGGACGGACGTTATGAAGGCAAGACCGCGGTCCTGCGCCCGTATTTCAGCGAGTTCGGTCTGATCCGCCGGCGCGTGCTGGTAGAGGTGCGCTGGCTGCAGGCACTCGCGGGTCACGGCCAGATTAAGGAAGTCCCGGCACTGACAGCGGCTGCCAATACGCTGCTTGATGGAATCGCAACCAACTTCTCACAGTCGGATGCTCGCCGGGTGAAAGAAATCGAGTCTTCGACGAATCATGACGTCAAGGCTATCGAGTACTTCCTGAAGGAGAAGACCCTCGGTAATGCGGAGATCGCCAAGGTATCCGAGTTCATCCACTTCGCCTGCACCTCGGAGGACATCAACAACCTGTCCTACGCGCTGATGCTCAAGGATGCGCGCGACCAGGTACTTCTGGGGCGAATGGATCGCATTATCGAGACCATCCAGGATCTCGCGCAACGCTATGCTGCCGAACCGATGCTCGCGCGTACCCATGGCCAACCGGCTTCGCCCACGACGGTCGGCAAGGAACTGGCCAATGTCGGCTGGCGCCTACGACGTGCGCGCGAACAGGTGGCGCGCGTAGAGCTGCTCGGGAAGATTAATGGTGCGGTCGGCAATTACAACGCCCATCTCATCGCCTACCCGGACGTTGACTGGCAGGCATTTGCCCGACATTTCGCAGAGGGCCTGGGCCTTGGCTGGAATCCTTACACCACCCAGATCGAACCGCACGACTATATTGCGGAACTGCTGCAGGCGCTCTCTCGCTTCAACACGGTTTTGATCGATTTCAACCGCGACGTCTGGGGTTACATCGCGCTGGCCTATTTCAGGCAAAAGGCAGTCAAGGGTGAGGTCGGATCTTCTACCATGCCGCACAAGGTAAACCCAATCGACTTCGAAAACGCCGAGGGTAACCTGGGGCTTGCCAACGCGCTCTTTCATCACCTCGCCGAAAAGCTTCCCATCTCGCGCTGGCAGCGCGACCTCACCGATTCCACGGTGTTAAGAAATCTCGGCGTGGGTTTCGGCTACAGCGTGCTCGCCTGGGATTCCTGTCTGCGCGGGCTCGGCAAGCTCGAAGTAAACAGCGCGCGCCTCGCGGAGGATCTGGACGGGAACTGGGAGGTGCTGGCCGAAGCGGTGCAGACAGTCATGCGCCGCTACGGCGTGCCCGAACCCTACGAGAGGCTGAAGGAATTGACGCGCGGGAGATCCGGCATCACGCGCGAGATTATGCAGGAGTTCATCCGTGGCCTCGCCATTCCGGACGATGCCAAGCGCCGCCTGCTGGCACTAACGCCGGCGACGTACATCGGCAATGCTGCGGCGCAGGCCGCGGCAATTGGCAAGTAGTTTCCCGGGCGCCGCACGGCGCCCGGGAATGTCACTCAGCGACGGCGCTTCTTCGCCGGCGCTGCTTTGGGTCGTGCCCGACCCCCGCGTGCCGGCGTGCCTGCGCTCTCTTGTGCAGCCTGCGCCTGCATCACGAACAGATAGGCGGCGGCGGCGGTGTTCAACAGCAGACTGATCACCGTCCACGTCGCCTGCGGCATGTACTTGGCAATTAACATTTGATAGCCAGCTACCACTGCCACTACCGCCAGTGCCGCAGCCGAGCCCGCCACAATGCCGGGCTCTGGTTCCGCCGAGGCGATCAGCAGCATTGCGCCCAACCCAAACAGGGCAGCGGCGAACATGCCAGCCATGCCGGGGTTGTAGGGCCCGGTATTGACCATCTGGTGAGCCGTTTCGGGCGCCACCAGGAAGGTGATCGCCCACACGAGATACAGCAGCGCCGCCAACCCCAGCGCCAGTTGCACATATCCTCGCATCATCAAGTCGCTCCTTTCCTTTGAGTGGTGATCCCGGGAACGGCTTATATACTTGCTCTTATAGACAGAGTGCCCCGGGGCACAAATCAGTATATCCACCCAGGCACAGAACACAGAGCGATCGATTCATGGCCGAGACCCCCGCCCCGACCACCCCGCCCGTTGCCCCGGAGACCGCCCGCGGGGAGGAAGCCATCGGGGATCGGATTGCCGCCCTGGCCGAGGGTACGTTTCACGAATTCGATGTGTTTGCCCCGCAACTCGACCCACGCTGGTTCAACACAGGGCGCCTGCATCGGGCACTCGGCAGCTTCGCGACCCGCCACCGCCACAATCGCGCCCGGCTCCTCGTGGAAGATGCGGCCCAAGCTGTTCGCGACAACAACCGCCTCATCGATCTGGCGCGGCGCTTGAGCGACTTCGTAGAAATCCGTCAGGTGGGTGAGTCGGATCGTGGCTTGCGTGAACTGTTTGTTCTCGCCGACCGCAATGCCGTGCTGCACCAGCAGGACGTGACGCGCGTCGAGGCGATCGTGGACACCGGCGGACGTCGCGCCGGGGCTGAGTTGCGCATGCGCTTTCAGGGCTTGTGGGATCGCAGCGAACCGATCCCGGAAATTCGCACCACCGGCCTGTAGGAGCCCGATCATGCGCCGTTCACTCATTCTACTCTGCTGGCTTGGTATCGCGACCCTAGCTACTGGCTGCGGGCACAAACCGGTCGGAGGCGCGGATGGCGTCGATGCCGCCTACCGCGCCGCCGAGAATGCCGTGCGCATGGTCGGCGCCCCATATCGCTATGGCGGCAGCACGCCAAACGGATTCGATTGCAGTGGTCTCGTTTACTACAGCTACTCGCGCGCCGGCGTGCGGCTGCCGCGAAGCACCGACGGACTGCGCCGCTCTACGCTCCCGATCGCCCAAAGCAGCTTGCGTCGCGGCGATCTGGTGTTTTTCAACCAGCAAGGTAAGCGCGGCTCGCACGTCGGCATCTACCTCGGCAACGACGAGTTCGTGCATGCCCCCTCTAGCGGCAAGACGGTTCACATCTCAACGTTCGGCGATCGCTACTGGCAGCGCCATTTCGCCGGTGCGCGGCGCGTTGAATCCGACTAGCTTGTTTCGTGCGTTGCCCTTGCTGGCCAGCCTGCTGCTGACCGGCCCGGTGCTGGCTGATGAAACGCGCGTGATTCAACTTCGTCACCACAGCGCGGCGGAAATCATGCCCCTGGTGCAACCACTCCTTGCCCCCGAGGATGCAATCCGTGGTCTCGACTACCGGCTCATCGTGCGGACCTCCGACGCTCGCCTGCGCGAAATTGAGCGCGTCATTGCCCAACTCGATACCGTGCAACGCCAACTGCGGCTCACGGTGAAGCATGTCCTGGCCCGCGACGCCACCCGCACGCTTGCAGAGATATCGGGAAGTGTTGGGGTCGGCGCACACGCGCGCGTCAGCGTGCCGGGCGGCCATGGACGTGACGACACTGGTATCACAATGGACGCACGCAACGGGGACGACTATCTGCGTGTCCAGGCAAAGCAGGTGTCGGGCCGTGCAGGCGGCGTACGCACCGAAACACTACGCGTGGCCGAAGGCCAAACAGGTTTCATACGCACCGGTCAGTCGGTCCCGTACAAGACGCGCACCGTACGCCGCATCAATGGAAGATCCGCGATTCAGGAGACGCCTGCCTATGACGCTATCAGCGGCTTCCAAGTCCGCCCGCGTGTCAGCGGCCAGCGCGTAGCGCTCGAAATCACGCCACGCCAGGCATCGATCAGCAACGGGCACAGCGGTGTCGCGAATATTGGCGAGCTGACCACGACCGTGCAAGTACCGCTCGGGACATGGACCGATCTCGGTTCAGTGCTGGGTGAGGCGAACGCCGCGAACCGCTCGCTCCTGCAAGGAGCGCGGGAGGGCGGTGAAGAATCCTGGACGATACTTCTGCGAATCGAGGACGTTACGCCAGGTGTTCGTCCAGAAACTCCCGCACCACCCGTTCCGGTTTCGCGCCGCTAAAGCGCCCACGCTCCTCGCCGTTCTTGAACAGGATCACGGTCGGGAAGCCGCGCAGCTTGTAGTGGCCGGCGAGCTTCATGTTCTCGTCGGCGTCCACCTTGGCCAGGCGAATCTGGCCGGTATCGTGACGCACGATGCGCTCCAGCACCGGCGCCAGTGCGTGGCACGGTGGACACCACTCGGCCCAGAAATCCACCATGATCGGCGCGGCATGTGACGCCTCGATCACCTTCTCTCGGAAATCGTGCTCGTTGGCGTCGAAAATGAGACCGGATGCGGCGGGCTTCATGCTGCGGGGTAGCGGTTTGCAGACGGGCGCGCACACTACCAGCGGCATTACGGCTGCGCAACCGCCCCTCTCCCGTATGAGCGGGACTCGGGGCGGCCGGCCGCGCCCGCTACCGCAACGTGGCCAACAACGCGACGATCAGGAGTACGAAGGTCAGACCCTGCAAACCGACGCGCGCCAACATCATCTTGGTACTGTGCCGCACGTCGTACTCACCACCATGCGCCATCGAGACGATGCCGGATGTCAGCGCCGCCACAGTGGCGAAAAGGGCCACCACGATCAACACCGTGAGCACGCTCATCGTTGCCTCCTTCTCGCGCCGATTCAATCTGACGTGATTGCTCCGCGCGACTTTGCCATCGAAACATGTTGCGCGATACCAAACCTTGATCTCTGTCAATTCGACAGTGGGTCCGACCATAAACCCAAGTTATAGTGCTCCACCCATGAAAATCCCGCGCGATCTGCTGCTCACCCACCTGCTTTCGCAGCCGACGGCGCCTTTTCGCGAAATGCACATTCAGCGCGTCGCACGCGAGGTGCTCGGTGCCGCTGGCGTGCCATGTTTTGCCGATCCGGCCGGAAACGTTATTGTCGGCGTCGGCTCGCGTGCCGAATACCAATCGCTCGCGCGGGCCACCAGCCGCGAGCCGATTCGGCTGTTCATTGCACACATGGATCACCCCGGCTTCCATGGTGCGCGCTGGCTGGGTGCCACGCGCCTTGCCGTCACCTGGCGCGGCGGTTCGCCCACCCGGGGCGTGAACGGCGCGCGTGTGTGGCTCGCCGACCACAATGGCTACGTTATAACCGGGCGGCTTACCCGCGCGCGCATTGCCAAGTCAGGCTGGTCGATCGAGCGTGCCGAAGTGCTGCTGGATAGCCCGCTCAAACCGCGGCCAACCGCTACCAGCTTATTTGGCGGGTTCGGATTCCGGGCGCCCGTGTGGCGTTCGGGCAATCGGCTCTATACCAAGGCGGCGGACGACCTCGTCGGCGTGTTCGCAATCATTGCGACGGCGATCGATCTGTTCGGACACCGCACCAGGACCGCCCCGCCATTCATCGGCCTGCTCACGCGCGGCGAGGAAGTAGGCTTTGTCGGCGCGGTCGCACACTTCGAGTTGGGGTGGCTCAAAACAGCACGAAGGCCAGTTGTCTGCGTTAGCCTCGAAACTTCACGCACGCTTCCCGGTGCGATCATCGGCAAGGGCCCGGTGGTGCGACTCGGCGACCGACGGACCGTCTTCGATCCCAATGGCCTTCAGGTGTTGAGTGATCTCGCCGGGCAGGTCCTGCCCGAAGCGCATCAACGCCGCATCATGGACGGCGGCGCCTGCGAGTCCACTGCGGCGACCGCGTACGGCTTGCCCGCAATCGGACTGTCCGTTCCGCTTGGCAACTATCACAACCAGAATCTTGAAGGCGGCCCCGGAACAAAGGGTCGCCACGGCTCCGCACCCGAGTTTGTGGATATCCGCGATATTGCGGGACTTCTCAAGCTCTGCCGAGCGCTCATGCGCCCACGTCTCCCGTGGGACGACGCCTGGTTCGCCCAGCGTCAGCGTCTCAAGCGCAATCTGCGCCATCACGCCAAACAGATCTAGCGTGAGCCCGCTTGCTTGCGCCCCGAGACAACCAACGTCTCGACGTTGAGGTAAATGCCGTCGGCACTGGCAAGCGCGGCAACCTCGGCATCGTGCACCGTTCTAAGTGCATCCTGCTGTTCAGGCGTAAGCTGCTCGAGCGCCGCGCGCGTGCCGCTATTCCAGAGAATCTCCCACCAATCATTCGTGTCCCGCAGGTGGTACCCGATCATCTCGCGCTCGACGGACACATCGGTCAGTCCTGCTTCAACGGCAAGCGAGCGGCAAACCTCGGGGTCCTGTAGACGCTCAGCGGCGCGGCGTGGTGAGTTTTCGGGAAACGTGACGCCGGCCGCCTGCACACGGCTCAGGAACAATCCCATCATCGGCTGAAACGCCTGAGCGCCGAAGACAGTGAACGTCACCGTGCCGCCCAGGCGCGTCACGCGCGCCCATTCCCGCAATCCGGCCAGCATGTCCGACAGGAAGAAGATACCGAACGACGACACCGTGTGGTGAAAATACTCGCGACGGAAGTCGAGGTGCCGCGCGTCCATGACGTGGACATCGAGATTCTCGATACCGAACTTGCGCCGCTTGGCGTCGAGTTGCACCAGCATCTGCTCGGCGAGGTCGATCGCCGTCACGCGGCCATCGGGTGCGACCGCTTGGGCGGCCGCCAACGCCACCGCACCGGTGCCCGCGGCGACGTCGAGAATCTTCTGGCCACGGCGTGGATTGATCCGCGCGATTAGCCGATCGGCAGCAAAGGGGAAAAAGCGCAGCGCCGGTAAATCGTAGCCCGGCGCAACGAGATCGAAAACCGCAGCGACACGACGCGAATACTCGGCATCGCGCGCCGCGCCGTCTGCCATGGCCTGTTTACTGCGGCTTGGCTGGCGCGGGCTGTGGCGCCGCACCGGCCGGCGCCGGCGCCTTCATCATCTGCCCGGTCATCGGGATGAAGTACACGCCAACGTCCTTCTTGGAGTGAATCTTGCCGTCCTTGTCCTTGGTATAGATGTAGAGCACCTGCCCCTTCTTGAACGGCTGCCCGATCGGAATCACAAGACGGCCACCCGGCTTCAACTGCTCGAACAGCGCCGGGGGAACATACTGTGCCGCGCAGGTCACCATGATGATATCGAATCCGCCCTTCACCTCCGGCCAGCCGAAGAAACCATCACCGACACGCGTCTCGATGTTGTCATAGCCTAGCGGCTTGAAGATCTTGGCCACGCCCTTGCCGAGCGGCTCGATGATCTCGATCGAGTAAGCCTTCTTAACGATCCGTGACAGCAATGAAATCTGGTAGCCGGATCCGGTACCGACCTCGAGCACCACGCTGTCTGGCGTAGGCTTTGCGACCTGCGTCATGTACGCCTGGCCGAGATAGTCAGACAGCGCCGAGCCGTACCCGACCGCCCAGGGCTTCGCTGACTCCTCGTAGGCCTGTGCGGCGAAGGAATTATTGTTCTGGTAGTGGTAATGGTAGTACTCGCGCGGAATCTGCTCGAAGGCCTTCAGCACCGCGGGGTCGGCCTTACCAAGACGCTCCGTTAGATAACGCTCGATGTTCTTTAGCGCGGCCTGCTTGCGGACCTGCAAATCATTGAAAGTCTGCTCGTCGATGTTCACCTTGCGGCCACTTTCCTTCATGGCGGCCTGATAGCGCTCGAAGCTCCATGCGCCGGCGACTGGCTTGACCGGCGACTCGGCGGCAAACGCGCTACTGGTGGCCAGCAACAGGCCGAACAAGGACATCAGATGGGTTCTGAACATGAAATTCTCGCGAGGGACGATGGACTTAGATGCGGTTTTCGCCGCGGGTCACCGGGAAGGTTAGCAGTACCGTGGCATAGAAGAGCAACGCCAAGACGAGCGCGATTCTATAGCCCACCGCCAGCGCCAGCAAGTTCGCGAGGGGCGTAGCGATAACGGAAAAAGCTCCGTTCAGGCTCCACGCCCACGGCAGAAAGTGACTGCGCCCACCCCGGAAAAGGTAGAGGCCCAGCGGAAACGGGAAGCCCAGCGCGAACGAAAGCGGTGCGGCCACCACCACCACGACCAGCACCTTCACCGCCATTGGCGCTGCCAACAGCCACAGCAACAGCGGGTCCAGCAGGATCAACGCGGCCAGTATCCATACGAAGATGACAATGCAGGCCAGCACCAGGCCACGCTTGGGGTGCTTAAGATAGTTGCCAGAGTAGTAGCTGCCCGCACCGGAGAAGATGAGCATTGCCGCAAGCACCACGGCAAACGCATAGGTACGGTCGCTGAGGAAGAATGAGGCCTTCTCGATCAGGTAGATCTCGAGAAACAGAAATCCCAGCCCCAACCCGGCAAAGTACAGGATCGCCTTGAGGATGGCCTCGGTCTTGGGGCGGTCGCGCCGGTAGCGCACCAGCGGCAAACCGAGAATGAGGGACGCCAGCAACAGAGATTGCATGAGCACGGCGACATTGATCAGCAACCCAAGCTCCTCGCGCGGGATGAGCGCGATGCGCTTCAGCACCTTGCCGAGCTCCCCAACGTGCAACACGGAGTAGAAGAACGGCCGATCATGCGTCGCCGGCTCGAGATTGAAGAAGTGATCCTTCACAAACGAATCGTGGTCCGGGCCAAGAAGTCTCAGCCCCTCTTCCCGCAACGCGTCCGAAGCCTGGTCCGTGCGCGACAGAACTGTTTCGCTGTCGAGCGACACCAGTGGCAAATCGTTCCAGATCGGGACCTTGGCGGGATCGATCCCCGGGTAAAAGGAGGTATCGAACGAGCGCTTCTCGGCGAACGCCTTAAGCCGGGCGATATCGGCTTCGCTAAAGGGCTGCGGACTCACCAGAATGCGCGCATTCCAGCTCGAGCGGTACACCATTAGATGCCGCTCAGGATGCTCGATACCCATTCCCGCAAGTGCGCCACGCGCGGTCTCAAGCATCTTCACCGCGTACACGGTGAACTCTCGGATCGAGACGGGAATCGAGGCAATGCCGTTCGGCTTGAGGGCACGGAGATAGTCCTGCATTGCCTCCACCGTAAACGCGAACTTGTTGGCATCGGCTTGCTGCAGAAAATCCGAGGCGATATCGATTACATGATAGCGACCGCGCACGCCCGCTAGCGCCACTGCGGGCGCCGAATCCAGCAGACGCACGCGTGGATCGTTGAGTGCCGCGTCCGGGTACGCTCGCTCGCGCGAAACGAGCTCGAAGAGACGATCGCCCGGCTCAAGAGCTACCACAGATCTTGCACCAAGGTAGAGCGCCTCACGCAGACGGAAGCCACCGCGCGTACCGATCAGCAGCGAGTCCGCTGCCGGTCGCAGCTCATATGGCAGCGCATCAAGCGCCGCGCGCACGTAGCCCGGGTCGGATACCGGCCGCTTGGGCAGCGACGTGAGGCGATTGCCGTCACTGTAGAGGCCATAGGTCAACGGTGGGGCGCTCACGCCAAGTACGGCGAAGTTGTTGGAGAAATCGGTATCGAGCCGCTCGGTAAAATTGTCGAGCACGAGAAAATAGCCGCGCGGTGAGCGAAATTCCTCCACTACCCGATTGCCCTGCACATGCAGTGGTGGATAGATTGCCTTGTACTCGTTGAAGTCGGCGCGCTGGAACACGAATAGTGTCGCCTCAGCTGCCGCGAGTAGCACAACGAGCCCAAGCAGATACACCGGCCGCCGGCGCGCAAGCGGCGCGGGCAAGTGAAACAGCCCCGCCACCGCCAGCAGCGGCAGCAGCGCCGCCAGCAGCTGAAAGGGATGAATCCAGTACATGAGACCGAGCACCGCCAGCGCACCGATACCGGCGCCGGCGAGGTCGGCGCCATATATCTTCGGAATCTCTTCCTGAAAGGTCAGGAAATACAGTCCGATGTAAAGGCCCGTGAAGAAGTAGAACGGGAACAGCACCGCGTAGTACTTCCAGATATTCCGCAACTGATCGAACCACAGGTCCGGATTCTGGAACTCCAGCGGGTTGAATGGCACGACCGTCGTGAAGTAGTAACCGCCCGCTGCGGTCACCATTAGCAGCAGTGGAGAGACGAACAACAGCTGCCCGGCGCGGTGCGCGAAGAATTCCTTGAACAGCGACAGCACCACGCCGCTCACCGCAAAGCCGACCATGGTGATGGAAATGATCCAGTAGCCATACTCCGACCAGCTTGCGATGGAGAAATAGCGCGTCAGCGCGATTTCGAAACCGACCGCAGCGGCCGAGATCAGGAACAGCGGTGCAAGTGGCGCGTGCGTGCGAGTCATGGTGTGGCGCTTCCGTGCAGGCGCGCCGCCCGCGTTCTGACGGCCAGGCGCAGGAAATCATCGAGCAGCTGGTTGAAGCGCTCGGATTCGTCCACGAACAGCGCGTGGCCCGCCCGTGGGAACACCTCGACCCAGGCCTCGGGCCGGTGCTTCTTTAGGTTCTCGCCCTGCCCACGAAAACGCTCGGTCACAACATACATGAGAGGCAAATCAGTCGCATACAGCGCATTCTTCCAGAACTCGCGTGGATACGGGTAACTGAGAAGCGCCACTGCGCCATCGAGTGGCACCTGCAAAGAAGCATCGACGATGCGCTGGTAGTAGGACTCCGATTGCGGCCGGCGGTACATGCCGCGCACGAAAGCGTTCACGGTCTTGACCCGATCCTTCTTGAGTCGCGGAACAAAGGTTGGATCGTATCTGGGTGGTGGCTCCTCGCCGATCGAATTGTCCACCAGGACCAGCGCCTGTACCCGATGCGAAGGGTGTGACTTCAGATAGGCGATCGATTCCAGCACGCCGAGCGACCAGCCGATCAGCACCACCGGCCGGGCGCCAAGCTGATCGAGCAGCTCGGAGATATCGCGCACGCGTCGCTCCACGCTGTATCCGCTCCGCGGAACGGCCGACGCACCTTGGCCGCGCGGATCGAAGGCGATTACCCGATACGTTGCGGCAAATCGCTCGATTTGTGGTTTCCAGATTTCAGCCGGCATGGTCCAGCCCGGCACGAACACGAGTGTAAAGTCGCCGCGACCTGCCTCCCAATAGTGCAAACGAACGCCATCGCTTGCGTTGAAGTAATGGTGAGCGGCCAGCTCCTTCTCCGCCGCGGCAGGTGTGAACGCGCTGAGCAGCAGGAGTGCAGTGACAAGCGCGCGTGACAGGGGAGAGACCATTGGAGCGATTATGGGCGACGGCGCGCCGGCGGGCCGCTGCCTCAAGCGGGCTGGATCCGGTGCGGGCGCATACAGTACGCGGGGCCCGGGGGGTCACGCAACCGCGCCCCCCAGCAACACTAGCCGCCCGCGCGACCGTCGGCAGCGGAGTCGGCCGAGCGGTTGGCGCAGTCTCCTCATATGTGAAACCTCAGCTCGTCGCCCGGAAGCTGCCATTCATCCCCCGCTTCAGGGACGGCTCGAGGCTCCGGTTCCATTTGTCCCACGGCCACGACAGATCGTCTGATTCGCGTGTCGGCAGTCGAATCCACGTGCCATGATTTCGAGCTGGA
>Ga0209742_10000325_pt1 | contig 26033 bp, 25 predicted proteins | sample DeeMarSeWOR38_10_FD_187462 | JGI IMG/M metagenome (GOLD analysis project Ga0209742, IMG submission 187462) | Marine sediment microbial communities from White Oak River estuary, North Carolina - WOR-3-8_10 (SPAdes) (version 2) | ecosystem: Environmental > Aquatic > Marine > Intertidal zone >... | reverse complement strand
ACCCGCCAGCCTCTTATGCGAGGCAACAGGATTACGCCACTGCTTAACGGTGATCAAGCCTTTCCCCGGATGATTTCCTGCATAGAGGAGGCGCAGCATTCCATAGCCTTGTGCAGTTATATCTTTGACAACGATTCCTGGGGTAAAAAGTTTCGGGCTGCATTACGAGATGCCGGAAGCAGAGGTGTTGAGGTAAAGGTGCTTATTGACAGTGTCGGTGCCCGCTACTCCTTTCCGCCGATTACCTGGAGGCTTCGCCGGGATGGACTTGATGTAGCAGAATTCATGAAGACAATATTTCCTTGGAGTTTTCAGTATTTCAATTTACGAAACCATCGAAAAATAATGGTCATTGACGGCAGGATTGGCTTTACCGGCGGCATGAACATACGGGAAGGCAACTGTCTTGGAGACAATCCTGCCCACCCTATACAGGATGTCCATTTTCTCGTTGAAGGCCCTGTTACTGCTGAGCTGCAACGTGCCTTTGCCGAGGACTGGACCTTTACAACCCGTCAGATACTGGAAGGCGACAAATGGTACCCGCATCTTGACCCGCAGGGTGATGGGGTGGCGCGCGGCATCTCAGACGGACCGGATGAGGACTTTGATAAGCTGCGGACGGTTATCATGGCCGCCCTGGCCACGGCACAGGATTCGATCAGTATCGTTACTCCCTATTTCCTGCCTGACGCACAACTTGTTTCCGCTTTACTCATTGCCGCACTTCGGGGTGTGGAGATCAAAATCATCCTGCCTGAGATATCAAATCTCAGAATGGTAAAATGGGCTTCGGATGGAGGGTTGGAGGAACTGCTCGGGGAAGGCTGCAGGATATATCTGACCCCACCACCTTTTGATCATTCCAAGATAATGCTGGTGGATCGTTTGTGGGTGTTGTTGGGATCCGCCAACTGGGATTCCAGGAGTCTGGCCCTAAATTTTGAATTTAACATGGAATGCTATGATGTTCAGCTGGCAGAGAGGATGGAAACTATCCTGCAGAAAAAAGAAGGCGCTGCCCGAGAATTAACCCTGGAAGAGATTCGCTCTAAAAGCCTGCTAATAAAACTACGCAATCGGTTTTTCCGCCTTTTTTCACCCTATTTGTAATTCAGCCAACTAAATTTGCTCTATTTCTCATAATGGTCAATCAAACATTTGGACTGTATCGCTGGATTATTTTTATTGACTAGGTATTTATACCTAAGTATTATGGCTCCATATAATGTTTCCTGAAGACCACGAGTGAGATGGAGAAAAGGAGGTAACATAATTAAATAACTAAAAAAGTGCCAAATTTCATTGGATAAATTTTACCACAACATCTCACTTGAGAAATTCGGCAGTTATGTTCCATAAGGAGATTTTTGTCATGGGTTTACGTAGCGATTGTTTCTGTTGGGAAATCATGCAGTGTGACAAATCAAAGAACTGCCCTGCCAGGCAAAATCCGGAAAAGCCCTGCTGGGAAATTGCCAGCGAAAAAGATGATGATTACCGGAACGTCTTTAATATTTGCCGGGACTGTATTGTACATGTGCTTAAATCGGACACTTCTGTTCTGTCAAACCTTGAAATAAAAAATATCGTAAATGCTAAAACAAACTGCAAACTTTCAAGTAAACACTCAAGGCAATCACTGTCAGGCAAAAATGTCCTCCCCTCCCCGCCTCCCTGATAAATCTGACATATTGCATCTGTTCCATTTTTGATCAGCCCGGGTGATTATATCTGCAAGAGGCCAAATGACCTCTCCTTGAAAACAAGGGGAGGTTTTTTTATGATGATATGGTAAATGATTGCGAAGGTGGTTAAAGTTCTTGGATAAAATATTCTTTCAATTTCCTTAACATTTGTAAATACATAAAATGGTCTGAGCCATGGAACTGAATGGAAGACTGGCAGATTTTTACAGGGAGCATCTCTCCGAGAGTGAAACAGACGGCACGATACTGAAAGGTCCCTGCCCGTTTTGCAAAAACAAGGGAAAAGACTCGGCAGGAACCATAATGGTTTACCTTGGATCCCGAAGTTACTTTGCAGGCTATTTCCGCTGCCAGAGCAGATGTGTCCCAGGAGGCTTCGCTCCCCACTTTGCCAGGTTAAGCAACATTGACCCAACCACAGTTCCCGGTTATGATCCTGACCGAGAACCTTATGTCCAGTCACAGAAATTCCCTGCCTCCAATATCAATTCTGATGTCAGGAGTTACCAGGACAAGCTTACTCCCAATATTGAAACATACTTTGCCAAGATCGGTGTCAGTCCAGCCACACTGAAAGAGTTAAAAGTGGGTTATAACGGGCGCTATGTGGTCTATCCCTACTTTATGGGGAATGGGAATTGCTATACTGCACACTGCATTATGCCGGACAATGAAACTGAACAGTTCTGGCACGGTGAGCAATCGTTCGCTACGAACGGCCTCCAAATTTTCAATTTAGATGATATAGATCATTGCGAAGATGGTGCCCTGTTCGTGGTTGAAGGCGAACAGAATCTTCTCTGCCTGAGGGAACTTGGTTTCCCAGGGATAGCCGTACCACGCGCCGCTGACCTGAACAGCATTGATATCAAGCTGTTTGATCATATTCGGACTGTCTTCCTGGTAATGAATCACTCGCCTGAATCAGTTGAAGCAGCCAGAACCTTTGCCGAGCAGGCAGGATTTAAAGTCCGGCTGCTCCAGTGGCCTTCCCAGAAGAAAAGGGATTTTAATCTGGCCCGGCTCGCTGCCGAAGACTTGAACCATTTCAAGTCAGAAGTCAGCAAAATGGTTAATGGTTCCAAAGCTTTTTCTCCTTTCCGCTCACCAAATCATGAATATGAATTATTTCTTGAAAATATCGAACGACAGCACTCTGAAAGCTACAAGTCTCTGCGCACCGGCCTGATAGGTTATGATGCGGCAGTTGGCGGCATTTACGGCCTTAATATTATCGGAGGTCCGCCAAAGACCGGGAAATCCTGCCTCGGAATCCAGCTTGGCACCGATATAGCTAGAAAGAAAATGGGTGTACTCTATTATGATTTTGAAAACGGTACCCAGAAAATATACCAAAGGACGCTGTCACGTTTAAGCAGGGTACCTGTGCCAAAAATTGTTGCTGCTGATCTGACGGCTGATGAAAAAATCAACCTCCAGACAGCTCAGGAGGAACTGCAAAATATGCTGCAGTTTTTCAGGGTTGTGAATGACCGACAGATAAATCCTGTAATCATGCGGCGCCATATTGACTTCCTGCGCCATGAAACAAGAAGGGATGATACGCTTGTCGTAATTGACAGTCTCCATAAGCTGCCGTTCAAGGATTTTGCAGAACGCAGGACCGGCATAAATGCATGGCTGCGGGAGTTGGAATCCATTCGGGATGAACTGCAGGTCGGATTCCTCATAATCTCCGAATTGACCCGGCAGGAAAGCGGCCATTATGATGGCGTGCCGCATATGGGTCTTTTCAAGGATTCAAGCGATATTGAATACACAGCTGACAATGCCATGGTATTTCTGCCTGAGTGGGATCCCATCGAAGTCAGAGCAGGAACTGAACGGGTAAACTCTTTGTGGCTGGTAGCAAGCCGCGAAAACAGTCCCGGCCTGATTGCCAAATATCGTCTTGATTTCCCGTATTGGGGCTTTACAGAGATTGAGACGCAGGAACATTAAATGCCATACGTAAATATTAAAATAACAAATGAGAATGTAACTCCTGAAAAAAAAGCTGCCTTGATTCAAGGCGTTACGAAATTACTGCAAGATGTGCTCGGGAAAAATCCTGCGACCACAGTCGTGGTCATTGATGAAGTAGAAACCGACAACTGGGGTATAGGCGGCGAGACTGTCAAATCCAGAAGAAAGTATGGGAAATAACCCCAAACCCAGGTAAACTTCTTATCAGGGAGTGATTATCATGGGTCCGGCAGAAATCATTTACGGCCTGGATCTCTTTGGCGTTGCAGTTTTTGCTGTCAGCGGCTCTCTTGCTGCCGGCAAAAAACACATGGATGTCTTCGGGGTCGTTGTTCTTGGTTTTGTGACGGCCCTGGGCGGCGGCACTTTGCGTGATACACTGCTCGATGCCGGCCCGGTGTTCTGGATTGACGATAGTCTCTATCTGCTGGTTGCGATTGCTTCTGCACTGCTTACGTTCTTCTTCGTCCGTGTCATCAAGGTCCCCTGGCGTGGACTGTTGATATTAGATGCTTTTGGTTTGGCCGTCTTTATGGCTATTGGAACTGCTAAAACACTTGCTGCCACCAATTCGCCGAGCGTCGCAATGATAATGGGTGTTATGACCGGCGTTGCAGGAGGGATGATCCGGGATGTTTTATCTGCTGAAGTCCCGCTTATCCTGCGCAAAGAAATTTATGCTACGGCGGCACTTTGCGGATCACTGGCATATGTTGTTATGACCCGGTTGGGTTTGGCAGATACTGCCTGTCTTCTGATAGCAGCCATTGTAACACTGGTTATCAGACTCGCAGCAATCCATTTTAATATTTCCCTTCCGATCTTCAAGTCAAAAGCTGAACTTGATAATCCTGGTCCCAGAAACAGGAACTGAAGACCTTGAACAGCATGAACATTATTTCCTGAAGAATTCCTGCGCACTTTATTAAATGTTATCAGTATATAAAAGCCGGGATAGTTTGATCTGTTATAGAAATATTTTAAAATTATAATGTTATAATATCTTACATTTAAAAATCATTTTTCATCATGAACCTGCGACCTTCAAAAACCTGCTTTTTTTTACTGACACTTCTGTTCTTTTTTGGGGGGTTGACCTGTCATGCAATTGCAGGAAGCACCATCCAATGCCACTGTTTTAGCAATCGCACCTATAACCCGGCCGAAAAGTTCAAAGCTGATGATTATATCCTGGCAACAAGTTTTAACAGTTTACTGGCAAGATTAGCGGGCCTTCCGAAGAAACAGATTGTCATGATAAAAATGAATGAGGGGGTTGTTCAGGATGACCTGCTGATAGGTTTGAAAATAGCAAAGATAACAGGTCAAACTCTTCAGAACGTATTAGATTTGCGCCGCGGGAACAATAGCTGGGCAGAAGTTATTACGGCTTTGCAGCCGCATAAGTCTGTCGATGAAGATAAAACATTGGGAGCCATCAGGGCTGGCGGTGATGCTGAAGTGATAGGCGCCATGGTTGCCGACGAAATGATTGTTGAATTCTTTAAGATCCCTTCAGAAAAAATTAACAAATTGAGAATGTCAGGCCTGAGTGAAAAAGAAATCACGTTGATTCTTATTCTAAATCATGTGAGTGAAATTCAACCGGAAGCATTAGTGTTGCAATATCAAAATCAACAAAGAAGCTGGAGCGAGATCGCACACAACCTGGGTGTGGAACCGAAAGCGGCAGGCAGGCTTATCCTGGCCTATCCGTCCAAAAGCATACCTGTAAATGATTAACGTGTGTTTATGCTCTGGAAGATTGCAGTCCCCATGGCGCGAAATCCGGGATTATTTGTCGCTTGCTTGGCACCATGCCAACTGAACCTAACCACCTGAAATAAATTAGTTATGTATTATAATTTGGAAAGTTTCCTGCAGGTTGAGCTCCGCATGAGAAAGCGGCTTGGGGGAGCTCCAACAATCTGTTAACTGTTTTATAACTATTATGGAGAAACCAAAGTCCAAAATGCATCCCAGGATGAAGCGGGAACGCCGGACAGCAGAATCCATGATCTCCATTTACTGCAGGGATCATCATCGTACCAGGGGTGAACTCTGTGGCGAATGCCAGGAATTATTGGCATACGCACGCTTAAGACTTAAAAACTGTCCCTTCCAGGAAAACAAGACAACCTGCGGTAACTGTCCTATTCATTGTTACAAACCCAAAATGAGAGAGAAAATCCGTGAGGTCATGCGATATGCCGGACCCCGTATGATCCGGCATCATCCAATGCTGGCCATCGGACACATGATTGACGGACTGAAAAAAAAGCCTGGCCCCAAGAAAAAGAAATGATCAGCCGGTTTTTTCAAAGATACTGTAGCTGTTTTCGTTATCCTTGATGATAATTTTGATGAATTCCTCTATCAGATAAGGATCCCACTGTCCCCAGTCTTTTTCCCTTTCCAGAATGGCTAATGCAGTTTGCTCATTCATGCCTTCTCGGTAAACCCTGTTACTGGTCATGGCATCCCAGGCATCAGCAACTGCTACGATGCGGGCCAGAAGCGGGATATCTTCACCGTTAAGACCGTCCGGGTAACCTTTGCCGTCCCAGCGTTCGTGGTGGGAGCGGGCTATGGATGAGTAATGATTTGAAGTTTCCAGGGGGGCTAAAATTTCAGATGTGAGCCTGGGGTGCTCCTTTATGCGTTCGAATTCAATAGCATCCAGGTTGCCAGGTTTTTTTAGAATTTCGTCCGGAATGCCTATCTTACCGAGATCATGCAGCATAGCGCCCTGACCAAGGATCCTCATTTCTTCTTCGGTAAGGCCGAGCTGCCGGCCTAATAGCATTGCATATTTTGTGACATTTAAAGAATGACTGGCGGTATCGTCGTCCCTAGCTTCCAGTGCTTTTGCCAGTGCAAAAAGTATTCCCATAGTATGTTAGAGTTTTAGGCCTGCTGTATTGCGGTCATACTTTACTCCGTCTATATACCAATATTACAATCTGACAGATTGCACAACATATTGTGGTTTATTTTTTGAATGCACACTATATAGCATATATGTTTTAAAATAGGCAACAGGAAAAATTAAAATAATTAGATTTTTGGAACAGAAAAAAACAAAGTTTTGGAATGATTTGATTTAATTCAATAGTTCAGTAGGAGAGTTGCTTTCAACTTTGCCCATGAGTTCTACAAGTTCTATGCCGTCAACCAAATTAATCGGCCTGTTAGCAGCATAATGCCGGGCTTCGTTTGTAAAAATACCGGTTGTCAGCAGGAAAACAGCGCTGGCCTGTTTGTCATGCATAAGAGAAAATAGATTTTTAACCTCTCGTTTGCCCAGCTTTCGATTCTGCCAATACCTGCATTGCACAAGGTAGAGATTGGCTCCCTTGCGCATAACAAGGTCAACACTCGGATCAGATGTGAAGGTATTGTTTTCAAGAATTATATAACCGCCTTGTCTGAAAGCCTCAGCCACACGTACTTTAAACTCCGGCCAAGGGAGTTCCTGAATTGCATGGATTTCTTTTTTTAGGTTCTCGAGTTTTTTCCTCCTGTTAAAACGAAGAAGAGAAAAGGTCACCGGCGACAGAAAGGCCAGGGCTACAACAGGGGCAAAAACCGGCCCCAACGAAAAATGGACCTCGTTGACAAGGGATGACTGTGTCTCAAAATAAGGCACTATAAACTTCAAAAGAACATAGAAGGTAGCCGAAAGGACAACGCTGATCCACCAGGGAATTTGAGCTAAGAAATCAATAATATTCAAATCTTTTCTCATGTTGTTTCTTCCAGTCGTTTGCATGGCTTTTCAGGGTTTATGAACCAGATCGGGTACAGTATGAAAAAGATACCACATAGTAGCATGGTAATTAATAATATAGCATGTGAAAATTAACATCGACAACGAAAAAAAATTTTTACCTTTAAAAAGTCTGTAAAGCCTTTCTGGATTTCCGTGTGCATGGTAGGTTCTGAATTCAAATAATAAGGTATGCCAAACTTTTTTAAGAATCCCAAAAAAATTCTGGACTTATTTTATGATAATGAATACTTTTATTAAAAAATTATACTTTACGTGTTTTATTTCTTAAATAAGGAGAAAAGCCATGTTGACACTTGAGGAGTTAAAAGCGGACAGGGGGCTGGTAAACAAAATAGACTGGCATATGACCCAGGAAAAGGCTATTGAAATGTACCTGGAATGGGGTTCCGGTTGGGTCAGGGGGCATGATTTTGTCAGCACCATGGGGCAGGAATCAATTTATTTTGTTTTGTATGATTGGCTTAAACCACGCAGGGTGACCCTTATTCGCAGAACAACAGCAGGTGCGGAGGAGATAGCTGAAGTCGAAGTTCCTGAGGATCTTTTTATCAAGGCATGGAAAGAAGATGGGGACAGGCCGGGCGTAGGGGTTCATCCCCTGAACCTGGAACTCAAGGAGTGGGTCTGTCGGGCAATTGACGGACCTCCCCTTGACAACGCCATCAAAAAGGCTGCCTGACAAAAGTAACCGTATCAACGGATCGCTAATCCTCCATCAGTTGTCTGAAAAGATATACTGCACAGGTTGGATACCAAAATTTGCCGGATGATACGTCTCAATAATTTCCCTGGCATAATTTCCTGTCCTTCTATCGCGTTCAGCCAGGTCAATAGTTTTCCCTTTATTATAACTTCCATCAGTTCCTTTTTCCATCAGGCAGACAAGTGGTCTTCTTTTTCCTGTCTTTTGCGAGGAACTGATGACCAGAGCCAGTTCTTCTGTATCCAGTTTTAATAATGTGCCGACAGGGTATACCCCAAGGATGTTTATGAAAACCTTGAGTAATATGGGGTCAAAGTCGCTGCCCGAGCCTTCCAGCATAAAACCAAGGGCTCGGTCCGGGCTCAGCACTGATTTACGATAGACCCGGGGAGACGTTATGGCGTCATATACGTCTGCAATTGTTATAATTCTGCCGAAAAGGGTCAATGATTTCTTCCAGTTTGTTTGGGGATAACCGGACAGATCATACTTCAGGTGATGCTCAAATGGCGGCAGCAGAATTTTTGCCTTGCGGTCACGTGATGCCCTGAGTTTTACAATCAGGCGGGCGCTGTTCAATGAATGCTGCTCAAGAAGTTTGTAATCGCTGCCATCAAGCTTTCCAGGCTTGTTCAGAATCTCATAGGGAACCATGATCTTCCCCAGGTCGTGAAAGAGGGCACATGTCCCAAGACGCTCCAGGGAGCGCTTTGAGAGATTAATGCGTTTGCCAAGGCACATCGACAGGATGGCAACGTTCACCGAGTGGGTAAACGTGTAATCATCAAATACCCTGAGCGTACTTATGGCAGAGTACACCTCGTCATCAACAATAATATGCTTTACCATATCCTGAACCACACGGACGGTTTTGCGCATGCCGACCTGGCCCTTGCCTGTTACCTTCTCAGTGACATCTTTAAAGGCGGCCATGACATAGGTATAGTCCTTTATGGCCCTTTCGCGGCGTTCCGCTTTGTCTATGGCCGAAAATTCCTCAATCTCTTCTGTGGGTTCCGCTTTAGGTTTGTTTATTACTTCAACCCAGGATATATTGTTTTCTTCAAGGCCATTTATGATCAGGGCCTGAGTATCAGGCCGCTGCCCTGAACTATCCAACAGGTGAAGAAAAGCAAGGATATCTTTTACTGATGCTTGTTTGATGGGTTCATATAAACAGAGGCCTTCTAAACCACGATCATCAAAATAACGAACCATGTTCTCAATCAGGTTCTTTGTTATCCTGTTGTAGGGAAGCATTTCATCATCAACAAACAATCGGTCATTGGCAATTTTGATGGCAATAGAATCACCTTGCATACAGCCGTTGATTGACTTGGAAAACTTTGCAACTCCTTCAATAACCAGCTTATGGGTATCCTTGTGAATCCTAATAGTTTGGAGCAGGCTGTAAAAATTTTGAATAAATCGTTCGAGCCGGGAATATGATCTGTATCTGGATACATCAACCATTGGTGCCTTCTCCGGATGAATCAGATTTTGTCATTGCCCTGTGATAACCATCCCTGATCACCCGGAATCTGCTTTTTGATGCCTTTAGGAGAATACTCTTCGTCTGCTGGCTGTCCAGTAGATTCAGGGCAATGGCTGCACCTTCCCTGTGCAGAGGCTTACCTAACCCAATAAATCGGTTCCAGCCCTTATCAAGAAGTACTCTGCGCAGGAACGGGATTGCTTTATCAGAACCACAGCAGCCCAATGTTTTGTAGCAGGCAAGTATATGTTTAGTATCTTTATTATCTACATTTTCTTGCAAATATTTCAGCAGCATGTTTTCCAGCACAGGTGATTTTTGTTTTGCAATAACAGCAAGTAAATCTTTTCGTATCCCGGCGTTGGGGTCATCAAGGAAGGGAAATAGTTTTATGGCCACTTGGGGGTCCCTTGCAAGCAAGACTTTGACCGCCTTTCGTCTCACCTTTTCAGAGGGGTGCTCGCTCATCTTGAAAAAAATTCTGGTGCTGCGCTCCCCCCTTAATCTGCTTAACAGGGGCAGGAGCATTTCCCCTAATTTCTTGTCCGGATGGTCGAGTAATATCTCCATAGGGCCCATGTCCCGAAGACACATATATTCTATTACTCCCATAATCATCTTCTGGACTGCTGCAAATCTGGTCTGCAGGATAACTGGTCCAAGTGAATGGATAGTGGATGGCGAAAAATGGAGCAGCACTTCTCGCAAAACCAGTAATTTTTCTGTATCACCTTCATTCAGCGACTTCAGTTTGCCGGTGATGAGATTAAAAACTTCAGGATGGGAAATATCTTGAAAAAAACGCTCGATCAGGGGACGCATCCAGTTAAACTCTTCGTCTGTATCCCTGTAAAGCAACTGATTCAAAGATTGGAAAAGATCAAGCAGCAGCTCAAATTCATCCTGCCGGATGGCTTCAACCGCTTCTTCAAGAGTAAAGTCGAGAACTGAAGAAAAATTGTACTGATCCGTCTGGCTGCGGAGGATAACCAGCAAAACATCCAAAACATCTTCTGTGTTATCCCAGCTTTCCTCTTCACGGACCATTTCCTGCAGCTCCTCTATCTCAGCAGGGGAAATCTCCCACAGCGTCTCACTGATAGATGGATCGGCTATACTCTTAGCAGAGATCTCATGTTTGTCGGCATCTTTAATCGACCGCGCATCCTCCGGGACATGTTCACCTGTCGATGGTTTTGGCGTTGGCAGGCTTGAAAAATCCATAATAGGGGTATTTTCCCAGAAAACATCGACTGCCCGGAAATCTATATGGGTCAGATTTCCATCGGTCAAACCGGTGACGACATCACCTTCCGACTCCTCTACCAACATCTTGTACCTGTTCAGGACAGAGAAAAAACAAACCAACTCGTCCAGGCAAAGGCCCTGGATAAATTCAAGCCATTGAATACCGTCACGATAGAGTATGGAAAGCAGATCCTCAGAAAAGGTGTCCGGTGATACTTCATAGAGAACAGTGGTTTCACAGAGGAGTTGATTTTTTTTAACTCTAAGCCGCAAAGCGCTGTGGTGTGTAAAATAATGATCAAAAGATGCCATGAGGTTTTCTAGGGCTTTTATAACGGCAGTATGTCCTTCAGGATAAAGACTGAAATTTTTCCAGGTCAGCAGTAAAATATTGACCAAATTTAAGGCGTCTCTGAAATCTTCAGCTGGCAAGGAGTTTTCCAGAGAAGGCTTATTCTGATCTGTAGGGGTAGCTTTCAACATCAGGCAAGGTATAACGGCTATTTGTATTTTAGCTCTTTTGTATAGCTGAATGACTGGCAGATTAAATTACTTAGGCTGAACCATACTCTTAAGAAAGTCTGTTATTCTATAGCACGCTCAAGGAAGCCGAACAACGGAAAACAGATAAGAAATGCAAGTGATTCATTTATTATATTTTTTTGACGAGACTGAGCATACCGGGAGAGCCGATCATTTTTTCAAAGTATGCATCCCGGGATTCTTCAGCGACGGTAAAACCGAACTTTTGATAGAGCCTTAAGGCAGGTTGGTTACCGATATACATATTGACCTGAGCCATTGGGTAACCAAGATTCTTCCCTTTAGCCAATATTGCCTGCATCAGGAGTTCTGCAACACCATTACCCCGGTATTCAGGCAAGACGGCCACGGAATCAATAACCCAAACATTATCAAGTTCCTTCGGCAGACAGACTAAGATTTCGGCAGCACGCTCATTGACCCGCCGGTATGATTCTCCCTCTAAATGCAACTTCCGGTAAACTTCAGGAAGGGCTTCCTGCAGAGTCTGGTAGCCTAATTTTTTCGGATCATACCCTCCCAGGCTGCCAACTGGAACAGTGTCATCTTTTTCTGCAATCAATGAACAGGAATAATGGAATAAATGCGGCACTTGAGTCACCACTAAAAACTCCAGGAATCTCAAAATTTCCTCTTCAGAGGAGTCAAGGACAACTTCCCAAATACCCCTACTTACATGCGCGCGTCCGGCAATAAGGATGGATTTGGCCAAAAATGGAGCATCCCTAGGCCTCCCTTTTCGCACCTTAATATTCTTCATACTGAGGAAATCCGCCTTTTTAAAAGGTGGGCTTAGATATCTTCATGGTTTCTTAATAAAAGAAATAAATTTGAATAAGCGGGGACAAGCTCGAATTACACTGCAATTATCAAAGACTTCCGGATCAAATTAATCTGTTATTGAATATTTTCTTGAAATGATGCACCTGAACTTTTCAGCTTCTTTTGTCACACTGTTCTTCTTGTTTATCTACTACGCTTCCTGCTCTTGGCAGTTTCAGCTTCAAGATCCTTCAGACTTTTTTCGATTTCCTCACTGAATTTAACCTTTCCCACCAGGACGCAGCCAGGCCTGCCCGGAATACAATCCGAATTGAGCTTCATGCAGTTTTCCGCATTGAAATCAAAATTTTTACAGGAAAAGGTCATGAGGGTTAAAGATTGTTCAATATTAATTATCGTAATAGCCTAACTGAAAAAATCGATATCTGAAGCCTGTAGAATAAAGATTCAGCGTATATATATGGTTTTGAAATGGGCCAATTGCTCCTGATTGTCAATAACATCGGCAATTTCTTTGGATGCGTCTGAAAAGACCTGCATGAGGTGGACAGAGCCACCAGCCCTGATGACTTCAGCGGCTTTCTGAAATGTTGATTCAAGGTATTCCCTGTTTCCGGTATCCCGGGCTCCGGCTAAATCAGATTTGCTGATTTCAATTACCTGTTTCATTCCCCTTTCTCCTTTTTTGCGATCATCCCGTCAGCTGTGAAATCTCAAGCAGGGCTGCATCATAGTCAGGCTCCTGGGTGATTTCCGGGACCTGTTCCGTATAAGTAACCTTTCCTGATTTATCAATAATGACAATAGCCCTTGACAATAAACCGACAAGAGGCCCGCTGGAAAAGGTTACACCATAGTCTCGTCCGAATTCAGGCGAGCGGAAAACTGAAAGCGGTATGACATCATTGAGGCCCTCTAACTCGCAGAAACGCTGGTGGGCAAATGGCAGGTCAGCTGATATACAGAGAACAACGGTATCAGGCGATTCACTGGCTTCCTTGTTAAAGCGCCTGACCGATGCTGCGCAGACTGATGTATCGAGGCTGAGGAAAATATTTAAAATGATGTTTTTACCGGAAAAATCCTGCAGGCCCACCTCAGAAAGATCTGTCTTGACTAGCTTGAAAGAAGGAGCCTCCATGCCGAATGCCGGTAAATTTCCAACTGTTTGCACGGGTTTGCCTTGGAGTGTGACCTGAGCCATAGTGCCTCCCAGTTCAGTTTTGGATACATAGAATTATAATGAAGAAACCATACCAAGCTGAAGCGCAAATGCCAAACAGAAGATTATCAACCTGGCACAATTATTCGCTTTTTTTGCTACTGCTTATCATTTCCCATATATTTGTTAATAAAGTAATGGATGCCTGTTGTGCTGAAATGGACAGGGTCCCACTTCTGTGGAGATAAGAGTGAATAATATTCCTCCATTAAAACATAGACCTCAGCAGGCAGTATTAACATATCTAACGTAATCACCTGTTCTGTCTTCCTGAAATAATATTCCCCTTCAAATTGATCCAGCCTGTCCAGGTCGGAATCAGAGACGTCACGATAGACAATACCCTGCACTTGCGAGTCATGAGAGGACGGAACAATGACAGGGTAGACTTCACCTCGCACGCCTTTTCTGTCATATCCGTGCAGAATACACTCGAATCTATCATAGCTGCCCTCAACAACCTTAGACCAGACAGGATCAAACATAAGAGAACCGTATGTGAAAATATTGGTCATGAAAAATTTATCAGCTGTGTTTCCGGACAATTTTTTCAAACATCATGACAAGCCCGACACCCAAAGAAAATATTGATTCTATTTTCAGGTGTTTTTCAACTGAGGCGTCAAAAAAGATGTTGAGATCTGAATCCATGTCGCCTTCCTGATGCCAGTAGCAGATGAGTATCGGCACTTTCGGCAAAGGATAGAGGGAAAGGGCCAAATCAGAGGCAAAGAGGTTGTTGTCAGCTCTTGCACCGCTGAACATGCTGATCAGGTCCCCCAGCAATTCACTATTATTGTCTATCAGCTTTTTTAAAGGTTTTTCACACCGCTGCACAAATAGTGGGTTCATGGGTGAGCCATCCTTGAGTTCACGAAAAGGGACCCACCTGCCGGTAATGCCCCCTCCTGTACTCTCCACTATATAACTTAAAAGCGGGACAGTCATCCATATATGGGTGTGGCATTCTGATGTCACATTACCTTTAGGATCAATGAAAAAGTCCTTGCCCAAACTCTTGATGGCAAGTTTATCCGAGATAAGTTTGGCGCCAATCAGGTCAGCCTTTGATGAGAAATCGATGCTGCAGACCTGACCCTTCAGCACTTCGAGATCCTCCCCCCTGGCCCGGTTGAAATCCTCCCTCACGCCAATACGCTTTTCCAGCTGTTCTTTGTCTTCAGCTTTCAGGTAAGGGCAGAGGCTTAGCTGTTTGTGACCTTTGATGACTGCAGCTGCAAAAGCCAGGCAATTGGGCAGGCTGCATTCACCGCAATTGGTTTGCGGGAGTTTTTTGTAGATTTCGAACGGATTGGTAATTTTTGCTGATTGCATTGCACAGACCTCGCGGAGCTTAACCTAACGTATCTTTCGCACAGATAAAAATATATATGACACAGAAAAACAAATGACCAGAAAAAAGCCATAAATTATCTGAAACCCTTGCCTCGCTGAACTACAGCCTTTTGCAAGGGGGGTAGACATCGGTGCAACTAGACCCGATGTCTACACAAACATACCGGTTCAGTAAATAAAATGTAAACAAAACCATATCCGTAACGGTCTAAATAGTAGAATCAAAAACAGTCCACTTTATTAATCGATAAAAGAAAAGGTGACGCCATGAAAAAAATTAGCATTTTTTTGTTGGTACTGATTTCCACTCTATGGCTTTGCAGCACAGCCTTTGGGGCTATTATCGTCGGCCGCATAGCCCATTTGGAAGGACAGATATACCGTTATATGGAGGTAGACCGAAGCTGGGTGGATACTTTTTTAGATTCACCGGCTGGAACCCAGGATGTTCTGGCAACCGGCCATGACAGCAGAGCTGAAATAAAATTTCCCAACAATATGCTGATAAGATTAAGCGAAAACACTGAAATTGAAATTGTGCAGCTGCGCGAAGATGTCAGTGTATTTACTCTGCAAAGAGGCTTGGCCAGATTCTATAATCACGGCGCAGCAGGGAGTTTGGTGATAGAAACAACTCGGGGCACAGCTGAAATTGGGCCGGGAAACGCTGCAGATGTGCAGGTGGATGAAGACGTCGTTATTGTTGCTGCCGCGCATGGCCAAACATCATTTCAGTTAATTGAGAATGGTGTGGAAAAACATGAGATCATCTCCGGTTCCACCAGTCTGGAATTTGAAGCAGAGTCTGTAATTGCAGGGATTGGTCCCATTGACAGGGGTTGGAACAGGTGGTGTGCTGACCGCGAAAACCTCTGGGCCCAGAACCGCTTGGTGCGTTCAGAATATCTGCCGGAAACGATGCAGGAACATGCGTATGTTTTAGAACCATACGGGAAGTGGCGCAGGATTTACTATCGTGGCTATTATTATTGGGCCTGGCAGCCCCGCTATGTGGACGTTGGCTGGGCTCCGTATACAACAGGTTACTGGTATGACTGGCAGGATGAGCCTGTCTGGATTGACCACAATCCCTGGGGTTGGGCCACCCATCATCATGGACACTGGCTCCATATACATGGCGCCTGGATGTGGACACCTTATGTTCATGTCTCGCATGTTCCCGGTGTAACTGCCGTAGGCTTCAATATTCATTTTGGCAAGAAATACAGGCCCTACTGGCACCCTGGTCGGGTTCGCTGGGTTTCATACAGTAGCCATATTGGCTGGTTGCCCCTGGCTCCGCAGGAGACCTATTACGGGTATCGCGGGTGGGGGCCTAAGAGCGTAGTGGTTCCAGGCGGAGTTAATTTCAGTATCAATATAAACCTGGCAGATCACAGCTATATTGACCATGCAGTCATTGTTCCGAAAAGCAACTTTCAGCGAAGGAGAGCGGTTGCAAAAAATCACTATAATAATGTGAGAATCAGGAATATCAATAAAACGGTAATTATCAATAATTACAAGCCGATTCCAACAGCACAAGAACGGAAGTTCAGAAAACATATTACAAAAGAGACAAGAACTGACAGGACAACGAACAGGGTTCGGGTTCAACCTGAACAAAAAGCAAAAAACAGGCAAGAAGTTTCAAGTGGTAGAAGAAACTTACAAAAAGATACCCTGAGGACCTATCGACAAAAAAAAGAGCAACGGCAGAGAGGCATATATAACCGTCAACAAACCGTTGCAAATAATCCTCCAGAAGTAATCGGGAAGAGAAAAAATTTTGCCGGGATAGAGAACTCTCCCAAAAAGGTTGCCCGGTCTGAACAAAGAATACATGCAAGACAAAATGAAAACCTGAAAAATACAATCTCAGGGAACATAAATTCGACACAGAATAAACAGCAGGGACCCAATTATGCCATGGTGAGTAACAATAGAAGAGCAAAAGCTCCAAGGCGGGCTGCCATTCAGGCCAGTAACAGGGCCACCACAAGGCAGAACAATGAAATTATTGGAAGGCAAAATAATAGCAAAAACAGAAGACAGGTTCAAAAAAGTGACGTCCCAACAAAAAAAAGCTCTGTTAAAAACTCTGAGGAAATAGCAGAAAATAACAGAGAAACTGCAGCGAAACAGGAAAAGCAGTTAGCACGAGAGCAGCAGTTTAAGGGCCGGAATAAATCATCTTGGGGAAGGTCTGAGTACAAACAACAGCGAGGTAGAGGGCGTGTCGCTGCTTCATTTAACGGTCTGAGAATCCGTTAGATACTTTGGGATACATGAGTGATTTAAAAAGGACAGTACCTAAAAGGCACTGTCCTTTTTTATAAGGAGGAGAAGAATTGGAGCATTTATCACAACTCTTTAATCATAACTATAAGCACGAATAGCTTCTTATCAAGTCGGCGCCCATTTAATTTGAGGAATATTTTTTGATTTTATCGGAGAATATAGAGATAGCCCAAATAGGCAGCAAAAAGGATGATGCCGTGCAGGCGGCTTAATCCCTGCTGCACTGCCAGGATAGGGAGAAGGACCGCCGAAAAACTGAACATTATTGGGATGTCCCTGGTAAGTAAGTTGGCAGACAGGGGATAGGGGTTAATCAGTGCGCAGAAGCCCAGAACCATAAGAAGATTAAAAAGATTACTGCCGATGATATTGCCCACAAGAATATTTGTTTGCTTCAGACGAATGGCTGCAAGGCATGAAGCGAGTTCAGGAAGTGACGTGCCTATCGCTGCCAGTGTCAGGCCGATTACAAGCTCACTTACACCAAAATACCGTGCTATATCAACAGCCCCCTTGATGAAAAAATTTGAGCCGATCGGCAAACAGATAAGTCCTGCAACAGTTAAAGCGATAATGACAGGAAGGGAGTATTTTTCTTTCTTCTGGGATTCAGGTCTATTTTTTTGCAGTCTTTTAGTTTTTCTGGCTGCCAGGCGGAAGCTCTGCACGGTATAGAATATGAGAGAGACAAAAAAAATGAAACCTGTATATCTCGGAAATCTGCCATGCCATGCCACCAGGAATACAACAATAGTTGCGGCCAGCACTATATAGAGTTCAAGGGAAACGGATTTGAATCTGACAGGCAGGGGAGTGATAAGGGCGCAAATACCGAGAATGAGACCGATATTGGCTATATTGCTTCCTATGACATTACCCGTAAGGATATCCGGGTGTTTCTGAAAAAGGGCGATGAGGCCGACAAAGAGTTCCGGCATGGATGTGCCGAATGCTACGACCGTTAAACCGATAAGCAGCGCACTCATCCCGAATCGTTTTGCAAGTTTTGCAGCGCCGGATACCAGAAACTCTCCGCCACCGGTAAGCAGGGCCAAGCCGCTGACAAGGGCAAGCCAGGAGAGCAGGATGGAAGAATAATTGGGCGCAAAATTCATTTTGCTATTTCGGTGAGAATTGTTCCCCTGTTCAGCTTATAGGCCTTATCGATCAGTTTTTTTAATTCCCTGCTGATGCTGGGAAGTGGAACCAAGGGCGGTATATTTATAAGTTCCGGGTCAATAGGCGGCGGTTTTTCGATGCGCATTTTATGCTCAAAGGTATCAATCGATCCTGCATCAGGACTGATACCCATGCTGTCTTCACTTCCCGCTCCTTCAATGGAACGCAGGAAACCCATAATATTGCCTATATCGTTTTTTCGGTAAAACAACTCAATTTCCGCATTAATCGTTTCCCGGCTCGTTTCTACCTCTTCAAGGTTTTCGCGGTAATGTTCCACGTGGGCAACCAGCCTTTCATACGCGTCAAATACCAGGTTTTTAAAACGTCCGGCCCTGGTGAGTCCCCTGATTTTTATGTTCTTGAAAACCTTTTTCCTGATCGTTGGGGATTCGGTTATGTAGGGGTCATAAAAAAGTTTTTCCTCCCAACCTGTGAGTTTCATGAACTCATGAATCAAATCTTCATCCTTGAGCAAAATATAAATACGAATCAATTCATAACTTATTCTTGTTTCCAGAATAGAGAGTTGATACTTGATTTTTTCTGTAAGATCGAGGGTATCTTCCTCAATCATTTTACGAAAACCGAAATACCGTTCAGCGATCTCCCGTTTCAGTTCAACTGCCAGAATATCTTCAACGTTGTTCTTCATGATCGCATTATAATCCTTTTTGCTTTGCTATCCTATTCCAAGACACTATCATGTCATGGAGTGTAACCACATAAAAATAAAGGTACAACTTCTGTAGTTCATTATAGCATGGAACAGTACACCAGCAATTTTTTCCGGCAATAGTTTTTTGGTTTCCGCCCGATGTAAACAGAGCAGATAAAAACAGGTATTGAGCCAGGATTTCACCCGCTGCCATGAAAGAAGCAAAGGCCTATTCACCGGTACAATTTAGCTTGACACAAGGGGAGTATAAGTTCACTATCAATACATCAGATAATTCATAATTTTTTTTCAAATCTTTGCCCATTGCCTTCCAGCCAGCCTGGAAGCACTATTGAACAAAAACGATTTATTGCCTTTATATGTCATGACTTCCTCTTTTGAGCAACAAGATGCGGTACAGCGCGTAAAAGACGCGGCCCAGATCGTAGATATCATAGGAGAGTGCGTTTCCCTTAAACGTGCGGGAGCCAACATGAAAGGCCTTTGTCCCTTTCATGCCGAGAAAACTCCTTCCTTTATTGTTAACCCGGTGCGCCAGTCATTTCATTGCTTCGGCTGTGGTGAAGGTGGAGATGTATTCAATTTTATGATGAAATACTATAACCTTACATTTCCTGAAAGCCTCAAACAACTGGCCCAACGTTACCATATTTCGCTGCCGGAAAAAGAATACCGCTCTGAAGATCAGGGTAAGGCGGAAAAACGGCAAAAGCTTTTTGATGCAAACGAGCGGGCAGCCCGCATGTACCATGAATATTTGCTGAATCATGATGGTGGAGCCCAAGCGCGGGATTATCTGAAAAAAAGGGAGATTGCCGGGAAGATGATCACCACCTTCATGATGGGCTATGCCCCTGTCGGCTGGGACTTCTTGAGCAACAAGGTGGCAAAGTCTTCAATCACAATGGCCGAAGCAGAAGAGGCAGGACTTCTTGTCAGAAAAGAAAGAGGTGGATTCTATGACCGTTTCAGGGACAGGATACTGTTTCCTATTTTTGACTTGACCGGCAGGGTTGTTGGCTTTGGAGGAAGAATTCTGGGCGAGGGAGAGCCCAAATATCTCAATACACCGGAAACACTTATCTTTGATAAAAGCCGCATGCTATTCGGGCTTTTTCAGCACAGGGATGCTATCCGCAAGACAAGAAAAGCAGTTGTAGTAGAGGGAAACTTTGATCTTCTGGCGCTGGCCTCATACGGAGTCGATAATGTGGTAGCGCCTCTTGGTACAGCATTGACCCAGCCCCAGATCAGGCTCCTGAAAGGCTATGCCGATGAAGTCATTCTTTTGTTTGACGGGGATGAGGCAGGTGTCAAGGCTGCTATGCGATCGGTACCCCTGTTTCTGGCTGAACAGGTTACCGCCAGAGTGGCCCTGCTGCCTGCCATGCATGATCCTGACACTTATATAAGGGCGCACGGTAAGGAAGGGCTGGAGAAATACCTGATAAATGCTCTTCCTATGCTTGAGTTCGCCTTTGAACACCTCAAGGACAGGCACGGCATGAGTATGACAGGCAAAGGGAAAATTCTTGAAGAGCTTGAGCCACTGATCCAGGCCTCGGGAAGCAGCCCCTTTCAGCAATCCGTGCTTATCTCTGAATTCAGTAATAAGTTGGACCTTGATCCTGACCAGATCATGCAGGGATTTAAAGCAGCCGCCAGGAAAAAAAGCCGGCATAAATCTCAATTGGTGAATGTCGGCCCTGCAAAAGAGGAAACCGTTAAGGTTAATATCAAGCTTCCCAGAATACAGGCCCAGTTAATTGAGTTCTTGATTTTTCATCCCCGCTACCTGAAACGCTTTCTGGAAGCAGGCATAGAGGAAATACTGGCCGAAAACCCGGCCAGTAATATACTAAATGCGTTGCAGCAACTGGCCGCTGAAAATGTAACCATTGGCCCTGAACAACTCATGGAAAATCTTCCAGAAGGCCCTGAGCGTTCCTATGTCTCTCGCCTACTCATCACATCACCTTTTCTCAGGAGACACGACCAGGAAAAATTGGCAGAGAATGTAGCGGATGAGATGCTTGTCTGGCTGGTTCGGTATCGCTTTAAAAAAGAGATTCAGCAATTGAGTGAGGAGATCCGGAAGGCTCAACAAAATAAGGACAAGAAGCTACTCGAAGAGTTGCTGCTCAGAAAAGCAGAATTGAATAAATATCTTGCCTCCATGAATGTAGGGGACAATTAAAATGACTGGCAATAAACAGTTGCAATCATGGCTTGCTTTGCACCTGGTTCCCGGCATGGGGCCGGTGACATGTAATAAACTGGTGGCATATTTCGGTGGCCCGGACAAGGTTTTTTCCGCCAGTCTTTCTGCCCTGCGAACAGTATGCCGCTTGCGGCAGGAGAGCTTGGCTGCGTTATCGGAAGAAGGAAGGCAAAATCTTCTGGGGCTGGCCAGAGAGGAAATCGGACGGGCAGCAGATAAAAATATAACCATAATTGCCTTTGATGACCCACTTTATCCCTCATTACTGAAGAATATTCATGATCCACCTCCCGTACTGTATGTTCTTGGAAATCCGGGGATCCTCAACTGTAAAGGGATCGGTATGGTGGGCTCGCGTGCAGCCACGCACTATGGCAGAAGCATTGCCCACAAAATGGCAAGTAGCCTGGCCAGGCAAGGATTTACCATTATAAGCGGCATGGCCCTAGGAATTGATACCGCAGCCCATAATGGCGCAATAGCAGCAGAAGGCAGGACAATAGCGGTTCTGGGATGTGGTCTTGATATTATTTATCCCCCCGGTAATCACCGGCTGTATAAAGACATTGGTTCCTCAGGTGCAGTTGTAAGTGAGTATCCGCTCGGCACCTTACCGGATAATTTCCGCTTTCCGGCCCGCAACAGGATAATCAGCGGCCTCTCTCTCGGTGTAGTCGTGGTGGAAGCGGCAAACAGGTCAGGTTCTTTGATCACTGCAAGCCATGCCCTTGAGCAGGGGCGGGAGGTTTTTGCTGTTCCGGGCCGCATCGATTCAGTAAAAAGTGCCGGCACCCATAACCTATTGCAGCAAGGAGCAAAACTGGTTCACAGTATAGATGATATAGTTGAGGAGTTTTCAACCATAAGCCCTGATTATCATCAAACAAACCCCACCCGGGTTAATTCAGAACAGGAAAATACAGCCCAATTAAACCAGCAAGAATTTACTCTTTTAGCGTGTCTTGATGTCTATCCGCAGACAATTGATGAGCTGGTAAGAGAGAGCGGTTTTACACCCCAGAAAACAAATGAACTTCTGTTATTGCTTGAACTAAAAGGTTTTGTTGAGTCATTGCCGGGCAAATCTTTTCAGAAGAGTTCCACACTTACCGTATCGAAAGATGAATTAGTGCCGAAAATATGACCTAAACACATATGAATGAAAAAAATGTCGTAAAATTAAAATATTAGCCGCATTGGCCCCGCAGAAATACCTAACAAATATTTCCTTATTGACAACCTCATTAAAATTTAATATTTCTTCACTTGCTTTTTATTATAGGGGTTGAGTAACACTTAACATTCATAAACTTCTTCATGCGGAAACTCCTGTGAAAGAGAATTTTTCAGGTAATACCTTTATTAAGGTCCCAGAAGAAAATTTCCCCTGTGGCCTTTTATGTTTAATGGGCCAAAAATGTAGATAGGGTTTCATTCAGCCGGTGTACGACTAAATAATCCATTGCCGAAGGGGTGTCGGAATGAAAAAATTGCTATTATTGATCTGTTGTACAGTTGCTTCCTTATACTTTCATTCCCAGATTGTTTGTGCCAGTCAGACTGTATTTTCGAAAAACCTCAGCATAGAGGATGTTCACCCAGCTATTCTGTCAGGTTCAGTTGGCTGGGTCCGGGTTCAGTCAGGTATTATTGATATTTCTGATATTGATCTCCATTCAGTTAAAATCATAGATGTACATCAAGAAGGAAACACAGCCATTGTCTATTGTAATTTTACCCATAAGCAAGGAGAAAAATTCTTCGGCTATATTCCCTTATTGCGATTACAAAATTCCACAGCGTGGATCAACAGGGACAATGGATTAATTCTCGCGAAATAAATTGGTTTCAATGGAAAAATGGCGAGTTTGATATTTAGGAAGGTCAAAATTCTTATTATGAAGCTCGTTATTATTGATTGATTGGCCAGCTAATATTTCCCCCTCACAGAGCAACTTCCAAACAGGTCAGAAATAGTTTCTATTATGGCAAGACATCGGCGCCTCTCCTTTCCGTCCTTTGGTTATTTAACCAATACCATCCGGCTGAATCACCAAACAATCAAATAGTCAGCCATGAGCACAGGTATGGATTTAAATTCATCGAACGGAAGTAACTGTCCGGAATTACAATAAAAATGAAAAAGCTGTCTGTTTTGATAAAAATTGGCTCATTTTTTGCTAGATTACTTTATAGCGGAAGGGTCTAACATTAAAAATAAAACTTAAAATTGAGAGACTCTCTTCCCACAATAGGCGGAGTCATTTATTTGACTCTGCCTTTTTTTATTAAAAAACTACAGAAATGCAGCGTAACTTAACAAAATAGCTTTATCTGACTGTTTCAATTTCCATCTGAGATGACAAAAGGGTTCGGCATCACATTTTTTATCAATCAATATACACGTTATTTTGAATACTTCCTGGATAACACAAAAACCCATCTTTTTCTCCTTGTTGGCAGCTCGTTTTCAGTACTTGGGATCATGAGCATAAAAAATATGGAATGCCGTGGCTTTCCAAACAGACCCAAACGGAAAAAACCAATTATCACTAATAACATCTGGATCAACCTGACAGCGAGAACGTCGGCGCCCCTGACGCGGCAGGTTTAAGTGGCCCTGCAAATTATCCCAAACGTTCATCACTAACACAATGTTGCACTTTCTTAACTCCTGCCCACATTCTTCTATTATTTATCCATAGAACGCTATTTTCAAACCTCAACATGGAGACTGCTCAATGAAAGATGTTCTGCAAAAAATACTTCTGATCAGAACTTCTCTTCTTCTCTTTTTTACTGGTTGTGCCTCAATCAGCTTATAGCTTCAATATCATCTATGAATCCACAGTCGTGCTTGATTTTTAAAGTGTCAAGGTGTCCATTGCATATCTTGGCGCCGCGCCAACCAGGAGGGCTTTTAATTGCCATTTATCTTTACACTTCCCCTTAGGTAATATAATAAATTACCTATGTAAAACAGTTGAACAGGCACAACCATTCCCGGAACCCAGCACCTGCTCATGTTGTGTGCGATATAACCAGTTGATTTTATTAGACCCAGAAACCATTGATAAGGCCATAAAATGGATAAACAGATTTGTTTTTGCTTTGGGTACTCTGAAGCAGACCTGGAAAAGGATGTCAGAGAGCATCGCAAGTCATTAATTATGGAAAAAATCATGGCGGAGAAAAAGGATGGTGGCTGCCAGTGTGAGACAATGAATCCAAAAGGCCGCTGATGTCTTGCCGATGTTCGCCAGGTGGTGAACAAAATAATGAATGATTGTGGCAAAAAAAAGAGACTGGCTTAACAACAATTCAACACCGTCAAAAAGAAAATTGACAACTTTACAATACATACTTTTTTAATCGAGAATAACTCTTTTTAGAAAAAGTCAAACCATCTGCGAGGATGGGACGGAATACCTCTGGTCGTAAAAAGATAGCCGGGTTACCTTGGTTAAAGGGAACCCGGCTATCTTGTTTTTTTGATAAGGGGCTTAGGAAGCAAAATACGATAAATTTGTGTTCTGCAAATCTTTATTCATTCTGCATTAAAGCACCACTCAGCTTTACAAGAAATTTCATTCGAATAAATGTTTTTCCCAGATTGCCTCATTGTGCTTCTTTTTTCTTAACGCTTTCCAAATTTGAGGAGCTCGACCAGTTGGGCCCTAAAAATTTTTCATAATTCACAATAGCTCCTTTAAAATATCTAAATCATTAGTCGTGCTAGCGTGCCATAAAAAAAGCTTTTTTTGATTCACACCTAACCAAACCCTCTTAGTAAACGTTGTTACCAAAAGATGTAATTTAGGCGCCAATCTGTTGAGCTCTCCCAATCCATATTCTTTCCTTTTCACAGATAATCAATTGTAATTATTAATAATTGCTGCTTAATCAAAATTGAGGCACATACCTTGCATATGCTTCAACATGAAGCATTGCAGTTATTGGGTTTGATACTGACGGGAGTCTAGTTTTCCCTAAACCAAAAAAGAGAGTTTGATATGAAAAAAGGTACTACAGAAAAGGTTATGTCTACTCAAGATGTTTTGAGGACAGAAATCATTGTTAATCAGGCCCTGATCGACATCCTGATTGCCAAGCAAGTAATCACAGAGGAAGAGTTGGTGAAAAGCATTCAAAAAATAAAGCGAAACCAGCAAAAATTGCACAAAGGACCTAACAAAATAGTTTCATTAAAACGGAAAAAATAGTTTCATTTAATGTAGAAGGTTTCTCTCTTGTTCTATTAATAAGGAGGAATTCTATATGATCCTTTACCAGCTGACCTCTTCAATCAGCTCTACTCAGCCAGTTCCAAGCTAAGCAAAAATCAGGCACGTGGAGCTGTGGAAACCACCCTGAAAAAATAATGAAAAACCCCATCTCTTATAATCCACCAGAGCCAAACAGATTGATCTCTTGATCAATATTGTCATCTAAAATGGCAAATCCGAAATTGATCCCCAAAAGTTCTTTTTTGGGCAAGCTGTAATAATTCAGATAATCCAACCCAAAAATTTGTAATCCAGCATCATATCTGTAAATACCCGCAAAAATTTTCTTTGTTTGCCCGGTAGGTTACCCTGGAAATTTTTTCTGCTTTTTAAAATAGATAAATTCTATTGATAAATAATTATAAATAGGATAATTCTATATCTATTCCTTTTCAGTAAACAAATCAATGAGGAACTGCTATGGAATTATTCAAGAAGAAGACACTTACCAGCCTGGCCCGTACCTGTGGTTGAGCTGCTAAAATAAGTCCGACGGCTCTGTCGGAAGCTCTTGAAGGTTTGCCACCCC
>Ga0209742_10000324_pt1 | contig 26047 bp, 25 predicted proteins | sample DeeMarSeWOR38_10_FD_187462 | JGI IMG/M metagenome (GOLD analysis project Ga0209742, IMG submission 187462) | Marine sediment microbial communities from White Oak River estuary, North Carolina - WOR-3-8_10 (SPAdes) (version 2) | ecosystem: Environmental > Aquatic > Marine > Intertidal zone >... | reverse complement strand
CTCATGACAGAAAACGACAACTCATGGCCCCAGGAGGACGATTCATGACGGAAAACGACACTTCATGTTGAAGTGGTCGCCCGCCAAGCAGGCTTTTTTGCTCAGTCCCCAGTCCTCAGTACTCAGTCCTTCTTTTTCCTGACACCTGCAACCAATATCTCTTGGAGAACATGCAAATGACCAAGACCATCGTTGTCATGGGAACCATGGACACCAAGGGACCGGAACTGGCCTATCTGGCCCGGCAGGTCTCCTCGGCCGGGTGTCATGCGGTTTTAATGGATGTCGGCGTCCATGCTGCCAGCGATACCGACGCAGACATCACAGCCGCACAGGTGGTCGCGGTTATCGATGAAGACATTGAAGTCATCCGGGCGCTTCCCAGGGGTGAGGCGGTTGAAAAAATGGTTGCGGCTGCTTCGATTTATCTTCAAAGCCTGGTTCAATCCGGCAAGGCCCATGGCGTGATCGGCGTGGGCGGTTCAGGAGGGACCACCATTTGCGCGGCGGCCATGCGGGCGCTGCCTTACGGCGTGCCCAAATTTATGGTGTCTACCCTGGCATCCGGAAATACGCGCTGGCATGTCGATATCGCGGATATTGTTATGATTCCTTCTTTGCTGGACATTGGCGGCCTGAATCCCATGCTGGAAATGGTATTAAACAATGCCGCCCAGGGCATTGCCGGCATGGTTAAAGGTCATCAGGCTTACAAGGCTTCCGGCAAAAATGTCGTTTCGATGACCATGTATGGCACCACCACTCCCGGCGTCAGCCGTGCACGACAGGTGGTCGATGATGCCGGATTCGAAACATGGGTGTTTCATGCTTCGGGGGTCGGCGGCCGCACCATGGAAAAACTGATGTCCATGGGTCGGATTCATGCGGTTATGGATATGACCCTGGCTGAAGTGGGTGCTCACCTGGTGGGCGGCCTGCATGACGCCGGACCCCATCGACTGGAGATGGCTGCGCAACTGGGACTGCCCCAGCTAATCGTACCCGGCGCTGCTGACACCATTGTTTTGCCGCCCCGTGATCAGGTTCCGCAAAAGTTCAAAAGCCGCACCCTCAATTTTCACAACCCGACCATGACCACCATGCGCACGACGGCCCAAGAAAATGTGGCGATCGCCGAGTTCATTGCTGCAAAACTCAATCAGGCTAAAGGTCCGGTGGTTGTGATGCTTCCCCTGGGAGGGCTTTCGACCATCGACCGGCCCGGAAAAATTTTTTATGACCCCGAGGCCAATGGCGCACTTTTTGCCACCCTCAAGCGGAAATTGACAAGCGCGATTGAAGTCGTTGAGGATGAACATCATCTGGATGATCCTGAGTTTGCGGTTCGCGTCGGACAGCGGATGGTCAGCATGTTGAAACGATAAATTTGATTTTTCATCACGAAAACACGAAAAAGATTGAAAGGTACAATCGCTTCTCTATAGCGGAATTTATTTTCGTGCTTCCCTTTATTTCGTGTCCTTCGTGGTAAAATAAATTATTCAAAAAAACCACTGAGGAGGTAAGAATGAAACAGTACACCCGGGAACAGGTTCTGGAAAGACTCAAAGCGAAACTGGCAACCGGAAACATTATCGTTGCGGCGGGAGCCGGCACGGGGATTTCGGCCAAGTTTGAAGAGGAAGGCGGAGCCGATCTGATCCTGGTGTTCAATTCCGGCCGCTACCGGATGCATGGCCTGGGCTCGCTTTCGGGCTGGATGGCCTATGGAAATGCCAATGAGGTTACCCTGGAGATGGGAGAGCGTCAGATTCTGCCGATCGTCAAGGAGGCACCGGTCGTCTGCTCGATCAACGGCACCGACCCCACCATGGTCATGGAAGTGTTCTTAAAGCGGGTCAAAGAAGCGGGTTTTTCGGGGATCAATAATTTTCCGACCATCGGTATGATCGACGGTAATTTCAGAGCGGCACTGGAAGATACCGGCATGGGTTATGACAAAGAAGTGGCGGTAACCGCACTGGCGCGCGAGATGGGCTTTTTTACCACCGCGTATGCCTTTACAGCCCAAGAAGCACAACAGATGGCCGAAGCCGGCTGCGACTGCCTGCTGGCTCATGTGGGCCTTACGGTCGGCGGCGCTATCGGGGCGCTCGAAACCATGAGCCTGGATGAGGCGGCGGATAAAACCCGCGAAATGGCCGATGCGGCGAAAGCCGTCAATCCGGATATCATGATACTGTGTCACGGCGGCCCGATTTCCAGCCCGTCGGACGTGGAAGAAATCCTCAAACGCGTTTCCATCCACGGTTTTGTCGGCGCCTCCAGCATGGAACGCCTGCCGGTGGAAAAAGGCATCCGTGAGAAGACGGCGGAATTTGCGGCTATTAAACTAAAGCCCTGATTGCCACCTATTCTGCCTGCGGCCCATATTCCTGGCTCTTTTTCCAGTTCATGCGCTCGCGCCAGTCCGGATAAACATAGCGGCCGATGTTGCTGTCGTCCGGGTGGACGTAACGGGCGCCGGCCAGCAGGACCACGGTTTTCATCTCGGGTCTGTTTTCTTTGCTCTTGCGGCGCACGATATCCTCCAGATAGGCGGGATCTTCATGACAATTGCCCCAGTTGTCGTGATGCATGGGAATGACCACCTTGGCGTTCAGGGCCTCGGCGATACGCCAGACATCCCAGGGAGACATTTTGTCGGTGTAACCCGGAGCATTGTTGCCCATATTCATGGTGACCACGTCCACGCCGTACTTCTCGCCGACCATGCGGTAGCCGTTGTGGTAAAGGGTGTCTCCCAGAAAAGCGATGTTACCGCCTTCGGTATTGAAGATAAAGCTGACCGCCACTTCTTCAAAGGGTGCCGGTGTCTCAAAGCCGGTTTTGGTCGCAATGGTGTCGAAGTTGGGGGCCAGATCGATCTTCATATCTTCAATTTGAACACTCTCGCCAACGCTGGCCACAATCATGCGATCCTGCGGCACGCCCATATTTTTCATCATGCGCCGGGCCGCTTCCGGCGGCGCGATAAATTTGCAGTTGGTGGTTTGCAGGGCGGCGGCAATCGTGTAAAAGTCCATATGATCCTGATGGTGATGGGTGACACACACCGCATCCAGTCGTTCAAATTTCCAGGGATCGATCACATGCGGATTGAGACGCATCCAGTGTAATTTTTCCGCACCGCTCGTGCGGCAAACACCGCAATAGGAATAATCCGTAAAAATACTGGGGCCCGAATACAGATCAACCGTGAACACGGCGCCGGCCTGGGATTTCAATGCGTAGGAGGGGCCGCCGAAATACCAAAGGCAACCGGTGCCGCCGGGGACCTCAAAGTTGGCAATCTCATAATTGAGAAAAGACCCCCATTCCGGAAATACCTCTCTCAGCCAAATATCCCGGTTCATTTCCCGCGGCAACCCGATGGTGCCGCCGTCCATAACACCCATTTCGTCATATTTGACCACACGTTCATTACTCATTGCTGTATCCTCCTCTCAATTAAAAGAATTTTGGAGTATTGGCATTGTTAAAATTACCATAATTTTTTAATCAAACCGGTTGAGGATTTTAATCTTCTAAATATGCTCCTTTCATGGCCGATGCCGCGTGCCGGGTATAGCGCTTCAAAACGCCGCTGTTGTGTTGCAGGTCCGGCAGCTTCCAATTTTTTTTGCGCTGGGCCAGAAGCGCGCTTACAGCTCCTGGCGATAGCGGCTTCCCCCGGCAGCCGATTACGGAAAGACTACGGCTGGGGATATCAATGGCGATTAGGTCCCCATCCTCAATCAGCGCAATCGGCCCTCCCCGGCTGGCCTCGGGTGAAACATGACCGATACACGGGCCGCGGGTGGCACCGGAAAACCTGCCGTCGGTAACGATAGCGGTGTTGCTCAGTGTCGGAATGGTCACCAGCGCCTCGGTGGTAGCAAGAATTTCGGGCATACCGCTGCCGCGCGGTCCTTCATATCGCAGGATGATGACCGAGCCGGGTTCAACGCTGCCTTTTAAAATAGCCGCCAGTGCGTCTTCTTCGTGGTCAAAAACTCTGGCCGGCCCCTGATGGACCCGCATATCGGGTTCGACCGCTGAGAATTTTATGACGGCACCTTCGGGCGCCAGATTGCCTTTTAAGACGGCAATGGATCCGAGGTCCTTGCTTCTATCCCGTGTAAGAATCACATCCTCCCGCTTTAAATGGTAATTGGCTAAATAACCTTCGCCGCGCCGGAAGTAGCCTTCTTTTTCTATTTCGGCCAGATTCTCTTCCAGCGTTTTCCCGGTGACCGTCATGACCTTTAAATCCAGCATGTCGGCCAGTTCGAGTTGAACGCGCGGAATCCCGCCGGCATACCAGAAAAGTTCGCTTAAATATTTTCCCGATGGCTGGATATTACCCAGATAGGGGGTTTCCCGATTGATGCGGTCGAAGAGCGCTTCGTCGACATGGATTCCGAGCTGATGGGCAATGGCTGGCAAATGGATCAGTGCGTTGGTTGAACCGGAAATGGCGGCATGAACCCGGATGGCGTTTTCAAAGGCCCCCGGCGTTAAAATGTCGGCTGGCCGGATTCCCTTCTGAATCAGCGCCATGACCTGCTCACCGGTCCGGCGGGCGGTGCGCCGAATGTCAAATAAGCTCGCCGGCGTCAGCGCGGCGCCCGGCAGTGTCATGCCCAGGGCTTCGGACATGCACTGCATCGTGCTGGCGGTTCCCATAAACTGGCAGGCGCCGAACCCCGGACAGGCCGTAAGCGTGTAATCCCGAACTTGCCGGGATACATCTTTTCCCTGGCGCATTTGTGTCGCGGTCTCACCCACCAGCACACTGTGCGACATACGGGGCCCGATGCGGTTGCTGCCCCCCGGGATGTGAATGGCCGGGATATTCAAGCGCGCGGCGGCCATCAGGTGCGCCGGCACGGATTTATCGCAGGAGGAAATCAGCACCACGCCGTCCCAGGGGATGACGCGGCCATGCACCTCCACCAGGTCGCAAAGAATCTCGCGGGAAGGCAGGATATAATTCATGCCGTCATGCAGCATCGCCCAGCCGTCGCACAAATCCGTGCCGTGAAAATTGGCCGGTCGCCCGCCTTCCTGAAACACGCCGATTGAAGCTTCCTCGGCCAGACCGTTTAAATGATAGCTTCCGGGATGGCTGGCGCCGAATACATCTTCGATTAGAATTTGTGGTTTGGTGAGATCTTTTTCATCCCAGCCGGTCCCGCAGGAAAGCGCATCGATTTGAATCCATTCGCGGCGGGCTTTTTTGCTCCGTTGTCCAATATTTCTACTCATGATGGGATCCTTTTTGGGCAAGAAAATTCCGAACACCAAACAACACAGTGTCTATGGTTTCAGTGTTCAGGTGTCAGGCGTCAGCTCAAAAGATTAAAAGCTGGGATGCTCGAAAGCTGAGAAGCCTGAAAACGTGAGATTTCAGAGGATAGATGCTTTTGAGCTTTCCAGCCTTGCAGCCTGCCAGCTACCCAGTAAAATACGAACAGCAACTGGCAGAGCCTTGAAGCTGGACGCCAATTTATATCAATCCACCTTATCTTTAACAAATATCAACCCGGGCCGTCAATAAATTTCATAAATCATGTTTAATGTTTCATGAAACATGTTGACAGCCACCGGTTGAAATGCTAAGCACATCGTGAAAACATCGGTCTGAATTGAAAAGGATGCGCTCATGCCCAGAGCAAAAACAAAAGTATATCGGGTGGTCAGAACCAATTTGAACGCCCAGGTGTATGATATTCTCAAAGAAATGATCGCCGATCAACGGTTTACACCGGGCAGCTCATTAAATGTCGAAAGGCTGACACAGGAACTCGGGGTCAGTCGCACACCGATCTGGGAGGCGATTCGAAAGCTTGAGCAGGAAGGAATCGTTGCCCATACACCTCATAAAGGCGTGCGCCTGGTTGAGTTGACCCGCCGGATGGCATTAGAGCTCTATGAGGTACGCGAGACCATGGAGGCCATGGCTGCCCGGCTGGGGGCCGAGCGGGCAACGCCGGAAATTATTGCTCAAATGGAAAAAATTCTGGCCGAGCAAAAGCCGATCGTCAAGGGTGAAAATGACGTTGCCTATTCCCGCTCGGATCACGAATTCCACCTGCTGATTTACAAAGCCTGCGGAAATCAGCTGCTCGTAGAAATTCTCGAGGGACTGCGCTACAAGGCGCTTCCCCTGGCATTTAAACTATCGCCGCATTACTCTGAATTTTTGGAATTCCATAAAGACATACTCCAGGCCTTCCGCAAACACGATCCTAAAGCCGCCGAAAAAGCGATGAAACGCCACAATCACCGCATGCTGGAAATTATACAGGAGACACCCTGGGGCGGCAATGACGAAGAGGAAATTCAATAATGGCCAAATTGGCCCTAAAAGGCGCTGCGGCCGTCAGAACGAGACCCTATCCCGGATGGCCCCGGGGCGGTGCCGCAGAGAAGCAGTGGCTGGACAAAGTTGTGCAAAGCGGCCGCTGGTTTGCCGGACTGCAGGGTGACGATCCCGAAGCGCTGGGCACGCTTTTGGGAAAACGCTTTGCCAAGATGCACGCGGCCCGATACGCCCTGCCGGTTTCAAACGGCAGTGTGGCGATTGAGGTGGCCCTGCGGGCACTGGGGATCCGGCCCGGTGATGAAGTCATTGTGCCACCTTACACCTTTATCTCTACAGTCACATCGGTTTTGATGGTGGGCGCAGTGCCGGTGTTTGCTGACATAAATCCGCAGAGCTACTGTATGGACCCGGACGATGTGCGTCGCCGGATCAGTCCCCACACCCGCGCCATTATGCCCGTTCACCTGGCGGGCCACATGGCCGACATGCCGCGGCTGAAAGCCGTGGCCGACTCCAAAGATCTTGTGCTGATCGAAGATTGTGCCCAGGCCATTGATGCTGCTCTAGATGACAAAAAAGCCGGCACCTGGGGTGATCTGGGGACCTTCAGTTTCCAATCCAATAAAACCCTTACCTGCGGTGAAGGTGGGCTGATCCTGACCAATGATTCCCGATTGGCCGAGAAAGTGACGGCTCTGCGCGCATTCGGTCGCTTTCGTGATAAACAGACGGTGCGGTCTTCGGATCTAACCTGCCAGCAGATATCCAGCAACTATCGTCTGTCTGAATTCCAGTCAGCGGTGCTTCTGGCCCAGCTGGAAAAATTTCCGGCCGAAGACTCACGGCGACAGGCCAATGCCGAACGCCTGACAGCGGGTATAGCCGGTATACCCGGGTTAAGCCACGTCCGGATTGATGGGCTGTCAATGAAGCATGGCTATTATTATTACCTGCTGCAATATGAACCGGACATCTATGCCAGTCTGGATCCGGAGAGACTCTGCCAGGCACTCAATGCCGAAGGCATCCCTTTTGTTCCGGGGGATCGCAAGCCGTTATATGCGCATCCGGTCTTTCAGGCAAAAAATTTAAGCCATACGGTCTGCGCCGAGGTTGTCGAACGCTACCGCCAGGCAGTGGATCTTGACAACCTGCGGTGTCCCGTTACCGAGGATGCCTGCAAGCGGACCCTGATTTTGCGCCATCAGGTCTTGCTGGGCGAAGCTGCAGACATGGACGACATCATTGAAGCCTTATGGAAAATTTATAAAAATATTGATGAACTGCGCTAAAGGAGAGAGGGATGCAAGAAACTTATTTAAAAAAAGCCCGGCCGGTCCTGGAAGCCGATGTCAAAGCCCTGCGTCAAGCAGTAGAAGAAATTATCGATACCGTCCGCAAAGACGGCGATGCGGCTCTGGCCCGTTACGGCAAAACCTTTGACGATTTTGAGGGCCCCATGCGGGTGGGTGAGGCTGAATTCGAAGCGGCAAGAAAGGAGCTGCCGGCGGAGATTATCGAAGGGCTCGATTTTGCCATTGAACGCGTAACCGCCTTTGCCGAATCCCAGCGGGCGCAGCTGACAGAGTTTGAAAAGGAGATGATTCCAGGGGTCTTTATGGGACACCGCCTGGTGCCGGTTGATTCCTGTGCGGCGTACGTGCCGGCCGGCCGTTATCCCTGCCTGACCTCTGCGGTCATGTCGCTGGTGCCGGCCAAGGTGGCAGGGGTCAAGCGCGTTGTGGCCTGCTCTTCACCGGGAAAGGAAAAGCGGATCAACCCGGCCATCCTGTATACGATGGTGAAAATCGGCGCTGATGAAATTTATTGTCTGGGCGGTGCTCAGGCGATTGCAGCGATGGCCCACGGCACGCAGACCATTGCCCCGGTGGACTTAATTGTGGGTCCCGGCAACCAGTACGTCATGGAAGCCAAACGGCAGGTGTTCGGAACCGTGGGGATTGATTTTTTGGCCGGACCCAGCGAATGTATGGTGATTGCCGATGAAACCGCGCGGGCGGATTACATCGCGGCGGATCTGCTGGCCCAGTGCGAACATGATCCCCAGGCACGCGGGGCGCTGGTGACGACTTCTGAAAAACTCGCAAAGCAGGTACTGTCAGAAATCGAGCGGCAATTAAACGATCTGACCACCGAAGCCGTTGCCCGCCAGTCCTGGGAGGACAAAGGCGATGTGGTGGTCGTTGCCAGCCTGGAAGCGGCCTGTGCCTGGGCCAATGACTACGGTCCCGAGCACCTCGAGGTCCACACCAAGGATCCCAAAGCGCTTCTGCCGCTGCTGACCTCTTATGGTTCTCTCTTTCTGGGTGAAGCCGCAGCTGAGGTGTTTGCCGACAAAGTCGCCGGCACCAATCATATTTTGCCCACCGGGCGGGGGGCGCGTTACACGGGCGGATTATGGGTCGGCCACTTTTTAAAGGTCATTACCCACCAGTGGGTGGATGAGCGCGGCGTTGAAGTGCTGGCGCCCTACTCGGTGCGACAGGGCGAATTCGAGACCATGGATGCCCATCGGCGGGCCGCCCTGATTCGTTTGACAGACGAGCTATAGTACCCCATTGAGTTAAAACTCGATGGGGGTTATACGTTATTGGTTTAGAACAATAGACCCGTTGCAATTTTTTTGAATTTTGATTCTTTTATGAAAGATCGACGAATATCCCTTTTTAACGAATAACGGACAACGAATAACAGATAACAAATAACGAATATGATGGAGGTTTAAAATGGAATATGAAGAAAAAAAAGAGGTTAAAGAGGAAAAAATTTATAATCTTTTTCGCTGTGGATACCTGGAGGTTAGAGAATGGTTAAAAGAAACCGACATTGTGATTATTCCACTGGGGAGCACCGAGCAGCACGGCAGGCACTGTCCCGTGTGTACCGACAGTATCGCCACCGAGCTGCCCTGCCAGCTTGCCGCGGAAATGGCCAATGTACCGTATTATGAGCTCATTCCCTTCGGTTATTCCCCCCAGCATCTGCATCCGCCAGGAATCGCGTCCGGTACGGTCACTCTGAGCGCAGCCACCTATCAAAATGTCCTTTATGAGGTGGGGCGCTCACTGCTTCACAACGGTTTCAACAAGCTCATCTATGCCACCGGCCACACGTCCAACATGAAGGCCGTGGATCCCGCCCTGCGCGCGCTGCGTTATGAAACCGGGGCCTTTATATGCTGCTACCGCAATGATGCCGAGGCGGTGCCCGGATTGATGGGCGATGCCGGCATATTGGAAAATCCTCCGGAAGAAGCCCCCGGCTGGCACGGCAGTGAAGTGGAGGCTTCGGAGTGCCTGTACTTCGAGCAATTATACGGCAAAAAGCTGGTTCATCTGGATCGGACCGAAAAAGAGTACACGCACCCGCCCAAGTGGATTTCAGATGTCAGCGACAAGTTTACCAAGAAAAACGGTTCACCGTTTCTTGAAATGCACGGCAAAAATGTGGCCTGGGTCCCCATGGACCATCAGGAATACAGCGATACCGGCCTGATCGGCTATCCGGGAAATCCGTTTACGGCAACCGCAGAAAAGGGCAAGAAAATCATTTATAAAAAAGCCGAGATGATGGCTGAATTCATCGAAGAAATCAAGAAAGTGAAGGTGGAGGTTCGCAACAGAGATTTCTGGAACCGGACCTTCCGACCGGCGTAAAGTTAACCGCTTCCAAGGTTCAGGGTTCTGCTCCCAGCTGTTCCTATTTAGCTGGAAGGCTATAAGGCTGGAAAGCTCAAAAGCAGTTGAGCCTTTGAGATTGCAAACTATCAGGCCCCCCAGTTTTCTATCATCCCGGCCTTTGAGCTTTTTGCCTGATACCCTGAAACCATATTTAGCTGGCCATAAAGGCCGAAGCCACGCAAGCCATAAGAAGCGATTGTGATGGAAAAGAAAGCGATTGCCATTATTGCCACCCTGGACACCAAGGGTCCGGAAGCCGCCTTTGTCAAAGCCAAAATCGAGCGGGAAGGATTCGCCACGATTGTTCTGGACACCGGCATTCTGGCGCAACGGGACCCGGACGGACTGCGGCCGGAGGTCTCGGCCGATCGGATTGCTGAAGAAGGCGGGGAAGACCGCGCCGAGCTGATTGCCAGTAGCGCCGAGAAAGAAACCCGCAACCGCGGTATTCGGGCGATGTCAAACGGCGCGGCTAAAATTTTACGACAGCTCTACGATCAGGGACAAATCTGTGGCGTGATCGGGCTGGGCGGCGCCCAGGGCACCGAGATCAGCACCTTTGCCATGCGGGCATTGCCTTTGGGAGTGCCCAAGATGATGGTTTCCACGGTGGCCTCCGGACAGACCCCTTTCGGGATTTACACCGGCACCCGTGATTTGACGATCATGCACTCGGTGGTCGATATCCTGGGGCTGAACTCCCTGATGCGGCAGGTTTTATCCAACGCTGTCGGGGCGGTGGTGGGCATGGCTAAAGCTGCAACCACAGAAGCGCCGAGCGCCTCCCTCAAAATCGGCATGACGATATACGGTCAGACCACCCCAGCGGCTTTGGTCATCAAGCCGCAATTGGAAGCGCGCGGGTACGAGGTTTTTGCATTTCACTGCAACGGCACCGGCGGCCAGGCCATGGAGGAATTGGCAGTCGAAGGCCTTTTGGACGGACTTTTTGATCTGAGCACGCATGAAATCACCGATGAAATTTTCGGCGGAATCCATGCCGGTGATGCCGAGAGGTTGCTGGCGGGGGGGGTGAAAGGCATCCCCCGGCTGGTGGTGCCCGGTGGGCTGGATATTATAACCCTGCGTGAACTGGAAACGGTTCCGGAGATTTACCGCAGTCAACCTTATGTCAAACACAATCCGCATATTACGCTGGTGCGACTGACTGCCGATCAAATGGTCAAGGTCGCCGATGTGATGGTTAAGCGGTTGAACCAGGCCACCGCCCCGGTGATCGTGGCCATTCCAAGGGGGGGGTTTTCTTTTTACAACAAAGACGGCCTGCACTTCCGAGATACAGCGGCGGATGCAGCCTTTGTCCGAACGCTTAAGATGAAGTTAAAACCTGAAATCGAAATCTGCGAACTGGATGGCCATGTCAACGATGCGGTCTTTATCGAAGCCATTCTATTATTATTTGAACGCCTGATGCAGCCTCTGAAAATGTAAAAACCGACGCAAGGAGGATAACCCGACGTGAAACCGATTCTGGACGAACACATACAGCGGGATCCACGGATATTAAGGGTCTATTTAGAAGCCCGGCGCAGGTATGGCGCAGCCGAATTGTTCCATCACAATTTTACCCATGTGATGCGCGATCTTCATCGCGCCCTGGTGATTGCTGCTGACCAGGGATCCGTGAATTATGACATTTTGATCCCCAGCGTTCTGCTGCACGACATCGGGTTCTGCACCCCGGATTTCAGGAAACTGGGACACGACGTAGCCGGCGCCCGCCTGGCAGTGGAAATCCTCAAGGATCAGGATTACTCTGAAGATGAATGTGCTGCCGTCGGTCACTGCATTCACGCCCACAAGGGCAAGGCCGAGCTTCCCCGAACCATTGAGGCCCGTATCCTCTACGATGCCGATGTGCTGGAAAAAGCCGGCCTGGTTTTTCTAATCTGGGGCGGCAAGATTATCAGTGAATTTAGCGAAACCATCCTTGATTTTTTAAAACGGGAAATTACCGATCGCGAAGCAGAGCTGGAGCGCGGTCTGTATACCCATAAAGCACGGGAAATGGACGGGGGCCGGCTCGAGAAGGTCCGTGCTATATTTTTGCAGATCCGCAAGGAGATCACCTTAGATCGTCCTGACCTTGAGATCACCGAGGATGACCTGTGGCAAAACGTGCCCCCTTAATTTCGATTTAAGTTGAGGGATCGGGGAGTTTTTCAGATGATCACAACCTCACAAGGGTTTACGACGAGGCGTACTCAATCGCAAAGGACTTAGCGCAGCGCGCAGAGCGTTAAAAATTGAATCCGTGTCATTTTAATCAATACGCTATGCGCTATGCGCCATGCCCTATGCTCTTTTTCCCGTGGAGAACGCAGCTCGTCAGAACAAAGCGAAAATAGGCCATTTACAGAGGAAACGCATTAGAGGAGAAGACCCATGTCAAACGAAGGGTTCTATGATTTTCATACCCACACGGTTTTCAGCGACGGAGGGATGATCCCGGCGGGATTGATGCAGCGGGCCATGGTGCGCGGCTGTTTGGGATTGGCCATTACCGATCATGTGGACAGCTCAAATCTGGAATGGGCTTTTGAAAATCTGCTCAAGTTTGTTGAAGAACTTGGACAGGAATGGCAACCGGATATCATGCCGGGAGGAGATGTCACGACAGCCCCCTTAAACACGCTTGATTCCGATACACTGGCTAAAAACTGGCACCTGCCGCTAATTCCGGGGGTTGAACTGACCAGTGTGCCGCCGCGCAAAATCGGCACCCTGGCCGAAAGGGCGCGATTGCTGGGAGCCAAATGGATCGTTGTTCACGGCGAAACCATCATGGAGCCGGTCGCCCCGGGAACCAACCGGGCAGCCATCGAAGCCGGGGTGGATCTTTTGTCGCACCCCGGGTTGATCACGCCGCAAGATGCCGCCCGGGCTGCCGAGCTCGGCGTTCACCTGGAAATTACCACGAATAAAGGTCACGGCCTGGCCAACGGCTGGGTGGCCCAGCGGGCACGCGAGTCGGGCGCCAGGCTGCTTTTAAACACCGATTGTCACGTATCGGCCGAGATGCTGGACGCCAAACAGCGCCGCGCAATTGCCTTCGGGGCGGGCCTAACGGAAGAAGAAGTTGATCGGATCTGGCAAAACGGCCGCCGGATTGTCGCGCAAATTTTTGGCTGATCCAGTAGCGGGCAATATTCATTTTGACAGACACCTGCCATAATATCATGAATCGGTAAAATGTTACGATGAGTGTGCTTGACATCAACCTGGAGAACCTTAATTTTAGTGTTGAAAGCGAACACACAATCGACGTTTTGTTTTGACCGAATTTTTCCCCGATCATGCTGGGTCTTCTGATAATCTGATATCGCTTCTATGGCGAGCAACGAATGATTTAAAAACGTAAAATGATTATCTATCCGGTCTGATCTCACTTCTGCACGATTTAGATCTCATTTCTCACCAGCGCTTCATGGCGGACGATTTCGCCAGGATTATCACCAGACGATTCCCGATCATTCAGCCGCTTTGTGGTAGACCGCTTTGCGAACAAGCTTTCGAAATTTTCTTGAAAACGCAAAAACCCATTAAGCATAAGGAGGTGTGCGATGAAAGCCGGCATTTTTTTTACGGGCACGGGGCCCATTCTAATTTTGACCACTCTTTAAAGGAAATTGGTCAGCCGGTTTACCATGAATCCTAAAGGCATTTCGTTATTTTGCCAAGTTGTGTTTTAGCATAACCGGCTGGAGCATGCCGATTAAAAAAGCGTTTTGGCTTTAGAAAGGAAAAAAGAAATGTATCTTAACCAAAAAGATATTTTTTGGGCAATGAAAAAAGATTTCGTAAAAAAAATCATGGCAATCTCTGCCACCGAATCCCATAAACAAGGAGAATGGCTCTTCCATGCAGGAGATCCTGCAGATGCGTTCTATATACTTCTGAAAGGCCGCATCATACTGAGCCTCGGGGAAACCGGACACGTCGTTTATATCGTTAGCAATGCCGGTGAAGCATTTGGGTGGTCCAGCCTGATTGGCCGGGAAAGCTTTTCTGCTTCGGCAGAATGTCTGACTCAAACCAAATTGCTCAAACTCGATAAAGACAAATTACAAAAGATCCTGGAAAAAGATCCTGCCAATAGTCTTATCTTATTTAAGCGCCTTGCTGAAATATTGGGTAATCGCCTGCTTCAGAGCTATACGATCATATCTTCGACGTCGCCAACTGAAATTTCGCTTGCTTACGGTACCGGTCAGGTGATGGCCTCCCCGGAGGCTGAGTTCTAATAAGGTCCGGGAGTCTCGCTGCAGAGGTGGGAGGTAAAAAATGTTTAACAATATTGTATTGGCTGTTGACGGATCCGATTACAGTGCCAAAGCGTTGCCGTATGCCAAAAGTATGGCCGAACGTTTTGAGTCAACAATATGGCTGGTCCACGTCTTTAGCAATCCATCTGATTTCTTTGGTTATGCCGATTATGAGAAATTGTTTGCCAAACGGAAAGGTGCGGGTCAAGCGGTTCTTGATGAGGCGCGGCAGAAATTGGGCACCACAACGTTTATTGTGAACGAAGAATTGCATGAAGGCCCTGAGGCGGAAACAATCCTGAAGGTGGCTGAAAATTGTGAGGCGGATCTCATTCTGATGGGACAGCGCGGCTTTGGCGCTGTCAAAGGCTTTCTGGTGGGCAGTGTCAGCCGCAAGGTGATCCATTACGCTTCTTGCCCGGTAATGGTCGTCGGTTAGATTCAACCTAAAAAGCTGATCCAATTTCAAGCAAGACGATGGTCAGGATGGGCACAGGGGGGTCTTGATTTCAAAATTCGCCATCTTTTTTGATCGAATATGGATCCGCATCTGCCATAAACGCAATACCATGTGGCCACTGAGGGTCTCTATGAGACCGCCTTATACGCCGGGTAGCTGCCCAGATACTTCATCCATTTGGTCAGGCCCTCCATTTCTTGCAGTACCGCGCCGACCGTTTCATTTTTATCAGAGCCCTCAAAATCGAGAAAGAAGCTATAGTTGCCCGGATCCGAGCGCAGCGGCATTGAAGCGATCCGGGTCAGATTGATCTGCGCATCTGCGAACAGCTTGAGCACTGCATACAGACGGCCGGCTTCGTGGGATACGGCAAAGATGATGGAGGTCTTATTGCCGTTATCGGGATGGGGCTCACGGGCCAGAAGTAGAAATCGTGTTGAATTGGAAGGGCCGTCCTCAATCCCTTCTTTGATAATTTCAAGGTCGTACAGATCGGCACACAGTGAGCTGGCGATGGCTGCCGCTGCCCTTGGATTCTCCCGGGCCAGCATTTTAGCCGCCCCGGCCGTGTCGTAATAGGGGCGGGGCTCCAGCTTGTTGCGCATGAGAAAATTGCGGCACTGGGCCAGCGCCTGCGGATGGGAAAAGACCTGGCGGATTTCGCGATAATCGGTTGCCTCGGTGGCCAGCAGACAGTGACTGACAGACACGTTGACCTCGCCGATGACTTTAAGCGCCGTGGTGGTCAGCAGATCATTTACCTGGGTGACCGCACCTTCCAAGGAGTTTTCCACCGGCACCACCCCGAGATCGAAGTAGCCCTCTTCGACGCCCCTAAAGACGTCGATAAACTCCAGACAGGGAATATAGGCGCCCTCGGGGACCAGCTGCCGGGCAGCGACCTCACCGTAAGCCCCGTGCTCTCCCTGAAATGCCGCCAGCGACCGGTCTTCCTCCTGCAGCCGCTTGGTTTCTTCGATAATGGCTTTGAGCAGCCGGCGCGTAAATGTGCCTTTAATCAGATCCAGATTCAAGCGTTCCGCCCGTGCCAGCATATCATTTTCCTGCTGGGGGTCACTCAGAGATTCCTTGAACTTTTTAGATCGCAGCGCCAGTCCCATTCTTTCCTGCAGCAAAACCAGCAACTCCCGATCAATTTTGTTAATTTTATAGTGAATTTCTTCCGGTTTCATTTTTACCTTCCTTTAAGTGTTTTCTCTTTGCCGGTTTAATCGGTTGGCAGATTATTCAAAAAAGACTTCAGCGGCCGCAGGCGCTTCATCATTTTGGAAAAAATATCCGGCGTCAGTGCCTGCTCCGCGTCGCAGAGGGCTTCTTCAGGGTTGCTGTGGACCTCGACGATGATGCCATCTGCACCGGCAGCAACCGATGCCATGCTCATCGAGGCGATCAGGCTCAGGCGCCCGGTACTGTGAGTCGGATCAATGATGATTGGCAGATGACTCAACTCTTTTATGGCCGGAACGGCGCTCAGGTCCAGTGTGTTACGGGTATAGGTCTCAAAGGTGCGGATGCCGCGCTCACAGAGAATCACATCCGGATTGCCCTCACTGAGAATGTATTCGGCACAATTGAGCCATTCTTCGAGGGTCGAGTACATACCACGCTTGAGAAGCACCGGTCTTCCGGAGTTGCCGACCTCTTTGAGGAGCGAAAAGTTTTGCATGTTGCGGGTACCAATCTGCAAAACATCGGCAAACTCCGCCACCCAGGAAACATCTCTGGGGTCGACCACTTCGGTAACGATTGGCAGCCCGGTTTCCTGTTTGGCTTTTTCCAGTATTTTCAATCCTCGAATACCCATCCCCTGAAAGGAATAGGGCGATGTTCGCGGCTTAAAGGCCCCGCCGCGCAGCATATTCGCTCCGGCGGCCTTGACTGCCCGGGCGGTTTCCAGTATTTGTTTTTCGCTTTCCACGCTGCAGGGTCCTGCAATGACGACAAAATCTTTGCCGACTTCGATGCCGGATACATTGACAACGGTTGACTGGATGGTTTCACGTACGACGAGTTTAAGATTTTTCATGTTTATGATCCTTAGCTGTCTAAATCAGAAAACCCACCCTCAGCGATCGATCTGGCAATTCGCATTTTCGATGAAAAGGGCTTTGCCAGATTCGGCACATGATCTTCGATCATCAGGAATCTCAGGCTGCCGCTTCAAGCATGCCAAGGGTATGGTAATCTAGCGCGTGAATATGCTTTTTCCTTAGAACCTGTATGGCTTTATCATTATCGCTGAAACAAAAAATCATAATTATTTTACCCAAATTTTCGCCTGCATATGCATAACTGTATTTTATGTTGATATCCGCATCCATTAATTCAAGTATTATTTTAGATAATTGACCGGGCCGGTTTTCAATCTCGATGGCGACCACGTCTTCGATTCGTCCGGGAATATCCTTTTGCAGCAAAATCTGTCTGGCGGTAATTAAATCCGAAACCAGAATTCGAAGTTCACCATAATTTCCCTTGTCGACCAGCGTAAGGGCTCTGGGGGCGATTCCCTTGCTGGCCAGTGCTTTTGTAAGCTCATACAGTCTGTCATGCGAATTTTCGATCGGTACCGAAATTTGTTTTAATTTCATGGCGGCCTCCTATTTTATTTAAGGGATCAAGGCGCTTTTAATTTGTTTAGTTAACAAAAAAAGCCTCGAGATTTTTCTCTCGAGGCTTTGATGAACAAAAGACCCCGAGCGGCTCTGAAGTCCACCCGGGGTGATTAACGATTAATCGTAAGCGTCAGACAACCGGATGGACGCCTCTAAAGCTAAAAAAGAAGCGCCCGAAATTAAAATGCTCATTTTTGATATGATTCGTATCCATTTGTCTGCCTAGTTTTTTTATTAGCTTTTTTGGGAAGCAATTGTCAATGGTTTTTTATCGCATACGGGTTTTAGCCAAAAGGTTGGACTTGAAATCTTACAGCATTTCCACCAGTCCTTCCAGAGCCAGCAGATACCCATGGGGTCCGAATCCTGAAATCTGAGCCGTAACGACGTCGGACATCAATGATTTATGCCGAAAAGATTCTCTTTTGTATATGTTGGAAAGGTGTATTTCAACAACCGGTATCGTCAGCATAGCCAGGGCATCGCGGATGGCGATACTGGTATGGGTGTAGGCTGCCGGATTGATGATAACACCGTCAAAGGCCGTTTCTGCCTGCTGGATCCGATCTAAAATTTCGCCTTCATGGTTTGATTGCATCGTCTCGATATAAAGACCCAGATCCCCAGCCCGGGACTTCAGCCGGTCATTTATTTCATCCAGGGTTTGATGGCCGTAGATCTCAGGTTCCCGCTTTCCCAGCATGTTTAGATTGGGTCCGTGGACAACTAAAATTTTATGATGCGCTGCTTGCTTTCCCATTTGATTCACTCCCGCTTTCCTGATTGAACGTTTTAAATTTGAAAAGAGGATGAAAGCGTTATAGTTGCAGGTTTATTTTTTGCATGGCCTGCATAAACGCAACCCGCTTGTCCTTCGCGTAGGGATTGTACTGGTGCATGTCATAAAAAAGCTGCCAGGTATCATGTTGCACGACATCCAGAATATGCAGCAACCGCTTATAGCCTTCGCTATCGATATCGAGGTGTGTGGCACCGAATTCAGAAAGGGTTCTTCCAATAAAATGGGTCAAGGCCAGGCTGATTGCAATTTGCTCATCATGATCCGCTGGGGTTGACTCAAGAATCGCCAGCCCCTTTGAAGCCAGATAGGATTTTATTTTTTGATACCGTTTTGGGCCGATTCGAATGGGGCTTAAAAAAATTTTTCTGCCTTGCAAGGAGTCCGAAGCGCTGTCGGGCCCAAATATCGGATGGGTGGCCAGGATCGATACGCTTTCAGGCAGCAATGCTTGCATCCATTGCACAGGATAAACCTTTACCGAACATACATCGACAACGATTCCATCTTTTTTTAACAGCGGTCCGATCTCGGTCAAAACCTCCTTTAGAGTGGAAATCGGAACGCACAAAATGACAACTTTTTGCTGACAGACCGATTTCAGGGACGCGGCGCGAGCGCCGCTTTCTTTGATCTCGGCCGATTTGTCTGTTGGATTGAAAACCAGCGCATCAAAATCCTGGGCCAGATACCTGGCGGCCAGTTTGCCAAAACGTCCAAAGCCAATGATACCGATCATAATACCTCTGCTATCCGTGCAAAGCCGTTCTCAAGATCATTTTCTGAAACCGCAAAAGATATTCGGATATGTTCCGCCAGCCCAAAAGCCTCTCCGGCCACAACCGCCACATGGGCTTCCTTTAAAATACGGGCGGCCAAATGCTGCGCGGTTTCTTCCTTTTTTAATACCTTTGATACATCCGGGAAAAGATAAAATGCCCCCTGCGGCTTAATACAGTGGAAAAGTCTGGATGCATATTGATAGGCACGATCTCTTTTGTGCTGCATTTCGCTCTGCCGCACGGCCAGCAAATCGCCTTCCAGCGCCAGCGCCGCCAGCGCTCCATATTGCGCAAAGGTGCAGACATTGCCGCTCAGATGACTTTGAATTTTTGAAAGAGCCGCCACCAGCTGGGTTGAAGCCGCCACAAAACCGATGCGGAAACCGGTCATACTGTAGCCCTTTGAAAAACTGCGCGTGACAATGGTTCGGCTGCGGACAGCTTCAATATCGAACATGCTGGTATGCTTGCGTCCGTCGTATACAAAGGCATTATAGGCCTCGTCCGCGACAATAAACAGATCGTGATCAGCGGCCAGTCGCGCGATTTTTTGCAGATCGGCCATTGGATACACCGCTCCGCTGGGGTTGTTGGGGGAATTAATCACAATGGCTCTCGTGCGGGGGGTAATCGCCCGCATAATGGCGATATCATCCAGCTGATGATTCCGGGTGCCGACCAGCACCGGCTTTGCACCGGCCAGTTTTACCTGCTCGACAAAACTGACCCAGAAAGGCACCGGAATAATCACCTCATCGGCCGGTTCACAAATAACCTGAAAGATCATAAACAATGCCTGTTTGGACCCATTGGTAATTAGAATGTTGTCGATATCATAGCCGCTAAATTGCGTTGCCAGCCGGGTTCTCAGTTCGGGAAGGCCGTTTGACGGACTGTAACGGGTTTTTTGGGCGTCCAGTGCGGTTTTTGTGGCGGCGATAACAGGACCCGGCGTATCCAGTTGCGGCTCGCCCACAGCCAAATCGATAATTTTTTTTCCTTCATGCCGCAATTGTTGAATCAGGGCCGTAAAGGCAACGGTTTGTGATCCTGCAATGGACTGAATTTTATTGGACAGTTTCATTTTTTCTCATCTTTTGCCGCAACGCGAGGTCGGCAATAACCAGCGCCGCCATGCTTTCGACAATGGGTACGGCCCTCGGCACCACACAGGGGTCATGACGACCGGTGGCCTCAAGGACGGTATCACGACCCGCAAAATCCACGGTGGCCTGCGGCAAGCTGATCGTTGCCGGCGGCTTGAAGGCCACCCTTAAAATAATCGGCTCGCCGTTGGAAATCCCACCCTGGACACCGCCGCTGTAATTGCTTTTTGTTCCTAAGCGATCTCCCTTTTTTATGAAGGCATCATTGTGCGCCGAGCCCCGCATACGGGCTCCTGCAAAGCCCGAGCCGATTTCAAACCCTTTAGCAGCAGGGATCGAAAGCATGGCCTGCGCCAGCAACGCTTCGGCTTTATCAAAAACAGGCTCCCCCAGCCCGCCGGGCACCTTGCGGCACACACAGGTTATCACCCCCCCTAAGGAATCACCGGCCTGCTGCGCTTCTTCAATTGCGGCCGTCATTTTTTCCGCTGCCGGTGAGTCCGGGCAACGTACCAGCGACTTATCAACGTCTGCGCGGGTAATGCGCATCATGTCTGGCGCCGGCGCTTCAATGCTGAAAACGCTGCTGACCCAGGCGATAATTTCAATACCGCATTGGGTCGCCAAGAATTTTTCGGCAATGGCGCCGGCGGCCACCCGGCCAACGGTTTCTCTGGCACTGGCGCGGCCGCCGCCGCTCAAAGCCTGAATACCGTATTTCATCTGATAGGTATAATCCGCGTGCGATGGTCGCGGCACCGAACGCATCCGGCCATAATCCGCCGGGCGCTGATCGGTGTTTTTGACCATCAACGCAATCGGCGTGCCGAGGGTCTTGCCGTTGTCGACCCCGGACAAAATAGCGACCCGGTCGGCCTCTTTTCTTGCAGTCGTTAATCTGCTCTGAGCCGGCCGGCGGCGGTTTAGCTGGATCTGGATTTCGGCTTCGCTCAGCTTGATTTTTGGCGGACATCCGTCGATCACCACCCCGACACCGGCCCCGTGAGACTCGCCGAAGGTGGTGATGCGAAATAAAGTGCCAAATGAACTGGACATATGGATCATTCTCCTTTTTAGGTTGGCCAGTTGTGCCCGTTAAAATATGAAATCGTCTGATTTTATTTTTTACGGGCAAACGGGTAACGGGCTCAACCCTTTAAAAGCGTGTCGCACTGCGCTCATTTAACAATTCAATGATTTTCCCGGTAATTTCATCCACCGGCACCTCATCGGTGTGGATAAAAAAATCACTGGCACGTTCATAATATGGACCGCGCGCCATTAGTATGTCTTCGATTTCAGCCAGCGGTCCTTTGTCGGTCAGCGCCGGCCGAAAAGCCCGGGTTTTTTCATCTTGAAGCATTCGCTGCCTTATGGTTTCAGCGGTTGCACCCAGTCCGATAATAATCCCACTGGCGCGCATTGCCTTGACATTGTCTGCATCAAGTACCACCCCGCCGCCGGTGGCCACCACCTGTTGTTTTTTTTTGCAGATCTGCCTTAGCGTTGAGCGCTCCCGGCGGCGAAAAGCCTCCCACCCCTCGGTATCGACAATATCTTCTATCTGCTGGCCGCATTTTGTGACCAGCATCGTGTCGGCGTCGACAAACGACCAGTCGAGGTTAGCGGCAAGGGATTTAGCGACGGAGGTTTTGCCGGTACAGCGATATCCGATTAAAAAAAGATTCATGATTGATACAATTCCTCAAAAACCTGCCAGAAGGCCGGAAAAGATTTTACGACGCAGCCTTCATTACGGATAAAGACCCCGGGCACGTTTAAACCCGCAATCGCAAAGCTCATGGCCATGCGGTGATCATTATAGGTATCAACAACTGAACCTTGGGGCTTGCCGCCTCTGACGATTAATGCGCTATGGCTGCAGACGGCTTCAATGCCCATTTTTTTGAGTTCGGTCACGGTGGCGGTTAAACGATCGCTTTCCTTTGATTTAAGATGGGCCACATTTCGAATTAGGGTTGTTCCCTCAGAAAAGGCCGCTACGACCGCCAGCGTGGGCACCTGGTCCGGCATATCGGCCAGATCGGCTTCAATTGCGCGAAGCCGCCCGCCGGCAACACCGATACCGTCTGCATCTCTGGAGACCTTACAGCCCATTTGCTCAAGCAGATCCGCAAAGCGCAGGTCTCCCTGGGCCGAGTTAGCGTTGACATCCATCACCTTGATGTGTGCTCCGGTAATGGCGGCTGCGCTCCAGAAATAGGCGGCCTGGGAGCAATCCGGCTCCACGAAATAGCTTCCGGCGCGATAGACCTGTGAACCCGGGACTTTAAACTTTCGATAGTCTTCGCGTTCAAGCTGGATGCCGAATGTTTTCATCAGCGCCACGGTCAGATCCACATAGGGTCGGGATACCGGCCCGCCGGCAACCCGAATTTCAAGCCCTTTTGGGGTGCCCGGCGCCATTAAAAGCAGTGCGGAAAGATATTGACTGCTTTTTTGACAATTAATGCCCACCTGATCTGTGAGGATTGTCGTGCCTGTGACCTCGACCGGCGGGCAACCGTTGCCCTTTAGCGACCGTGCCCTGACACCCATCTGCTGCAGCGCATCCAATAGATCTTTTATCGGCCGCTCTTGCATGCGCGCGGTGCCTGTCAGCGTATAGGCGCCCTGACCCAGCGCGGCGATTCCTGTGATCAACCGCATGGAAGTTCCGGAATTCCCGAGATAAATCGGTGTATCGCAGGCTCCCAGAAGGCCGCCCTTCCCATAAACCCGTAGTTCAGAATTGTTCGCCTGGATTCGAATTCCCATCTGCCCGAGGGCCTCAATGGTATATTGCGTATCCTCACTGATCAGCGCGTTTTTGAGAGTTGACGCGCCGTCTGCTAAAGCCGCCGCGATCAACATGCGGTGCGTATAGCTCTTTGAGCCGGGCACACGGATCCGGCAGTCGCCAATCTTTTGTGTTTTTATCTCTTTCATTGGCTTTGGGCCTCACGCAAAAACTCAAGCGCGCAAAGACGCCAAGGGCTTTTTAGGATTTAATTTATAATTCTTTGCGACTTGGCGACTTTGCGTGAGCAATAATATAAAAATAGAATAAATTCCGCTTCTAACTTCTGTCCTTAAGTGCTTCTAGTACCGCCTGGCGCATGGTCTCCACCGGCGCCTTTTGGCCGGTCCAGAGCTCAAATTGATGCGCCCCTTGAGAAACAAACATGGCGACCCCGTTGATGGTCCGACAATTTTTGGCCTCAGCCGCCTTTAAAAGGCAGGTCTTAATCGGATTGTAAATGATGTCCATGACAACCATATCTTCTGATAAAGCCTCTTTTGAAATCGGGATTGCATCCTCGTCAGGATGCATGCCAATCGGCGTGGTATTGATCAGGATCTCATAGCGGTTTGGCTGCCAATCGTTTAAGGGCGAAAATTCTGCCTGCAGATCTGCTGCCAGGCGTTCTCCTTTGGCCGTCGTGCGATTTAAAATCGTTACCCGCCCTCCGGCGGCCACCAGACCGAATCCAATGGCCCGGGCCGCCCCACCCGCACCGATGAGCGCTACCGATTTGCTCTGAATGGTCGTCTGGGCTCTCAAAGCTTCAAGGGCTCCCGGACAGTCGGTGTTGTATCCGATCAACCGGCCCTGTCTATTGACAATGGTGTTCACCGCTCCGATCCGTGCCGCCGTCTCATCGACCTCATCGAGGTATTCCATTACGGCAACTTTATGGGGCAGGGTGACACTGACACCTTTGAAATTCAAAGCCCTGATGCCCCTTATGGCCGAATCCGGATCGGTGACCTTGAAGGCCATATAAACTGCGTTGTAACCGATTGCCGCAAAGGCCCGGTTGTGCATGAGCGGGCCAAGGCTGTGCGCCACCGGATTTCCGATCAGGCCAAAAAGGGATGTCGCTGAATCAATCATTTCTTTAGTTCGACCTTCTCCCGGTTAAAGCGTGCGCTGTACATTCCGGCCCTCAGCGATGATGGCTCCATAAATATTGCGCAGCCCGTTATCGCTCAGGGGGCCATAGTTTTTTTCCAGTAAGCGGTTCATAATTTCTTTTTCGCGACCGCTGTCTGTAATCTGAATGCCCCCCTGTTTCTTAAAATTGCCGACTTGTTTTGCCAGTGAAAGTCTTTGATTGATTAATTCCAAAATTTTTTCGTCAATCTCATCGATGGTTTGGCGCAACAGGCTGATAGGAGTGTTCAGATCTTCGGTTTGTTTGTCTGTGATTGATTTATCCATGAATGACATCCTCGAGTTCCTCTACCGAAATTTTATCCATTATGGCAGAGCCGATTCCATTTAGCAGCACAAAATGGATCCAGTTGCCCTCCCTTTTTTTATCCTTTGCGATCGCATTGACGACAGCCTTGGGTTCAAGCCCGAAATAAGTTGGAAGTTTTAAATTATTCAGCAAGGTCAGCAGCCGTTTGTCCTCCTCTGATGTCAACAAGCCCTTTTTAACAGACAGAGCCGCTGCAATCGCCATGCCCCGGCTGACGGCCTCACCGTGCGAGATTCCGGTTACTTTTTCTATCGCATGTCCGAAGGTGTGGCCAAAGTTCAGCAGGCGGCGTTCGCCGGTTTCGGTATCGTCCCGGCTGACAATGGATGATTTAATGCGCACCGACGCTCGCACCAGCTTTTCAATTGCCCGACGGTCCAACGCCAACAGGTCTTCTTCATGCTGTTCAAGATAAGTGAACAGATTGGAATCGGCGATGACGGCATGTTTAACAATTTCCGCCATTCCGCATGATATTTCCCTCTGCGGCAGTGTTTTTAAAAGTTCAGGATCGCAGATGACAAATTCCGGCTGATGAAACAGCCCGACGATATTTTTATACCCCTGAAAATTAACACCGTTTTTGCCGCCAATGCCGGCATCCACCTGGGCCAGTAAGGTGGTGGCCACAAAGCCGAAGCGCACCCCTCGCAGAAAAGTCGAAGCCACAAATCCGGTGATATCGCAGACGATGCCCCCCCCAATACCGACGATAAACGCTGAACGGTCCGCCGCGCACGATACCAGACGACCGTAAATATCGCGCACCGTATCCAGGGTCTTGATTTCTTCGCCGGTTCCGACGGTGATCACTTCGGCAGCCATTGAATCCAGCGGGTACAATTTGCCGACGTTAACATCCGTGATGATAATCGGCTTTGCCACCGGCAGGTATCGCTGCAGGTTCTCCAGGCGCTCACCGACTAAAATGGTTGACGGACCTGAGTTCACATCTATGGTAATGGTTTCCATTTTGTTTTTAAAAATCGTTTTTTCTATGATGCCATTTGAAATTTTCGAGGATCCGCCTGCTTGAGGCTTGCATGTGCCCACAGCAGTAATTGTTCGGTGGTCTGCCACGAAATGCACTCATCCGTAATGGAGACACCATATTTTAAAGACGCAGCATCACCGGCAAAAGCCTGATTGCCTTCTTGCAGATTGCTTTCTAGCATCAGTCCGATCAAGGCCGGGTTACCGTTCAAATACTGACCGATGACACTTTTCCAGACGACGGCCTGTCCCTGAAACTTTTTCATTGAATTTGCATGCGAGCAGTCGACCATAATGGCTTCCGGCAAGTTTTTCTCTATCAGCTTCAGGCGTGCTTCCTCCAGACTAATAGGGTCGTAATTGGGTCTTTTGCCGCCCCGCAATACGATATGCACCCATGGGTTGCCGCCGGTTTTGACCACACAGGTTTTGCCGGTCTGGTCGATTCCCAGAAAACTTTGCGGGGCCCGCGCAGCCATCAGCGCATTGATAGCCGATGACAAATTGCCGTCCGTGCTGTTTTTAAATCCAACCGTCATGGATAAACCGCTGGCCATTTCCCGATGGATCTGGGATTCGGTAGTGCGGGCGCCGATGGCCGACCAGCTGACCAGATCGGCAACATACTGAGCGGTGATCGTGTCCAGCATTTCGGTCGCGGCCGGCAGACCCATTTCATTAATCT
>Ga0209742_10000321_pt1 | contig 26218 bp, 20 predicted proteins | sample DeeMarSeWOR38_10_FD_187462 | JGI IMG/M metagenome (GOLD analysis project Ga0209742, IMG submission 187462) | Marine sediment microbial communities from White Oak River estuary, North Carolina - WOR-3-8_10 (SPAdes) (version 2) | ecosystem: Environmental > Aquatic > Marine > Intertidal zone >... | reverse complement strand
GGCCCCTGGCGGTGTCGGTCTGAAATAAAACAGGAGGTAGTGGGTTGGACAACATGGTTTTTATCGGCTTTGGTTTAATTGGTTTCGGCCTGGCATTTTTTTTGTACATGCTTTTGAGCGGCAAACCTGAAAAGGACGACTAAAAAGCATTTTTCAGAATCTTTGTCGCAAGAGATTCGCCCGGCGCCCCCTTGCGGTTATCCCCCCATACGATCCCCACTTTTTAGTATCACCACGAAATTACTGCTTTTTTTGTATAAATATTTATGATAGCATCTTTTAAAACAGCCTGTAATTAAATTGAGCGTTTAAAACCGCCACAAACGCTCAATTTGGGCCATAGAGACATATCGCCAAACGTGAATTTTCCCTCTATATGTGCGTTAAAGATTAATGGATTAGATACATGCTCTCAAAACCCGGATCTCGGATGACCCATACTGAAGGAACGAGCTGGCGGGCGTATCAGGACCGCCTGCAGCGGGTGCAGAGAAATGCCGCTCAAAAAAAATTTATCCGTCGGCATCGAAAATATATCCTGCCGTTAATTGCGGTCGCCTTTGCCGTCTATCTCTCAATTACCGGATCTTTCGGATCGCTTCCTTCCAACCCCAAAGAGACGCCAAAAGTCACCGATGACCAAACGCTTTTCACTGAAATCGGGCCGCGAGCACCTTTAAACAAAGATGATATCCAGCATTTAATCGATCGCCGTCATATTTCAAATTTAGCGGAAAAATCCTTCAAGATTCAGGCAAACGGCAAAAGCCTGCTGGTGCAAACCAGCATCGATCTTTCCCTGCAAAACTATCTCAGCAAAAAATTGGACCGCAAAAACTCCAGCCAGATTGCCATTGTGGCCATGGACCCTGAAGATGGCCGTATGCTGGCCATGGTGGGATATGACAAAACCGATCCATCAAACAATCCCTGCCTGGACAGTTCATTTCCGGCAGCCAGTATCTATAAAATCATTACCGCAGCGGCAGCCCTTGAAAAATGCAACCTTCGCATTGATTCGGAGCTGCAATTTAACGGCCGTAAACACACGCTCTACAAATCCCAGCTCAAAGAAAAAACAAACAAATATACCCACAAAATCTCGCTGAAAGATGCCTTTGCCAGATCAATAAACCCGGTATTCGGCAAACTCGGGGCGCTGTATCTGGGAAAAGAAGAACTGGAATCCTATGCCGGGGCATTTGGATTCAACCACTCGATTAATTTTGAAATTCCATTAACCCCCAGTCAGGCCCTTATTACCGATGAACCCTATCAACGGGCGGAGGTCGCCAGCGGATTCAACCGTCAGACCAGGATGTCGCCGGTCCATGGTGCCTTAATCGCGGCGACGATATTCAATCAGGGCAGCCTGATTGAACCTTCAATCGTTGATCGAATCGTTGGCGAAAAAGGCGTTGAACTGTATCGAAGTCAACCAACGGTTATCACCCAGGCCTTTGCGCCGGAGACATCCCGTGCAATGGATGAACTGATGAAAGCCACCATTGAATCGGGCACGGTCAAAAGCGCCTTCCGGCGATATCGCAAAGACAAAATCATATCCCGGCTTGAGATTGGCGGCAAAACCGGCACGATCAACAACAAGACGGACGATGTCAAGTATGATTGGTTTGTCGGCTACGCGCAGGATACAGACGGCGACGGCAAACTCATCCTGTCGGTGCTGGTCGCCCATCAGAAATATATCGGCATCCGTGCCACCCAGTATGCGATCATGGCATTTAAACGATACTTTACAAGCCATTTTGCCGAATCAGATAAACCGAACATGCCGGACCCGGGTTGACTCGCGATTCAAATTACTGCTAACAAAAAAGCCCGCCGATCTTTCGGTGGGCTTCATTATTTTTCAGTGATGCGGTTTTTCAAAAAGAGCTAAAACCCTGGTGTACAATTATATACGGGCGGTGAATCTTCCCAAGGCCATCTGGCAAGATCGTTCTCGCAATCGACCACCGGATCGCCGGGGCGGATAAAACTCAGTTGGAACTGACTGATCGTCGCATCCAAGGCCTCGGCACCGGAAGCGCCGGTAAAGCCGAATAAGAAGCGCTCAAAAGCGTCCTGTTCGGCTCCGCTGAGGCGAAAGCGCTGGCGCATGGGCAGGTCCGCAACAGCGGTATAATCATATGCGACTCGGGTGTCCTGATAGAAAGTGCCCAGGATCTCGTCGCAGGGAAAATCAGTAGGATCGGAGCATTGGCGCATCCATAACCGCAGCTCGTAGTCAAACTCCCCGTCGGCATTGGGCAGAAGGGCGCGATCCACTTCCAACCGGACGGCCCAGGAGCCCTTTGCGGCTGCGCCGTTCAGCCAGTCGGTGTTGTTGTCCACCGAAACGCTCGAATCCATATCTTCAAAGGTCAGAAGCTTACCGGCACTTTTGTCTTCATCTTTAAAATTCCGGGGATCGGCGAACTGACTGATGGTATAAAGGTTGGTATTATTGGAGCCGATGTGGATAAACCCGGTTCGTCCCAGCGCCGGGGAAGACCTTACTGCAGCCCCTGTCGGGAAAAACCATTTCTGTGTTCCGTCCGGATTGATTGCGTAAACATTGCCGTCCGAGGATCCAATATAGATGGTACCATCGAGATCGACAATCGCCGAAGATTCCACCTCGCCCCCGGTAGGAAATCGCCATTTTTCACTACCATTGGGGTTGATTGCCCAGACATTACCGTCGTCTGACCCGATGTAAATGGTGCCGTTACGCGGATCGATGGCAGCCGAAGATTCAATTTCGCCGTTAGTTCTAAACCGCCATTCGCCCGGACCGGGAAACGTGCCAAGGGGCGGCACTGGATTGGGGTCAGCAAGGCGTGCAGCGGGTCTAAAAGCATAAACATAGTCATCATCATCTCCCACATAGATGACATCATCACTTGGATCGGCGGTTCCTTTGGTATCGACGGTCGGGGAAGAGGTTAGCTCATTGTTTTCGGCAACAAGCGGAAAACGCCACCGAAAAGATCCGTCAGCTGTGTTGACTGCATATATCATCCCATTCTCATTTAAAGTATCCGGGTCAGTGGCCACAAAATAAACCACTGATTCATCAGAGTTTAAAGCCGGAACATTGTCCACCGCTCCTGTCGTGGTAAATCGCCATTTTACCGTGCCGTTTGGGTTGAGAGCGATAAGCTCTTTTGAATTGTCTGTTCCAAAATATATGGCACCAGTTGAATCAACGATGGGTGTGGAACCAACATCTGAAGATGGCGAAATAAGAAACCGCCACTTTTGCGAACCATCCGGGTTTATCGCCACAAGAGAGCTGCCAAAAATATCTGAATAGATGGTACCTGTTGCGGGATCCACCCCCGGCATGTACTCGTTGTTGTCAGTCAGGTTGAAGGTCCATTTTAAAGAACCGTCTTCATTCAGCGCATAAAGGGTGGCATCTAAAGCTGACATATAGATGGTGCCGTCAGGCCCTATAGCCGGGCGCCATGCTGATATGGGGCCACTCGGGCCTTCAAATCGCCACTCTTCGGTCGGTTCCTCGCTATCGGCATCGTGACGGTTGTCATCATATAAAGGACTGTTGCCCCGGCAGGGGATGTTTAAAAAGCTGGTGCGTCCCCAGAAAACATACTGCACCGCGTCCTTATTGCCGGTGAGCGGATCGTTGCGGCTATCGTTATTCAAGTTGCTGGCATCGGCACAATAATCCGGAGGAGGATCCCCGGCGGTGTTGTTCGTTCGCGTGTCGAATTCAACCGCGATTTTAGGCGGATCCAGACCCTGATCGTCTGGATTAGTTGCCAAAAATGTGGTGCCGGCTGCATCCAGGCGGCTGTCTCCGGCATAACCCATGGTCTCGCTGAGCTGAAAATCGCCGCCGACCGAGGAGGCGCTGTTGGGACCGAGCGCACCGAAACCTTTGCTGAGCAAAGTAAAGGTGATGCCGTCGCCCTGCTGGTCGAAGTCCAGCAGGAAAAATACCCGGACACCCAGATTAAACAGGCAGGCGCCCTGCTGGCAATAGTCCTGGTCGCCGCCGATGTACATGTCGCCCTCGAAAAATGCCGATCCGAACTCGTCGCTGGTCCCGCCGCCGATATTAAGCTCATAGTCAACCATGTCTTTTTCGAAAAAACGGCTATCGGTTTCCTGCTCACTTAGACTGGTCACCAGATCTTCTGCCGTAATATCCGGTTTGCGGGAGCCGGGCCGGATCAGAGATGCATCATAGATGCCCTTTCCGAACAGGTAATCACCGCCGTAGCTTGTGTCTACAGATGTGCCGGTGGGGACCGCGAGGTAATTGCGAGGTGACATGATGACATAATCTGATGAGTCTACGCTAAGATTGTTCTGCGATTCTGTGGGTACGGAAATATTCCTCAGACGGACTGTTCCCCCCTCATCGATTAATTCTTCATAGTAATAGTCGTTTCTTCGGATATTGAAAGCCCCTCCAAATCTGGGGAATATACTTCTTGCATTTTCATCTACAATAAGGTCGCCATTCTGTGAAACCTGTTGAATACCCGTCGGCTTAACAGCTAGGGCAACTCTTTCGCCATCGCCGGCATTAAAGTCATCATTCAGTTTTAATTTCAACGTGGTATCTGTTTGGGTAACAATATCTTCAATTTCAGCACTGGCACCTGTGATGCCACCTGCGGTTGGAGAAATACCGGTAAACTCAAAATTAATTGCATGGATGCTGTTTTGCGGTAGTGTATAGGCTGGTGGAATTTTGCCGATGGGAACATCTAAATCCAGATTTTGTTCGCCAGACACCGCTTGTCTTCCATCGGCATCAAACCAGGGGCTGAATACGTTGATGGTAAAACTTTCCATTCCGCCGATTTTATAGGTCGTGGTGTTGAGGGTATTGATCATATGATTCAGATCAAAGTCGAACTTGCGCATCTCGCTGAAAGCATAGCGCATCCCGGATTCAGCCGTGTACCGCGCCCGGCGGAAATCATTACGGGTGACCGTGCTGGCGGTGGTCGATGTGAATAGCGAGACAATGACAACGCCCAGAACACCGAATATGAGCATCAGCACCACGACGTAGATCAGGACATTGCCGTCCGGAGTTAAATGCTTTCTGGTTGGCTGATACTTAACAGTTCGATCAGATTGTTTTTGACGTCGCATGATTGATTCCGGTCTATATCGTCAAGGTTGCATTCTTTTTATTTTTTCAAGGCAAAAAGCTGTCTCTGGAAAAAATCAGCTTGCGGGATCGTCCACCATATTTCTTGGAAATATCCGGGTGCTGAAAACCCGTTCGATATCCCCAACGGTAAATCTGACCTCGATGGATTCGATTTCCAGGGCTCCGTCGGTGTAATAGTTTAAATCTTTAGGGTTTGCTGTTAAAGAGAAAGTCGGGACATTATCCACCAGTAAATATTCATTCCCGGCGACGCTCAGCAAAATTTCGTCGTTGCCGGAATCATATCTGATCCCTCGGGCGAAAGGTAATGTCTCGCTGGTGAAGTCGATATTCGTATTCGAATTGAAATCAGAAATATTATTGATATCTTTCAGTTCGAGACTGATGCGATCAAGGGCGACTTGGGCCTTCAGTGCCCCTTCGGATGTATCTTTGGCCCTCAGATAGCCGTTAAGACCGGTGTACATGAACAGGGTGGTAAAGGTGCCGATTATCCCCACCAGGACCAGGGTGACGGTCAGTTCCACCAGGGTAAACCCCTTTTGGGGCGGAGATGCCGGCGGCATTTTAATAAATGACAATCTGATCATTTGTCGATCTGCTCTTTGTCAAAATGGTCGTCAGCGGAAAGCGGGACCGGATGGCCGGTGCAATCTGTGCCGGCGCTTGGAGCACGACTTTTAAGTTGTCACTCCCTCCGATTTGTTCATCCCCGCTGCTGTCAAAATAAATATACTGGGTGGTGATGCTTATGCCGTCAACCGTCTTGCCGTTGTAATCAGTGAAAATGTTGATCAAGGCGGAGTCCGGGTCTCCTGAATCATTGTTGATATACGCGACATAATCGGCGATGATGCGTTCCATCAGCCCTTCAGCGTTGGATTCATCGCGCACAATTTCGACCGCATTCCAGCTGGCGGTCAGGGCGGTGCCCATCAGATGCACAAAAATGGCTCCCAGAATGCCGGCCGCCACAATGGTGACGATAATTTCCACCAGCGTAAATCCTTTTGAACCGATTTTTGTGGATTTTGAATGCGTCATCGCACCAAACCTGTTTCCGGAGTCACCGTGATGTCTCGCGATTGACCGCCGGCTGAAATGGTTATGGTTAATGGATTGCCGAGGGGGATATTGGTTATTTCATCGGTGTAAGCCGAATAGGGCCTTCCGAATCGATCAAAGAAAAGCGTAAACTCCGTCATACTGTCGACGCCGAGGTCGGCTAACGAGATCTTTAAATTTTGCTCTCCCGGAATCGTTATTTGTCTTGAAACATCATCGGGATTTTGGCCTTCAAAAAGCCAGTATTGATTGAGGCTTGCATTACATTTCATTCCCCAAACCTTTAAAGTCTCATCGTACTGTTTCATGGCCGCAGCCTGCGCATAACGGATCTGGTTGCGGATTCTATCGGTTTGAGCAGCGAGATCAATTTGTTCGGTATTCAGCGATCGACCGATGACATAGGCCGATATGATCGCCATCATGACCAGAACGACGGTGATTTCGATCAATGTGAAGCCGTGTTGATTCCGCAGCATGCCAATTTCCTTGAATAAGGATACGTTTCAGGGGTCCTCGATGAAAGGATGAGCAATAGCCGGACAAAACTAATATAAATGGTATTATTTTTTGGGTGGCGCGTCAAGGAAAAGCCGTTGTTTTAGGCACTTGCAAACTGGCCATTCATATAGTTTTATAGAAGCTATCCAGGTCTGCCACCGGCGCAACAGCGTCCGAGCGTCCGCGGATACTCGTGTGGAAATGCCAACGGATTCATCGCGTTTGAATATCTCCCGCTGAGCGGGATCCCACAGATGCCAATACGATGTGGGAGTGACTTATAACCACCAATAAAAGGGATAATACTCTAAAATAGTTGCCAATTTTTTTCAATCTTTATAAGGTGTCAAAATGCTGCCAAAAAAAATTAAATTGAATCAAATCGGAACCATCATTGCCGAAACCTTTGAATACAAAGACAAAATCGTGTGCTATCTGGGTTCCAATGCCGCTACGCCGACAGCCTCAATTGAGGCCTTGACCGAATCCATCAAGTCCCGCAAACCCGGACTGCCATTCATCAATATGGTGCACTTACTTTTGCAGGGGCCGGTACCCTATGTTGAAGCTGGGCTGCAGGATCGGGTGATGACCTATTCGATTTTTTCGGCAGGTGAGGTTCGAAAAGCGGCCAATGAAGGGCGAGCATTTTATCTTCCCTGTACCCTGGCCAATCTGGACAGCTTGATTGGAAAGGGGCGAAAATTTGAGCCGGATGTGGTTATGTTAAAGGTTCGTCAGAATGAATTCACGGGTGAATTCAGTCTGGGGCTATCGGTTGAAGCCCTTCATACTGCCATCGACCACGCAAAAATCGTGATTGCCGAGCTGGACCCATCTATGCCTTTTACCCAGGGCCAGAGCGTGGTGGACGCCCAGTCCATTGATTATATCATCGAGGCGGGGGTTAAGCCGGTTTATGATTTCAGCCCTCCGGACTTTGAAAATTTGTCGCCGGAAGAAAAGAGGATCGGTGAACTGATCACTCGTTATTTCATTAAGGACGGTGTAACCCTGCAGGTGGGTATCGGCAAAATCCCGGATGCGGTTGTCGGCACTATCCGAGATGCAAACTACAAAGATCTCGGCGTGCAAACCGAGCTTTACAGCGACGGACTAATGCTGCTGGAAAAAGAAGGCATTGTCACCAATCGCAAAAAGAATGCCAATCTGGGCTACAGCACCACCAGCCTGATTATGGGCTCCAGGAGCCTCTATGACTTCGTGCATATGCGTGCCGGTGTTCAAATGCGCCCCTCATCGTATACCAACTCGGCGGAAACCATTCGAAAAAACAGCCCTTTTATTTCGGTTAACACGGCCATCGGGGTTGATCTGCTGGGCAATGTCTGGGCGGATTTCATCGATCCCCGGCGCTATTACAGCGGGGTGGGCGGGCAGCCGGACTTTATCAGGGCTTTGAATGATCAGGCTTATGGCGCGCCGATTATTGCCATCAAAAGCACCACTCACAAAGGGGAATCTAAAATTACGAAAATGCACCCTCCCGGCATCAGTTTAACCGCCAGCGCATATGACGGGGTTGTGATCGTGACCGAATACGGCATTGCCGACCTGCGGGGGTTGACGACCGGCGAAAAGGCCATGGCGATTGCCCGAATTGCCCATCCGCGGTTTAGCGATGGTTTCTGTCGCGAGGTATTTGAAGATCAGCTCTTCACCAAACCCTTCGGTTATTCCCTGGATAAAACACCCAAGGGGGTAATTCTTTACGACGGCAGCATCAAGTTGAACAATTAGCTTGAAAAAGCGCCCGCTGGGGTCAAGCGTAAATCCAGATTTATAGGGGAATCAAAAGGATTTATTCACCACGAAAGCACGAAAGTACGAAAACACGAAAGTATGCAAAGAGATAAAATTTCATGCTTTTTAAATTTCGTGTTTTCGTGATTAATTTTTTTGTCTCAAATGCATCTGTTTCATTTTTGAGCAACCCAACGGTACTTTGATACAATAAAATCAATGGTCTCTCGAAACTACCTGTTTGTCATCCTCTTATCGCTATCGCTGCTATTCTGTGCGGGCGGTCAACCTACTCCGAATGTCGCGGTTGAAACACTGCCGCAGTATGATGCTCTTTTTTCAAACGAAGATGGCTGGACCGGAGCAGATGGGGCCTATTCGGTGGCTTTAAATCAAGACGCGATTGCCTGGTTTTTCGGCGATACCTGGATCGGTCAGATAAAAAACGGCCGGCACGAAAATGCGACGCTTGTTAATAATTCGGTGGCCATCCAACGGGGCAGACGCCTGCCCGGCGCTGAAATGGATTTCTATTTTGGCCGCGCAGCCGACGGCAGTCCGGCTGCTTTCATACGACCGGCCGACGGCCGTGGGTGGTTCTGGGTTTTTGACGGTGTGATGACTGCAGAGGGACTGTACCTTTTTCTGATCCAGGTCGAGCGAAGCGGCGGAGAGGCGCTCTTTGATTTCAGCGTTATCGGAGCCTGGCTGGGCCAGGTTGAAAATCCGGCGGAATCGCCATCTGTCTGGCGGATCCGGCAATCTCGAATTCCCTGGTCTGAATTTTCAGCCTCCGCAAGCATCCTCTGGGGATCGGCGGTGTTGCAGAAGGATAATATCTTATATATATACGGAACGACGGAAGATGTCGGAAGCGCGGTTCGCCGGAAACATATGATTTTAGCCCGGGTTCCGGCGTCCGACCTGGCTGACTATTCTCGATGGCGGTTTTTTGCCGACGACCGCTGGGTATCGGATTTCAGGCAGGCCAGCCGCCTGAGCGCCGATGTGCCCCATGAGTATTCGGTCAACTATCTTCCCCTGCTGGATAAATACGCGGTCATCTATTCGCAAGATGGATTATCGAAAGATATTTTGGCCCGTCTGTCTCCCGAGCCTCAGGGGCCCTGGGGCGATCCCATCAGGCTTTATCAGTGCCCGGAAGCCGAATGGGACCATTCGATTTTCTGTTACGCTGCCAAAGCGCATACCCATCTTTCACAAATGCCCGATCAGCTCATCATAACCTATATTGCCAATTCAGTGGATTTTGATAGAACTGCCAATGATGCCCGCCTGTATCGTCCAAGGTTTTTGAAGGTGACTTTTAGGCCAAAAAAAAGTGACTAAAGTGAACTTAAGTTCGAAGTGACTAAAGCTAAGGAATGCTATCGGATTTTAGTCCTTAACAGGATTATTTTTGGACTTCTGCATGGACCCAATCCAGAAAGGGCTGGTAGCCGTCCAAAACCGGCAGGCTGACAATGCAGGGGCAATCGTAACTATGCAAAGATTTGACTTTGTCGATCAGCGGGGAAACTTTCGTGTCAGTGGTTTTGGCAATTAAGACCACCTCTGAATCTTCCTGAACTTTTTCCTCCCACCGATAAATGGACTGCATGTTTTCCAGAATATTGACGCATGCGGCCAGCCGGGTCTCCACCAAAGCTTTCCCAATTTTTTGAGCCTCAGTTTTACTGCCGGCGGTCATATATACAAAATGAACGGACATCGGGGTCCTCCCTCGTTTTCAGCAGTAAATTTGTTTAATCTTCAAAATAAAAGCCCTTGATTTCGGGGTTTATTTTTTGGTTTCAGGCCTCAGTTTTCAGAGGACAGAGGCCAGAAAACAGAGGACAGATAGGTCTTTTGATCTTGTAGTGTTATATCTGTCATCTGAGCGCTGTCTTCTGTTATCTGTTTTACGAAGATAAGGAGCGGACGATACCGCTGCGCGGTTTCCAGGGGCCGCCTCCTTTGGGCTGCAGGTTTTCAAAACATTCCACCAGATCATCGACCCGGGCTTTGTTCCAGCCCACCAACTTGATTCCAATCTGCTGACCGGGTTTGCTCGATTTGACATTTTGTTTTTCTCTTTGCAGCGATGTAATTTTTCCGAAATAAGCCGGTCCCATGGCGGTGATGACCCGAAAATCTCTACCCATCTCAATGGTGCCTTCAAGCACCTCGCATCCGATAACCATTCCTTTGGTGCTGGATTTAAAAGTGGCAATGACCCTGGCCTTGCCGGTGATTTTCTCTTCGGGAGCCGTGATGCTAAAACTCTTAGCAATTTTTCGGGTATCTTCGGTCAATGTATAGATGGTATCATAGAGCCGCACTTCGACTCCGAATTCCTTGATTTCCTGTTTCAGCTTCGGCAGGACATCAACATTGAATCCAATGACCAGTTTGCTGCCGGTGCGGGCCATCAGTACATCGGATTTGGATATGTTGCCGATTCCGATCTGGATCAGGTCGATTTGAACGCCGGGCACCCTGATTTTAGACAGGCTGGCACTGATGGCTTCTGCCGTGCCGGCCATATCACATTTTAAAACGATTTCCAGTCTATTTTGGCCAGTGCGGTCAGGCGGCAGGTTATGCAGCGTTTTCTTTCGAGCCATTTCTTTTTCTTTTTTTCAATATGGTTTTGTATTGTAACAATTAGTCTATTATAATTTCTTTTTCCGCAGAGTCCAGTATCAAAATCCAAGAATTAAAAAGTCCCGCCGGCTAGGATTTTCTCAGCCGCTATTTTGGCTTTTTCAAAAGGATCCACCTCAATTTTTGTCCGGGGGTCACCCTGATATTCGAACAGAATAAAATAAAGCGCCTGGATGAGAAAAAACAACCACATGCCGAGCGCCGAAACCGGGGTCACACCGGACACAGCGCCGGACACGAGTATACCGGTGGTTAGGCCCAGTCCCAGTTCAGCAACCAGGCGCTTTGCCAGCGGTCTTCTTCTGAAGCAGACACCGCTGCGAATCCAGCTCAACGTCGCCAGGGCTGTAAATAGATAGACTGTCACTGAATCGATCAAAAATGCAGACCCCAGCAGCATCAACAACGGTAAACCAACTGCCTTCAGCGGCTGAGACGCTCTGCGGGACAGCAGCACCGCATATCCGGCCAGCAATGCCCAAAGCGACAGCTGAAAACTCAGTGGCCAGAACACCAGGATGCTTAACGCCGAACACAGCGGAATGTAAGCCAACCCGCCAAGCATACCCCAGATAATTGTTGATCGAATGGGACTTGTAGGGATTTTCATGATACCGCACCTCCTTTCAGGGATTCCTTTCTCTGAAGAAGCTCAAGTTCAATCTCTTCCGGGCTGAGGTCATAGAAGCTAAAATCGGCCGGCATCGCCGGACAGAAATGATTCCTGTTCTGTTTTGCGGTGCGATAAAAAAAATCGGCGGCCTGTTGCCGGATCTGCTCATATTGCAAGCGCTGCTGCTCCATATCTTCCTTAAACGCTTCGATTTCATGATTCAGCCGATTGAGATGGCTGTCGCGATCCGACTGGATATGGTTCATGGGTTTGAGCTTTTTTATCAGCATGCGGGCAATATCGTCTCTGTCTTTTTGGATGGCGACTTCAAGGTCGCGCTCCAAGTTGTTGGTCTCTTTTAAACCCTTTTCATAGTCCTGCCGGGCCTGATCCCTGGCAAAACACATTTGCTTGAGTCTGGTTTCTTTATCATCCAGGCATTCTTCCATATCTCTCAGATGCTGTTTGAGCAGCAGTCCCTGATCTTCCAGCTGGTCCATGACACCGTGCATGTCTGCTCTAAACAGCCGAAAAATACGCGCTAAAATGGCCATAATAATCTCCTTTTCGAAAGTTTTTATTATTCGGACGGCCGGTGAATTTTGCCGCCATGCTCTCCTTAGGCGGGCATCCAGGCCGTAAGCAAAGCATATCTGGATTCCCGCCTTCGCGGGAATGACAATCCTGTATCCTAAATTCCTCAATTGGCGATCTATCGCCTCCCCTTATACCCTTCATACTGCAACGCCTTTGAATTGGATTTTTGCTTACGGGAAACTGCAGACGGAGACCCTTTAAAAGTATCTTCGACTCTTTGTTCCAGATCTCTTAGATCTTGATCCAGATTTCGGGTAACCTCGGCCGAGCCGACGGCGGCATTGATCGACTCCTGCTCGCGGTAATAGGTGTTGATCCGCTGCAGGGCTTTTTGCTTTTCACCGGCTTTAATGTCAGCCGCCACTTCCTGTTTGAGCCGGTTATAATCTTCTCGGACGACCTTTTCAGCCCAGGACGTTTTGTCGATCGAGGCCTGTACCTCCCTTTGGTCTTTGACACACGCAATTTCGTATGAGCCCGGCAGCACGGTTTCCAATAGCTGGCCGTGATAGTGATAGCGGACTTTGATCCGACCCATTGTAAAATTCCCCGGTGCGCCGGTGGGTACCTGAAGCGTCAGGAATATTTGGCGGGTTTGGCCGCCGCGCAGATCACCCGGATAAAAAACAGCCTGACCCTTTTGAATCCTTACCGGGTAACCGGCGGCATCGACTACCGATATGCCGTCGACCAGCGGGAAAGATATCGAAACATTGGTTGCAGCCGTTTGCCGGGTGTAGAAAAATTCTTTTTGAAATACTTCAGCAAACGCCGCCGGATTTTCCAGATAGTAGTAATTTCCGGCGCCGCGGTCGGCGATTGCAGTCATCAGCTGCTCATTGAAATCGTGCCCCACGCCGACAGTGCTGACAGCAAATTCTTTTTCCACGGCCACAGCAGCCATCTGGCCCAGCCGGGTGGAATCGGTAATCCCCTTATTGGCGAGACCGTCGGAGATTAGAATCAGCTTTCTGGCATTTCCATTTGCGGGGGCCGATAGAATCAAGTTGATGCCGGCCTGCAATCCGGCACCCAGATTGGTTCCGCCGCCGGCGTTAATGCCGGGAACCAGAACTTGAAGCTGTTTGGCGTGGTCTGCAGTCACAGGCTTTAAACCGGTGATCTGCTGAACGTGATCCGAATATGCGATCAGGGCAAAGCGGTCTCTGGCGCTCAGGCCGGATAGAAGGTTTAAAACCGCCTGCCGGGCGTCGTTGATTTTAGGCCCGTTCATCGAACCGCTGCGATCCAGGACGATGACCATATCGACATGGCGCGAATCCGCTGATTGCGGATCGAAGCCCGCAGCGGCACGCAGGGTTAAAGCCAGATGGACTTTACCGTCAGATCCCTGCAAAACTTTATTCTGGACCAGACGACCGTCAAGGGTGATCGGGCCCGATTCTACCTCGGCGGTGGGCATTCTATGGGTGATCAGGGCTGAAAGCCAGGATTTGCCGGTGTCGGTCGAATAGGCCGCCATTGCGACCCCGGTGGCGGCGATTAGACTGATAATCAAAATAAATGATTTTAGACGCGTGGGTTTCATGGTTGGCTCCTTTCGATAAGTGGTTTTAAAACCCCATGCCCCGCATAGTGAAGCGGGATTTCGCAATACAGCTCTAATTTTAGCCCAGGACCGGTAAAACACAATTCAAAGAAGTGTAAAAAAAACAGGGCAAGATTTTACATAACTTTTACTTTGAAAATGGCTGGATCTGATATACTGTCATTAAAAGGCAGGGCTACTGTTGTTAGAAGCAGCAAAGGGCAAGGACGAAATGAAAAAACCCAAAGCACGCATCCTTGTGGTTGAGGATGACCCGGCGCTGTTGCGCGGGCTTGCCGATGTGCTGGTTTACAATGGCTATCAGGTCACGTGCGCCGATGACGGCGGGCAGGGGCTTGATGCGGCTCTGTCCGAGGCTTTTGATCTGATTCTGTTAGATGTCATGCTGCCGACACGCGACGGGTTTTCAGTCTGCAAAGAAATTCGTAAAAAAAAGCCGGCTCAGGGTATTATCATTATTACGGCCAAGGGCGCCGAAGATGATATCGTCACCGGCTTTAATGCCGGCGCTGATGACTATATCAGCAAACCGTTTTCTCTCCGAGAAGTGATGGTGCGGGTGGAGGCGGTTTTACGGCGTACCGGGAAAAATCCCGGTGACGCCGAAATTCATTTTCGCGATATTTTTTTCGACGGAAAAAACCTGGTGGCTAAATATCAAAATCAAACGGCGGAACTGACGCGCAAAGAGATGGATATCGTCGCTTATTTGCATCGCTACCGGGATCGGATCGTCTCGAAAAAAGAACTGCTCACCGAGGTGTGGCAATATGCCGACGCCGATATCGAAACCCGTACCGTGGACATCCATATGCTAAAACTGCGTAAAAAAATCCTCCGGCTGATCGGAGACACACCTTTCATAACCACCATCCGGGGGGAAGGCTACCGGCTGGAACCCGAAGAATGAAACGATTACAAATTTTAATTCTCATATTCTGTGTGACCCTGTCAGTTCCGCTCGGGTATTTTGTGCTGCGGACCTATCGCGGCCTGGAACAGGAAGAAGCGGCCACGCTGAGCTATTTTGCCAATACCCTTTTTGACGAGGTAGAAGCGGCGCTGGAAACCCTCGTTCAGCAGGAGGAGGGCCGGGCTATTGATGAATACAATTTCACCATGAGCCCCTCTGAAGGCCGTTACAACGAAAACCGCTCACCGCTTTCCACGCTGCCGGCGCAGAAATATATCCTCGGCTATTTTCAAAACAATCCGGACGGATCTTTTCAAACCCCTCTGGCTCAGGCCGGGAAATCCGTTGCCGCGGATCGCAAAGATGCCGTGACCCGGCTGGAGCAGGCCAATCGCATTTTTAACCGCATAAGAACCACCGACACGGATAAAGTAATCATTCCGCCGGCCCCGAAGCTGGCTGATGCCGAGCAGAAGCCGCAGAGTCGATTCGCTGAAAAGTATCTGGACTTAACCCGTTCACAGGAGCCCAAAACCCGGCTGGGTCAAAAAGAAAAGCGCTTTGAAAAAGTCACCGTGGCCCAGGCCAAAAACCTGGCTCGCCAGGAAATTGGCGCCGCCGCAGGGAGCCCGACGCCGCCGGCAGCGACACCATCCGAGAGCGCTCCGGGGCGCGGACCAGATACAGAAGATAGCCTGATGGACGCGGACAGAGATCGGGCCGCCAAAATGGACCCGCGCCGTGAGCCCTACGCGGAGGAAACCGAGGCTGTTGAAACCGGGGAGGCCGCGGCCGAAACCCGGGATGAAGAAAATTTTCAGGTGGAAGTTGCTCCGCTGCAAGCGGTCCTAATCGACACGGATCAAATATTTATCTTTCGCCGCATCATGATCAACCAGAAAATCTATCGGCAGGGTTTCATTTTGAAGGTGCGCGCCTTTTTAGACGATCTGGTGCAAAATTATTTTATTGCCCAGCCCATGGCCGCCTATTCCAATCTGCGCCTGCAGGTTACGGATCAGGGTCAGGAAATTGCCCGGGTGCAGGCCGGCATATCGACCCGCAAGCCTGAGTTTGTCCTGATGCGGGCATTTCCGTCGCCGTTTGCATTTCTAAATGCCACCCTGAGCTGCGATGAAATTCCGCGTTCCGCCGGCCGCAACACGCTGATGGTCATGATGGTTGTGCTGGCGGCGATTTTTTTAATCGGATTGTTTGCGATTTATAAAAGTGTGAGGGCCATCGTGGATCTTTCCGAGCGCCGCTCGCAATTTGTCTCATCGGTAACGCACGAATTAAAGACACCGCTGACCAATATTCGCATGTACATTGAAATGCTCGAGCAGGGCATTGCGAAAGACCCCGAACGCGAGCAGGAGTACTTTCAGATCATCAATTCCGAGGGTTCCCGTTTGTCCCGTCTGATTAACAATGTTCTCGATCTGGCCAAATTGGAGAAAAAACAGCGACCGCTTAATCTGGCACAAGGCACATTTGAAGAGGTGGTTATCGAGGTTCAAACGGTTATGCAGGCCAAACTTCAGCAGGAAGGCTTCAACCTGAAAATTGTGCAGGAGGACATCCGCCCGTTTAAATATGACCGTGAGGCCATGATTCAGGTGCTGATCAATCTAATAGAAAACAGCGTCAAATTTTGCCAATCAGCCAAAAACAAAGAGATCACGATTCGAATCTATCAGGAATCCAACGGTGTGAAGATTGCGGTTTCCGATCACGGCCCCGGGATTCCCCGTCATGCACTTAAAAAGGTTTTCGATGATTTTTACCGGGTTGACAACACCCTATCCCGAAAAACCCGCGGAACGGGTATCGGCCTCGCTCTGGTTAAAAAATTTATCACACTCATCGGAGGCAGCGTCGCAGCAGAGAACAACGCGGAAGGCGGCTGCACGATTACCATTTCCCTGCCTGCCGGAGATTAATATGCCGGCTGGTTATTTCAAACGATGCGACCGAAATATTAGCGGAAAAGACAATGCCGGGAAATGGTTATTGGTTATACGTTATTTGATATCGGAAGGGAGCGATACGTCAGTCTATTAACGAATGACCAATAACAAATAACAAAAAAAATCGATTTCCAATCAATTTTTTTGATCGAGAACATCTCTGACGATTTTTGATAGTCTTCGAATGGTAAACGGCTTCATTATCAACCCTTTAATTCCCAGATCCCTGGCTCGCCGTTCGTCTATTCTTTCGCTGTAGCCAGTGCAGATAATGACAGGGATATCCGAACGGAATTTCATCAATTCCGATGCCAGATTGTCGCCGGTCATGCCGGGCATCGTCATATCGGAAATCACCAGGTCAAATTGGTGCGGTGCAGCTTCAAAGGTCTTGAGGGCTTCGACCGGGCTGGTCCGCGTTTGCACCTGGTAGCCGAGTTTTTGCAACATGCTTTTAGCCAGATCAATCAGGGTTTCCTCATCATCGACGAACAGAATGTGTTCATTGCCGCTTGGAAGTGCCTTTAACTCTTCGGTTTCCGATTCCATTTGTTTCCCCATAACCGGGAAAAGAATATCAAAACGGGTCCCTTTGCCGGGTGCGCTTTGAACCTGGATGCCGCCGCCGTGCCCTTTAACGATGCCATGGACAACGGCCAACCCCATGCCAGTGCCTTTGTCCAGTTCCTTGGTGGTGAAATAGGGATCAAATATGCGCTCCATGGTTGCAGAGTCCATCCCATGACCCGTATCGCTGATGGTCAGCTTTACATAAGAGCCGGATTTGAGTTCAGGATATTGCGTGGCCCTTTTGATGTCGAGATCCACATTTTGCAATTTGACATTTAAAACACCATCCGTGTCTGCCATGGCATGGGCGGCATTGGTGCAGAGATTCATCATCACCTGATGTATCTGGGTTGGATCCGCAAAAATGGTATCCAGATCGGATTCGATGTTTTGCCTGATCTCAATGGTGGTCGGCAATGACGCACGCAGTAGTTTTAATGCCTCTCTAACGATGGGCGCCAATGAAATGATCTTTTTGTCCTGTTCACTTTTGCGACTGAAGGCCAGAATCTGTTTTACCAGGTCCTTGGCGCGATGTCCGGCTCTGAGAACCTGGTCGATGTTGTAGTGCTCCATTGAATCTTTTCGGGTGTCGTATAGCGCCATCTCAGCGTAGCCAATAATCGCACCAAGAATGTTGTTGAAATCATGGGCAATACCTCCTGCCAATGTTCCAATGGCCTCCATCTTCTGGGCCTGTATCAGCTGGGTTTTCAATTGCTCCCGTTCTTGCTGTGCTGACTTGAGTTCGCTGATATCGCGAGTAATGGTCAGGATGTGCGGCTTATTTCTGAGCCTGATCAAAACAGCCGACATCAAAGCTGTTATGATTCTGCCGTCTTTAAGTCTGAATCTGGCTTCCAGATTTTCGATTTTCCCGTTTTGGGCAATACCTGCTGTTAGTTTTTCGCGTTCCCGGGGATTGTGCCAGATATCAAGATCGGCTGCTGTCTTGCCGATGACTTCCTCGTGCCTCCAGCCGGTCACCCGGGTAAATGCGCTGTTGATATCCACGCAGCGACCGTCTTCTATCTGGATAATGGTGACGGGATCCGGAAAGGTTTCAAAAACCGTCCGCAGGCGCTCCTCGCTTTCCTGCAGGGCCTGCCGGGTCTTTTTGTTTTCCAGTGCATTGGCGAACACCTGTCCCACAATTTTGAGCAGCGAATTGGTGTCCTCGGCCCACATTTTTGGTTCTCTGACCGAATCCAGGCCGATAAACCCCATTACCTTGCCGCTGATGACCATCGGCATACATAACACCGATTGGACACCTTGTTTTTCAAATTCAATCTTTTCCTCGATAGCCTCCGGGGGCAAGTCGCGAACACTGGGGACGATAAGCATGTCTCCGCGCAGGAATTTTCCCATGGACCAGGGATAAATTATTACCGGTGCATTTTGAATGCGTTGGATGGCCGGTTCTATTTCCTCTGCGCACCATTCATGGGTGCAGGAAACAAATTTATGGTCATCGGAGAACTGGAAAACATAACTGCGATCCGCATTGGCAAATTCTCCGATTTGTTTAAGGGTATGATCAATTTCATCATCGATTTGAGCCGGATGCAGGTTGATAAATTGGCTGGAGATCTTGGTAATCAAATGCTGGAATTTCAACCGGTATTGCAGTTCATCTTCGGCCCGTTTGCGTTCGCTGATATCCGTTATTATGCCAAGAATCGCCGGACCATTCTCATACTCTATGAGCTTGGTGGTGATGATCGCGTCGATTTTTTCCCCGCGTTTGTTCAAAAGGGAGTATTCGTAGGGCTCGACATCTTCGCCGGCCATGTGGCGTTTAAAGTTGGCACGAATTAAATCAATTGATTCCGGGGCAATCAGATCCATAAAATCAAAATCCGGAGCGTAAAAATCCTTTCGGCTGTAGCCCATAACCTCGACACATCGTTTGTTGGCATAAACAACGCGGCCCCCCTTGTTAATAAAGATCATGTTGGGGGTCTGCTCGGTAAAGACATGAAAAACGCGCCCCGCATTAATGGATGACGCTTCGTCAGACCCGGCGGCAATCTGTCTTTCCAGTTTTTTTATGCGCTTCACCAAATCATCACGGGTTTGTTTTCCCATGTAACCCCCTTGATGAAAAAAAGAGCAAATAAAGGTTTTTTAAACAGTGAGCTGCTGTTTTTGAGGACGCTTCCGGTGAGAATTTATAATAATTCTAATAATTTTATAACCTATTTGCCTCTAAATTGTCAAATTTTTCTCTCGTTTTATAAAGGTGAAATTTAGGCTTGAAATTTTTTTATTTATAAAGCATTAATGATCTCTTGATTTTAAATTCAGGGTCTGTTTGATGCTGACTCTTAATTAACGAAAATCATAAACTTTAATAATTTATGCGTTTTTGAGGGAGATGAGAATGCGGAAAATAGATATCTTATGCTTGCTTTGGAGTGTGGTTTTGGTTTTTGGAAGCATCACGATGGTTGTGGGGCAAGAAACAGAGACAGAAATGATTGTCCCTATGGGGATCATCGAGCTCGGACCGCCCGATTCGGTGGAGCCGGTGAGAACTTCTGTTGAATTCCCTCATTCCAAGCATTTTGCCAGTGTTGATTGTCGGACATGTCATCATAAATGGAAAGGCTCTGAAGTTATAAGCGGTTGCACGACCTCGGGCTGCCATGATGTGACGGTTTCACCAACAAAATCCGTGAAAAATAGGCCAAATCCGGATTCATTGATAAAGTATTATAAGACCGCTTATCACAAAATGTGTATTGGCTGCCACAAGGAAATAAAGGCCCAGAATAAACAATTGGAAGCTTCCTTTAAAGAATTGAAAGAAAAATTACCGCCTTTCGGCCCCACCGGCTGCATAGAGTGTCATCCGAAAGAATAATAAAACCGGTTTCAAAACCCTCATCTTTTGCCCGAGGGCTGTGTTGCCCCGCCAAAGCGGGATCTCACATCTGTTTTTATGAATATTAAGGAGTTCGTCAATCCGATTCAAAATACTCACGTACTATCGATTACGCTCCGTTTTTGAATCGAATCGGCGCCTTGCCCTCGGTCAAAATCTAAAGATTTTTAAACCGGTTTTAGTACCTATCTTAGAAATACTGTTTATTTTTGACCTTTACTTCATAATACCCCCTCTTCACGAGCGGAACCTTCAGCCCCAAAATTTTTGCAAATGAACCCAACCGTTATCCGCCGGTACAAGATGATGCTGAATTTCAGCAACCGGCATATTCATATGCACTGCATTGTTCATTGAAATATTCGGCTGCTTCTTCAACCGTATCGAAGGTGATCCAGTCCCGCCACAGGGTAATTTGGCCCTGTTTGCGGGTTAGCTCGATTGTTGTGTTTCCATGGTATTCGTAACAATCCTGATAATCCGGGTCAAAAGTATGTTTTGTCATGTTTGGTATCTCCTTTTTTCGTTTGGCTGTTTTCTTTGATGAATCAAATGAATAATATTTTCATTTTTGAGTACAACCTTAACATGGCGGTTTGTCAGATCAGGACAAAATGCCGGGAGAAAAATTGAAATTTTGATCCGGAAGCTTGACCGCTTGCTCGAAGGCAGGTTTAATTGTGATTTGTTTTTTTGCGACAGACGATTATTTTACCAACCACTTCTGGTGAGAGGGTGTTTATTATGGCACGGGGAGATCAATTGGCCCGGCAGTGGCGGATTTTGCAGAGTTTAATCGCATCGCGCAGAGGAAAGTCAGCCGCTGATTTGGCCCGGGAGCTTGAATATCACTGGCGCACGGTATATCGAGATCTGGAGGCCTTACAGCTGGCCGGCTTCCCGATTTTTACCGACCGTATAGATGGCAAAAATCTGTGGTCCGTTCTGGACAGTGCGCGGCACAACATTCCCATTCCGCTGAACCTGACGGAAATAATGGCCCTATATTTTAGCCGGGGTTTGATGACTGTTTTGAAAGACACGGTTTTTTTTGAATCCCTGGAATCGTTTTTCCGGAAGATAAAGACCACACTGCCGGCTGAAGCGATCCAATATCTTGAACGGTTAGAAGAAAGCTTTGAGGTCGGCTCAAAGCCCTACAAACAATATGGTCAGCTGCGAGATCTAATCGACAGGGTCAGTGAAGCCATTGTTCAGCGCAAGACCATCGAAATCGATTATTTTACGATGAGCCGCAAAGAAAAGACCCGTCGCAAAGTGGCACCTTATAAAATCTGGTTTTTTGACGGATCGTTTTACCTGGTCGGAAATTGCGGGCTGCGGGAAGACATCCGGATTTTTGCCCTGGATCGGATCAAATCCTTACGGTCGACTGATGAATCCTTTGAGATGCCGCAAGATTTTAAAGTCGAAGATTTTATGCAGACCAGCTTCGGTGTGTTTCATGGCGAGCCACAGAACGTGAGAATCCGGTTTGCAGCTGAAGTTGCTGGTTATATCAGCGAAAAAGTCTGGCATAAGACCCAGAAAATTAAACCTCAGAAGGACGGATCCCTTATTTTTGAGGCCCGGGTCGCGGGAACTGACGAAATTAAATTCTGGCTAATGACCTGGGGATCCAAGGCCGAGGTCCTGGCACCGAAAGGCTTGCGGGAAGAAATGAGAATAGAAGCAGAGGTCATGCTGCAGAAATATAAAACTTGAGAGTGCGAATTCTCTCGATGTTTAATTTAACCCCAAAGGTCACGAAGGACACAAAGTTAAGAAATAAAACCATCTATCAATCTTCATACCTTAACAAGTTTCAAGTTTCCAGCCCCTTCTTTGCTTCCTGCATCAGCCATGCAATGGGCAATCCCTGGGGGCATTTGCTTTCTGCTTCCGAATAATCCAGGTTGGTCAAGCTTCTGCGAATTTTTTCGGGAATTTTGTTAAAGCCGGTTGCGGCAACTTTATAATCGCCGTAGCTGTTACAGTACATCAGATATCGCATCACATCTCCGATGGGCGCATTTCCATCCACACAAGATTCACAAATATCGGTGCACCCGGCACAATAAGCTGACCGGGTTTCTTTGGCATAAAGCTGCATCAATTCATTATCCCGGGCGGAAAGTTGGGTTTTATCGAGGGCAGCAGCCACATTGGACATTAGCAGGGTCATATTTGGCATTTCCGAGCAGATACTGGCAATCCGAGGGTTTTGCCAGACCGCTTTGAGTTTTGCCTGGGCGTCCGTAAAGCCTTTTTGCAAAAATCGTCCGGCCAGCTCGAGCTCGGTGGCGGTGCTGGTTTTGACCTGACCGCCAGCCTGGGTTTTCATGGCGGTTAATCCGATGCCGGCTTTGGCGCAGGCTTCCACGGCCCGTTTCATGCGATCGTTATACATCAGTCGGTAATTATAGCTCATCATGATGCCGTCAATCCAGCCGAGGCCGGCAGCTCCCAGCAGGCATTCTTCCATGTTGCTGTGGGTGCTGAAGCCGAAAAAACGGATCTTGCCTTCTGCTTTGGCATTCTGCGCCCAGCGCTTTGTTTGCACGTCCAATTCGTCAGCGTTCCAGATACCGTGGGCAAAGTACAGATCGATATAATCGGTTTGCATGCGTTCAAGCGACAGGTTCAGATCACGGGTTCTCCCGTCGGCGGACCCGGCGTGGGATTTTGTCACCAGAAACACCTTTTTGCGGTCTTCGGGGTATTTTGTGAAATATTTGCCGATCGCCGCTTCGCTGTTCCCGCCCATGTAGGTATTCGCCGTGTCCCAGTAGGTGACGCCCCATTCGACAGCCTGTCTGAGCAGCAACTGGCTGAAGGCCGCGTGCAAACTGGTGCCGAATCCCAGAATAGGGACCTCAATTCCGGTTTTGCCGAAAGGACGGGTCGGAACAACGACTGCTTCATCAGAAGCCGATGCCGCAAAATGATTAAGTGTTATAACAGAGCCCGCGCCAGCCGCACAGGCAGCTTTTAAAAAGGCTCTGCGCGTCCAGCACGAATGGTTTTCTGCCATTGTTGAATTTTCCTTAATCTTAATCCTGATGGAGCGAGCGTTGCAGTTTCAATCTGTTTGCCATCAGTTAGCGTTTATCCCTGTACGATTAATGCATGCTGGCGCGAGCGGGATTCATTCTCAGCGGTGACGCGGATAGCACGCTTACCGCGCACCGGGCATTCATGTTCGCAGACCCCGCAGCCGATGCACCGTCCGGGATCGACATAGGGCTGCTGGAGACGAATCTGAATCGATATCGAATTTTGGGCCTGCGGCGGTTGTTCAAATCGGAACTTCCTGTCGACCGTGAGGCTGTGGGACGTATTGGCGATGATTGGCCGTGGGCGCCCATCCGGAATCCCCCGAACAACACAAAAATAATCTCCCGTGGCATATTGGTTTGCAACCAGCGTATCGGTTTGAAACTCGATCCGGTTGCTATCGGCATTTTTGACAACCAGCGGATGCTGGAGGGACACGCTGTTGAACAGCTCGCGGGTAAAGATTGCCTTCGGGCTGACCGGACAATTTTCCTGACAGACGATGCACGGCCGGTCCATAGCCCAGGGCAGGCAGCGACCGCGGTCGATAAAAGCGGTTCCGATTTTTATAGGGCCCTGTTGCGCATATCGGCCAAGCCCCTGGCGTTCCTCGAGACTGATGGGCCGAATTGCGGCCGTCGGGCAAAGATGACCGCAGGCGATGCAATTGTGCTGGCACCCGCTGGTGCCGATTCTAAAATTGAGCACCGGTGTCCACAGGCCTTCCAGCCCGGCCGTCAGCCCGGTCGGGTGAATCACATTGGTCGGACAGATGCGCATGCATTGGCCGCATTTTATGCAGCGCGATAGAAACTGCGGTTCCGGCAGGCTGCCCGGTGGGCGCACCAGGCGAGCAGCCCAGTTGGGACCCGGATTGCCGGCGATTCGCAGAAGCGGCATGGCCGCGGCTCCGGAGACGGCAGCAGTTAAAAATTCCCGCCGGGACAGATCTGTTGATAGGATTTCTCCGCCAGCAGACGGTGCGGGTCGATAGCCCATCAGGCCATGATGGCAGTCATCCACACAGTTTAAACACAGGACGCATTCTGCAATTCGAATCCGGGTCGTGGGCTGGCAGGCGCCCTCGCAGTTTTTTTCACACAGGTGGCAGTCGGTGCATTCTTCTTTTGATTTGCCGATGCGCCAGATGGCAAAGCGGCCCAGCATCCCGAAAAGGGCGCCCAGCGGACAGACAAAGCGGCAGTAAAAGCGAGGCCAAATCAGGTTTAGCAGCATTGACACCAAAAAGATGGATGCGATCAGCCAGGTGCCGGCATAAAGTCGCGGGCTGCTGGAGGCCGTCAGGGTGGTCTGATCGATTAGTGGCAGGATCAGTAAATTGATCGAGCGGTACACCAGCGGTATCGGGTCCAGCAGCCCGATTTGTAGCGATGCCACCGGCCGCCAGTCGCCGCGAAATAAGAAACTGGCCAAAATCCAGCCGGCGGTGACAGTCAAAACACCGGCGATGGCGGTTTTCATATTCAGCTCCGCCTGTCGGATCGCCAGGACGATTACGGCAGCTAAACCCGCAGCAATCAGCGCCGCAAACCCGGCCGGCGTTGTGCGCGGCAAACGAATCACATCAATGACAAGCTCAGCAACGGCCATGGTGAGCAGAAAAACCAGAAACCAGTATTTAAGCGACTGCGCCGAACGGTATCGATTGGCCTCGAGTTTGGCCTTGAGCGAGCGTCTGCGGTTGGCCAGATAACCGATAAACTGGTGCAGGGAGCCGAACGGGCACAGCCAGCCGCAGAAAAACCGGCCGAGGATAATCGTCAGGACCACCGTGGCAAGGCCCCAAAGCAAGCCGGCATAAAGTGTTCGAGTGGTCAACAGGGTGCCAAGACCCACCAGCGGATCCAGTTCAAGGATCCAGTTGACGGGCCATCCGCGCAATTGCCACCAGCGATCTCCCAGTGTGGCTGCCAGGCAAAACCAGAGAAAAAGGAGGAAAAAAAATATCTGGCAGATTCGGCGGGTGGTTACAATATTCATATTTTCAACAATTTCATAATCTTAGATATTAGATAGCGGGCAATTTTTTTTGTTTAATTTGTTTGATTGGTTTAATTGTTTCGATTCGTTCGAGAGGTTGAGATTAAAACAATAAAACCAATTCAACCAATGAAACAAATAAAACTAATGCAACGATGTTTTAGATCTATATTACAACCCGGAACCCGGAACGCTGAACCGGGAACCTTCATCATATGGACGCCATCACCGGATTCAGTGATTGAAAATCAGCGGTGCCTGCGCCTGTCGCTTCTGCTTTTTTTATAAATGCCAGCTCATCAACGGTTTTGCCGAGCAGGGTGGCGCCGAAGGCATCAGCCGCCACCTGGTCGGTGCTGACGATCATCGTGTGGGTTTCTTTCAGGTCTGAAAGTGACCCCCCCGTCGGACCGTTGCGCATCATGGTGGTGGTGCCGTCTAAAATCACCAGGGTAGGCTTAATCATCATCGCCAGCTCCTTGATAACCGAGTGAATATCCTGGTGAAAAATATTGCGACGCCCGCCCAGCAGCCCATACCAGTTTTTCATTATCATGGAAGCACCGCTGCGGTGATGATCTTTGACCGGCGCGGCTCCGATGATTTTGTCGATCCGGCGCAAAGGTTCATACAGAACCGGCCAATTGCGAATGAGCTGCCCGTTCGCCAGGCTGAAGGGTTTAAATAATTCCTGCTGCGGCAAAACAACGGTTGCTCCTGCAGAACGGGCGGCTCGCTCAATTCCGCTCAGGCGAAAACAGCTGGCCGGATCGTTGATCGGGTTGTCCGTTACCGTGACCGATGCGGCACCGGCCTGAAAGCACAATCGAGTTATTTCCGCAACCAAATCCGGATGGGTTGTTGCCGAAAGTATCG